>Ga0126342_10003361_pt1 | contig 26372 bp, 22 predicted proteins | sample Cyp1metagenome_FD_92528 | JGI IMG/M metagenome (GOLD analysis project Ga0126342, IMG submission 92528) | Coral microbial communities from Lord Howe Island, Old Settlement Bay, Australia - Cyphastrea 1 metagenome | ecosystem: Host-associated > Invertebrates > Cnidaria > Coral ...
AGTGGTCACTCGTAAATCTAGATGTAAGGTTAACCAAATATGTCAATAACATCAAGAAATGATTACAATTATTTATCGCCCTGAAAAGGGGGTCGGCGGCACCAGGGCGTTAGCCCATTCTATACTATATAGTACATTTTTTCAACTAACATTAAACCAATTTGATCACTTTATTGATGGCAAACCCAGCCGAGGTTTACAGCCTGCCTGCATGGAGAGCACATTCATCGCGGGCTGCGTTGGCCTCGCTCTGTGGAACGTACGGACGCTTCACCGGGTTCAACAGCTGAAACAAAGGAAGATTCAAATGAGGAAGATTTGCTATTGAAAATGGCCATTTATAGTGGATTTACCCATTAAACATTGTGATTTTCCATAGTTGGTGGTTTTAACAATCTTGAAAAATATGAAAGTCAGATTGGGAAGGATGACATCCCATATGTGAAATGGAAACAAAAAACATGTTTGAAACCACCAACAAGTATATGGGTGTGTCTGAAAATGTGGTATACCGCAAATATGGCTATATATAAATATTGGCTATATATAAATATTATATATATATATATCAATATGGTTGTTTATAGATTTTACCGGATGATGACCAACAACAATGATGATCAATCATGCTGCATCTATCAAAAAATAGGCCCCAATGATCTTCCACTGAAATAAATCACCACAACCAGACGCCTATATATATATATCTTCTTTTGCCCCGGCTGGTCTATGTTCATTTCAAACCCAACTATCCATGTCAAAACATCGTTTGATTCTGTTCATCTTTGATTTCTATTTACTAAAGATTTAAGATTCTCCAAAACATCGAAAAACATCTCCAGTCTGACCGGGAAACTTGTGGATGATCCTACTAAGACGACTCGTAGCCTGTTAGAGACCCCTCATAAGAAACTCACAGTCCTGAAACATGGAGCATCCCCAGAATTTAGAGGAAATGCACAGGGCTACATCTAACATAGCTATTGAAAATGGTCATTTATACTGAGTTTTCCCATTACAAGTGGTGATTTTCCATAGCAATGTTATTTTACCAGAGGATGGGATGGTATAAACTGGTGAACTATGGAGCCAGGTTTTTTCATTGGCTCAGCATGGCGCCTTTCCCAGGTGGACTTGCCATCCAAGAGGTTCACATAGTAGACCTGACCTGCAGCATTTTTCAGGCCGTTGAAGGGGGATAAGAGGTAGCTGTAGACAGCAGTGATATGCATTGACTTTAAATCTGAATGGGATATAACAAAGATTAACAAAGACAAGGGTTGTTGTTTCATGTTGTTTCCATCTTTATTGCTTACCATTCGGAAATCTAACATTTCACTGAAACATCTCAATTTTTAATGGGGATTTGGTCTACAAATCGGTGTCTACAAAGGTGCTTTTTCAGTGACTGTTTGCATGACCAACTCATTTTCAATTTCAGTATATATCTGGTTGGTGGTATACCTACCCTCTGAAAAATGATGGAGTGAAAGTCAGTTGGGATGATGACATTCCCAATATATGGAAAGTCATAATCCATTCATGTTCCAAACCACCAACCATAAGTGGAAACCCCAAAAAACGGAACAACGGTGGTCCCATGGGCCGCCAAATCTCTATTTGTCGGGCCATTTTTCTCCAATCATATCCTCCTCGCTCATGAAAAATTCCCCATGTCGGTGCTGAACGCACTATTTCTTTGTGTCAATGGATAAGGGAAAATCCACAAGAGACCATGGTTTTCATAGCTCTAAATAGGTGATCTTTAAGTTGCGAAGGGGACCATGTTTTTTTCCATGAAATTTCACATTTACCACCCCATTTCTTATGGCCAAAGTCATCACCCATCATCTCGTCGTTGGTAGGGCTCCGCACTACCAGCGTTCTGCATGATCCAGCCCTCAGGAAGCACCTGGCAAGAGGACTACCCTCTGGTTATTTAACATAGCCATGGAAAATGGCCCATTTATAGATGGTTTCCTATAAACAATTGTGATTTTCCGTGGCTATGTTAAACAACCAGATGGTAATTGGTGCCATAGATGGAGTGGACACATGGTTTGAAGACACAATTTTGAGTAGATGATTCATATGGCATGCAACATACATAGTTTTGTTTTTGTTTAATTCGGTGTGCTTGTTTAAATGGCAAAGTTCCAGAAATCATCACTACATTAGTTGATTTGATTTCCAAGAGACTTCAAGATTTTTGATGGTTGTTCGACGTTGTTGCACCGTGGCTCAGCAAGCAATGGCCCAGCAAAGCTGTTTACAGTTTTGTGGAGTTTAGCCCAAATTTCAAGGAGAAACAACCTTCATCTCTTTATCCGCGAGGCCAACTGTTCAACTGGATAGAACCAATTATTCCACATGGACACCAACATAAGTTTAGTATAGTTTAGTGGTCTATTGATCCCGTGGTAAAAGCTTACCTTTTGCCAAACAAACTCAACATGTATGTATAGCTAAGCACCACCCAGCTGCGATGCTGCATGGTTTGATCAAACCTTTATTCAACACTATTGGTCTCGGGCATGTCAACCCCTATTTGTGGTCCCTCTGACTATCCCGGGTCCATACGGGTACATCAAGCCGACGAGTGGGCCATTGATCAGATCTATTATACCTCAAGGTTACATCATACCCCGGTAACATCACTGGTTGGTGGTTTCAATCCCTCTGAAAAATATTAGTCAGTTGGGATGATTACTCCCAATATATGGAAAAATAAAAGATGTTCCAAACCACCAACCAGATCATCATTGTTCATTGTCGTAAATGGGCATGGGTCAAACACGGGGCACCAATGGACCCACAGAATTTCGTTTCAAATCTTTAGTATTAAACTATCCGCTTTGCGGGGTTGATAATTTTGACCCACACCGGCATAGTGATTACCAATGAACCATCTTGCATCTCTGTATGTGCATATCTAGTTCGCTGTGTTGCATCTATCATTCGCCGAGGTTTTTTGTCAACCCTGGATTAATAAACCTCTAGATTGTTGAATTGGGAGGGTACCATTTAAGTATCATATTATGACTATTGGAGGAGTACCCCCCTAATTTTCATAAACCATGGTTTAGCAAAATCCGGGGTTGACATGGCCCCACAAGCCCTGACGTGGGGGTCCATCGTGGGGCCATGTCCCATGTCTAGCCGAGTCACACTGCGCTGGACGCCGGTGCTGGTCACATTCCCTCGAACCTGCGCCATGGAGGTTGAGCCAGCCATCCCAAAGATGGAGTCAGTTGGGATCCCATTTTGAGCATTGAAGTGTCTGAAAATGTTGTGTACCCCTAAACCCAATGGTTAATGATCATTATCCCTATTAAATGGCTATAATTACCCCTTTTTACCCAATGGTTTTGCTGATCATAAAATCCCGTTTTTAAATGGCTATTTCATTGGGAAGATTAACCCTATTTTCAGACAAACCCATATGTCAACCGCAGCCGCAGGGAGGCTGCGGTAAAATCTTTACACGCCTGCCATTAAAGCAACATGTAGTCTGCAAAACACACAGAAATCATCAAAGTGTGGCCTGAGAAATGGCACAGGAAGTCTCAGCCAAGGCCAAACGTTGGTGGTTTGGGTAGCAGGATGTGTAATGTCAACCCGGATCATAAAAAACACTTGGGCTGTTTGATCGCTATGGTACCATTCAGATAGCAACTTTTCACATTTTTTTAAAGGAACTGACCAACTAACCAGGGTTTATTAATCCGGGGTTGGCAGTACTCCTGTTGACATCTCCAAAAGCCACTGTCAAGATGGCCAAGAAACACCATTCATCTGCCAGTTCGCCCTCTGTCATCCCCAAACCTACTTGTTGATAAGGGCTCCTCTTTGATTATTAACATAGCACCCTCCAAAATCCAACCAAAATAACAGTAATAAACTCGACCTTTCCTATCTTTTGATAAAGAAATCAATATAACCCGGTAGAATCATCTTCATTAAATCATATCATCTGTTTGCTTGTTCCTCACCATTGCTGAGACCGGGCTTCCGGGTGCCTGCTCCGACCAATCGTACTCCGTCATATGCAAAGCAGCCTGGAGGGGTTGGCAGAAGCGCTAAAGTGTTTGGAGCTCGCGGGATTTGGCGCATTTCTGTGGGAAGTAGATCAGGGCTGCTACAACCTCTTGTAGCAAAATAATTCCCACAAGAGTGGAAAATCATGGAAAATAGGTGAAGTGACCTTTTATTTAGCCAATTTACCCTAGTGTCTGGCGTTTTGGGATCAACCCTGTAGATTGAACACGTTGGGAATATGAATGCAACCAGCAAAATGCAGGAAAGCTTGGGATGTGACGATTTTGCCTTTAAACATTGGGAGCCAAATCGCCGTTAAGGAAATGTATTGGAACCACAAGAAATTGCAATAAAACCCAAAGCAAGAAATAGAATCCACCAGCACTTGGAACTTGGAAGTTCAAAAACCTCATGATGCTTGAACTATGTAGATTCTGCCGCGCTGGCACGCCTTCAGCACGTTCTCTTTTTTCTGCCGCTAATCAAACGAGATCTGAAGTGATGATCACTTCCAGGCCTTTATGTACAGACTGATACTTGTCAACACTTGAAAATATGGCCAGTGTGGGCGCTGTAGAATGAAATATCAACTTCCGCTCAATGATAAACTTTCTTGGGGTTGTCGTTGCTGGGAGTATCAGCCGTCTGTCAAATCCGCTGTCTGTACGTATCACGCTTCGTGGGTCATCGGTTCAAATTTCAACAATTCCCTTGAACTAATGTGTGGCACCAACAAATTGTTGGTGAATCTCAGCAACTTCTGGAAGGGCAACTATGGTGACGGGTCAAAATCCCGACATCCGGATTTTTCACACAAATAGCTTGCAAAATGGATGTTCATCGCCTGGTTCTGATGGTCATGTAGGAATTGACCCATCCCCAAATCACCAAACTTGGTTTCAATAGAGTTAGAATAACTGATTTGGGGATGATTTGGGATTAACACTCCATATAAGATATTGATTTGGGCTTGAACAGAAAGACCCACTTTTTGCCAATCTTGGGGATGTCACCTCATAAGTGGCGAGATCTGTTTTTTGAAACATAGCTCAGAGTTGCCGCTCAGCAGCAGCAACAGCAGCAGTTGCCACCACTGAAGCCTGAGTGCTGGGGCTTCCAGTCATGTACAGACTATTTATGAAACCATTCACTTGCAGTACCAGCCCTTGGATCCCATCCCCACCATTCTACTAACCAACTGATATTAATGATCACAATTAGCAATTGATGATGATTCACCAACTACTTATCCATCAGACCCATCACTAATGATATCTAATGGTCATTCCGAATTCACGCCTTGCCACTGCACAAGGCTCAAAAAGTAAGATTAACCCAGACACCACCCTTGCCTCAAAATCATTTTCAATGAGAATATCAATCATTGACAACGAGATGTGGTTTCATAGTATCATCGTACCCATGTGGGTCAAGATTAATCAGTAACCCATTATTAAAACTCCTTTACTAATGATTTATATCAATAAAGAATATATCAGTCACCAGCAAATATAGCATTTAGCCCATATTAATTTATTGATGTTGGGTTAGCCCATAAATAATAACATAGTAATATTAACATATATTAACCCACACTAACCTCCCAACATCTCCCAACATCCCAACGGTCGCTCCCTTTCGTCATCCTCGCGGCAGCCCGTCTCTTCGGCGGCCACGGTCTCCACCAGCGCCATGGCCTCGTCCTGCTGCGTGGGGTTCGGGTCGTTGAAGAACCTGGCACCGTCGCAGAAAAGCCACGACTTCCACTGGTTTTGGATGGGTTGGAATAACCAGAAGTCCCAATAATAAAGATGTAAAGTGAATGGTTTTAACATGTTTTAATATATTTTAATATGTTTTAATATGTTTCAATATGTTTTCATAAGTACCAAAACAACCTATGATATATGGGATCCCTGGAGAAGAAGTATATATGACCCAATGTTGGGGTATTATTGATTCATGGGATTCTCTATGAACTTTGGGGTTAGCCTAGACCCCATGACAGCTATGACATATGGGTTAATGCAAAGATTATCATGAATTAATCCATTCGATTCTTACCAATGCCGGGATGAACTTGTGCAGGGAATCTCAGTTCAGCCTGAGTTCAGTCACCCCAGGTATATACCAGGCAAATCCAGGCAAAACATGGCCTAGTAACTGCATCGCCCAAACTTCAATAATTGGGACAGTGGCACAGGAGTAAGCAATTTGCGCAAAATACATTTTCCTGAAGGAATCTTTATGATACTTTTGGATATTGCAAACCCCAAGCTGATGGTGAACATATGGGAGGAAGGCTAAGATTGCACTTGACTGAAAACAAATACTGTTGAAGACCTGATGAAATCAAACTCTTTCAAGAAACATAATCAAGCAGGCATACCCACGAGACCGCAAAACACCAATTTTCACGGTAAACCCGGATGGAAAATGCATCATTTATATTCATTTATGCACCATTTTCCCATTTCATAGAGATATCCATTCGCACAATATTTCCAAACTAGCCATGTTTGATTCCCAGGGGCTTTCCCCATATCTTTCCCCACTTTTCGCCCCGTTTCCCCACGAGGCGCAGGAAATCCATGTAGATGGTGAAGGACAACAGGAGGGCCTTCCAGGCCGGGTCCTCTGAGCAACTTGGATCCAGCAGGTTAGCTGGGGTATTTTGTGGTTTGTAATCCCAAATTCCAATCATGTAATAACTTCAGTTGGAATATCCTGCTGTATAAGGTCAGAAGATTTCTTGGCAGTCAGTGAATGCACGTTTTGCGCACAAGGAATTGTGGATTGTAGCAATGTGGCAGGATAAACACAGGTTGTTGCAATATGGCAAAGACAGGGAAGGCCAACCACATTAATCACCATTAATCACTATTAAAAACACTATGAAAACAATATTAATCACCATTAATGCGGTAATAATGTCAGTTTGGAGTTGGTTTGGTGAAACAAACCGACAGAAACCTATCGAAATAGGGGACTTTTTCCTGTGCAACACCGTTGATTGGCTCCTGCACCAGATCGTAGTGGATGTGGTAGTTGTCCACGTCCGACGCGAAGAGGTACGAGATCTTGGCCGTGACGGCCGTGAAGGTCGGCATTAATGTTGTTTAATCTTCCTAAATATGAGCCAAACACTTTCTTAGACCAGTGACCAGGATTTCTACTGTAGGTGTTCAACAAACGTTTGGAAGGCTTAATTCGAATCCAGACATGGGGGCGACGGTGTGTGCGTGGCCTTTCAGGCACCAAACATTGCTGGGCTGTGTGTGCCTGCCCTTCCAAGGCCAGTAAAAAAGATGCCAGTCAGAAAGTCTGGAGTATTTCTCTGTTTAGAACCAGGATTTCAAAACCACGTGCCATGTCTCAAAAAGAAATGGCTCCAGTCAAAATAAACGATTCAACTTATCGTCTCTTATTTCAATCCATGCGATGGATGGATATCAGAGACAAAAAGGGTTCCCAACACACATCCTAGAACTAACAACGAACAGTTCATCTGCGGGCCCTGACTCACAACTTCTGATCCATAGCTGAAACTTGTTGGCTATCTCCAACGACATCCCATGATTTGTCTGTGGTCCCCCCATGTCTAGTGCTTCCAAATCCTCCGATTTTGCGAGGTTGACCAACAACCATCCCGTTGAAACTTGAGCCTTGCCCCATTGCATTCTTCAAACAACCCGTTGAGTTCCACTTAGCCAACCTGAAACACTCTGCAAAAACCACATAACTTGTGACAGGATATAGCATATTCATGCATATTCAACCATCAAAATGGCCAGGCTTTCTTGTTAAACCAGCCTTTCACCAGTCAATTTACCCACTGCAATTACTCCCAAAACGGATGATCTAAGATACTCTGCGACGTAAACTTTTAGATGCTTAAGTTCATACTCAGTACATCTCCATCAACATGGTTTAAAGGATTGAGCTCTTTTAAACCACCCATGGATCAGATTTGCAAAGGAGCAATGCCGGGCACCGTCTTGCGAATGCTGGCCACCTTGTAACCTTTCGCCCATGCTGGGGATGTGCTCAACGGGTTTGACATGGTGGTTACAAGCAATCAAGGCAATTCCATTTCATCTAATGTTAAACAGACCCCAAACACACCCCTTTGTATTTAGCATCGTCTTTTTTTACCTCCATTTCGGGGTTCCATATGGTAAGGTACTGCAGAAAAGGATTATTTCAGATGTTGGTACAATGTCGGGTACATAAGACTGGCAATATTGGATTCTATGGTAACTTATCATCAGTAATGGTGCGCATCCAGTCAACAAACCTTGCGTATCCATGGTGAGAACATAGCTCCTGGTTGGGAAGAAACCCTGCAGCTTGCCCTGGCGCCTGTCCGCGCGTCCAGGACATCAAAGTGCAGTTCAGAGCACGGGCCACAGGGCAAGGAGCACCTCAGTGCGTCGGCAAAGTCTACAGATTGGTGCTGTCAACTCATATCCTCAAATGCTATGGTTGACACATGAGGATAATTGGTTGATGTTAATAATTGGTTGTCAATAACACATGAGGATAAAATAACACTATTATATGATGTTAATTGGTATGTCATATGTCTTTCAAATCAACACTTACCAAAAAATACGATCCAACCTTAGCGACACATGTACCATATACTGACCACATAGGCTGGGCAGGCCATGTGAATAATTTATGCCAGGTAGGAATGGAAAGTGGCCCCTGAAAACAAGCGACGGTTTGTCTCTGGCCAATCGTAGAGGGAACAGGCCGGAGCCTGGGAGCCTAGTGCGGCACCTCAATCAGATGACTGCGTCCTAAGTTTTCTGAAGCCTTCATCTGATTGACCATTTTCAAAATCCTGAAACTTTGGGTCACGACTTGATGCTACTATATGCTACTTAGATGCTGTCGCAATCAGCAATTTTGGGTCACCCTACTATACTTACCAGCAATTTTGTTGTCAAATTTTTCACAGTTGCTTAGTAATTATGTGGCTACAGACCCAGTATACCCTCTGGTAAACTAACAGTTTGCTATGGAAAATCACCATTTTTAATGGGAAAATCCACTATTTCTATGGCCATTTTCAATAGCTATTCTGACATAACCAGAGGGTAGCCCTTTATAACCGGGATGTGTTGGGATACACCAAGGTGCCACACGGCGGGTTGGCAACAGCCTCCGTGAACTTCCAGCACCTGGGCACATGCTACAGGGCATCATTCTTAATATTGGGGTTACACATTTGAAATGGAGTAACGTTGGCAGTTCCATCAATATCACTATAGTCTTTAGTTCAATTGATAGTTCCATACTACTTTGCAGATCTTTAAACTAGTAATTGTAGTCTTTCGCCCCCTGCAAAGATATTTGGAACTTTAGGATGGAACTCAAGACTGGCCATTTACAATGAAGAACATCATCTTCTAGCATGGATGGGAGCTCCTGTTTCTTTCGGGATAATTCCACAGTTCTGCTACTTAAATACAATCGTTTGCACCAATCATCTTCCTAGACCGCCAGGCCTGCGCAAAGTTGCCAAGAAGCATTGGTATCATAGGCGTCGCGCAGCTTAAAGTTGTAGTTACAGCAGCGGAAGGGGTCCCGAAAGGAGCCTCACAAGCCACGCTGGAGGTCAAAATGGCAGTGTGTCAAAACCTTGTACCCCTGGTGAACATCAAAATAGCTGGTAAATGGATGTTCATCCCACTAAAAATGGTATTAATAGGTATTGATCCATACCCAAATAGATGAAAATAGATGGGTGGGTCAGACCTTGACTGGTCATAGCGCAAAATTGGAAGGGAACATCTTCGGTTGAACCTCCTTGACTTTATGGTTCTCTTGGGAAAAACATACGGTTTCGGTTTCAAGAATAACATTTTTCCAGCATCCCAAATAAACATACCACTGATGGACCTCCTAGTATGTGAGGCCAGTGACCATGGAAGCGGATTTTAGATTGGATAAAAGTGGTTAATGAATTACCGTTTTTGAGTGGGTTGGTTGCGAATTTAGCTCCAAGAAAAAAACATATTGGGGTTGTTTGAACATCTTGGAATCTCAAACTCCCATGGTCCATCGTCATTGTCATTAAAACCTTTCCTTGGCACATGCATATTTTTGACACAAACCCACACCCCATATTGCAAAAACACCCCATATCAACCCATATCATGTATTCGTGGGTGATTTTGCCAAGTCTGTAACAAAACCATTGATCATGTGAACCTGGCGCATGGAATCGTCGAAATGAAATTAGTTTGACCATCAAGGGGGTGTGGTAAATCATATTTGGCGGGAGATTTAGCCATCTCACAGAAAGCAAAAACTTGGGTCAATGTTGGACATCTTGTCAGTGGTCGGAATTGAACATTCCTTAGACGCCGCAAATACTGAATTTCTTTATGAAAAAAACCAATGCCAGAAGCAAAGCCGGAAACCAAGATGGAAAATTGCCCATGCAAAATCTCATGCAGGCTCTGACTTGAACACACTGGTAGCGGCCCCGAACATTATTAATTATGGTTTACTTGTTTGCTGGCGCAGCAATCCTGCTAACTACTTGGAGGGAGAAATCAATCCTTCTTGGAGGGCCGATACCCTCTTTTGGCAAGACAGCAGGGACCCACATGTCTGTGTGCAGGATCTCGCCCCCATCTTTCATTGTGGAATCATTTGTAACGTAGGGCCCCCAAACGACAGGATTACGCTGGTTGATGCTCAAGCTAGCTAGGATATATCATCTGAGATACTACATCTGCAGTTGGATGGGTGAAACTGATATACTATCAATGGCCATTTCAGGATCCTAAAATGGAGGTACCTACCATATATAAGGCCTATATAAGGCATATGTAAGGGAATATACACCCAAAATATGGCCTTATATGGTACAGTACCTCCATTTTAGGATCCTGGAATTCCCATTGATACTACAACCGACAAAAACAACCAGGGGGCCCTTTGAAAAACCAGCACAGTGCGAGGCTCCGATCTTCTGCCGCGTCAGCTCGTCGAAGACCTGGAGCTCAGAATGACGTCTGTGGAAGCCGTACAACACTGTGGAAGGGGATGCGGCATCCCCCCAAAATGGATGGTATATATATTATATATTATATATATATTATTTGATATATGATATATAATATATGATTCATTTATGTGAAAACTAGAGATGACCAGTCCATCTGCCGTCGACTGGGCTATGAATTTGACCCGTATACCCACATCCGCGGATGTGCAGATTGAGTCTCATGACTTAAGGTCTGCCCCTTGTGTGCACTTTTGAAGGGTTGAAAGATTCTGAAAGGATTTGGTATCAAGCAACCTACTACCAAACCGTCGCATTTTCCTGACATGCCCTGGCACTGACTGAACATCTTAAATTCTACTAGTACTTGGCTGAAGCACAACTGAATGTGATCTTTGAGGACAACTCCTATGCGCAAGGCTCTTTTACATCCACCGTCTGGTAATCAATGGGTGGGCGTTGCAGTAAGGCCATTTGACCTGCAAACATCCTTGCAAACACACTATTTGAAAAGGGGTTTTCTGCTCAAGCTGGCAACAGGCTCTAGTAGTCCTTTGAATCATATCATATATTGCGCGCCATGTCCACTTCTTCAATGTTCCCGCGGCACTGGGGGCACGTTGGGCTCTCACGTCTCCACTCCCCAACGCATTGGTCACAGAAGTCATGATGTTCGCAAGGTAAGACGAGACAATTGGCAGGACGGCCAAAGCAAATCTTACAAAGTAAGTCATCTAAATCTGCTTCTTCTTTTCTCAATGTCTGGCCGTCAAACGTGACAACATCACCACGTGAGACCATGCATGTGAGGTCAAGGTCATGATTGGAGGATATTGTGAGCACAAATTCTGTTGAACCACTGTCGCTCACAGTTGGCGGGTTGAGTTCCTCGGCTATGTCGCCCTCAATGTCCACTGACATGATGCCGACACCAATCAAGGCACGCCATGAATACAATGCATCAGACAAGGTTGATAGAGTATCATCTGCGTTTCGCAAAGAAGCAGTAATTGTCTGCCTGGAATTGTTCTTAATGGCAATTGGAACCAGTTGGGCATTCCGTGCTGTGTGGTCAAAAACCAGTTCCCTGATACCATAGGCGATGCCACCAAGAAGTCCAGCACCAACCACTGTGCCCGCGGCGGCTATGCCAATCACTGCACCCACTGGCAAGCCAGTCATGACTGTTGCCGATGTACTTGTGGTCACAGTTCCCCATGGTATGAAACCCAAAAGGTAGTTGGTGTTGGTTGCTGTGGTGGTCACAACTGTGGCAATAGGTTGAATTGTGGCGGCTACAATGCCGCCGGTAGTCCCAGCACCAACAGCCCCAACTGCGCTACTGCCGCCAAGTGAGGCGACAGCAGTCTGAGCTTGGGCACTGCGTGCCGGTTCTTGAGGGTTCCAGCACTCATTCACAAAGTGTTCGCAATTGTGCCACAACACATCGTATTCCCATGTCCCATTGTCAACCCAGTTGCGAGCGCGATGAAGTATCTCGCGTGCCTCTTGAACCGTTCTAGGTTGCTTCACGACACGGAGGCTGTGGGAGGACCTCATTTCCACGGCTCGTCTCCCTGTGCGTATCACACGCATCTCCTCATTGTCATCAGTGAAGCTGACATGGATGTACTCGCTTCTGTCACGGTCCAATATTGCATGATGTTCAAAACTGATGAGCTCGTCGCTGCTGCCGCTGCTGAAGGATCTGGGGCCTGTCCCAGCAGTCCCATTCCGCACAAAAGCAACATGCAAACAAGGCATGACGCCTGCCTGGTCCAGCCTCCTTTGATATTTCAGTCGGCGGAAAACGATGTCTGCCATGGTTGGAGAGACTCGCAAGATTCTAACGTGCACCTCTACAAGTGGATGCTAGAGTGCCAGTGCAGGGCTACTTGATAAGAATGAATATAAGGCATGTAGCTTAGACCTAGTGAAAACGTCTAGGGGCCACTGTCACGTTCTTCCCTTCGTTTTGTGGTACCAGAACGCACAGTGACAATGATAGGTGCGCTTGCCTATAGTATGTTTGATGACGGTTCAATGCTCTGCTCTCTCTGCAAGCTAGATCTTTGCCAGCTTGAACCCTTGTACAGCGTTGGATCTTGCTTTGCAAACTGAAAACTGGACACACCTGTCTTGCACTATGAACACATCCTGCACATTGCCAAGTATGGAGCTTAGACATACGAGTGACGACCATATGGTCGTTGCCTTGATTTGTGGTAGGATGGTCGGATGGCAATATGGAGGTTTCCTGAAATGGGGGTACCTCCAAATCATCCATTTGAAATCATTTGAATAGGTTATTCCTTTATAAACCATCCATTTTGGGGTGTCCTCATTTATGGAAACCCCCATATATGGGCAGCACCCCTTCCAACTCTGAGATCCCACATTGGCCATGAGACCTCCGCGGTGGGTCGACAAAAGCAGCAGCACACGCATTGCATCGGACGTCGCATGGAGAGGAAACTGGGCGCAATGGGGTGGGAGGCCCAGGATGTCTGAATAGATTTGCGGGTTTACACTGAACAGACTGAACAATATGATCTTAATTGATCTTGAATTCTCAAGATGGACTCCCAAGAGCTGGATTAGGGTTTTGAACGATTTCAATCCAGATTTTCAATTTGTTCAAGGTCGGAATTTGAACAGTTGACCCTTCGTTTTTTGGGACAGAAAGACATTGGCTTTTGGATCTCAGCGAAATGGGTGTCCCGTCGCACCTTGTTTCAAGTCCATGGTGATTTTAGCCATTCTGGTTGTGGAAATCGTCTGATTTGGGCATGGCTGACCCTAGAACTTCCTTCAAGATTGAAAAACGTCCTTTACAAGAATGGCCAAACATGTCACCACTACATGTTTTTACCCATTCACGAGTCCTCTTATACACTTGAGATCTCCCCAAATCCCCACCAAGGTCCACTGAGAAGAGTTTTGGAACTCACTTTTCTTTCCCTGTACCCTGCGACAAAAATGCGCAGGCAGGACCCAGCACAGTGTTGTAGCCGTAGGGATGAAACATCAACTTTAAGACTTAAGATAGACATAAGATCATGATTGTTATGTTCTACTCTCAACCAAGTGTTCCCGTCAATGGCCCTTCAAAATGCCTTTGGGTCCTTTTTGTATATCATGACCACCGGAAAGACTATCTTTTTGGGGTTTGCCACCATTATACCCACATTGATCCATAGTGTCCCATATGGAAATAGATAGGATATGGAAAGACTTTTTAACAATCCAGATTCTATCTCTACTTCAGGATACCTACAATCATGTAATATCATACATTTATCGTACATTTTTTCATGTTTTTCCATGTTTTTCCCCAAAGCACCGCGGCCCCAGTCCGACTCTTCCCACGCCGCCGCCAGGCCACCTCTGCATGTACTGCCCCGGTGGCGTGTGCAAGACGTCGACCTCCCAGCTGGCGCACTCGTGCAGGCAGGAGCGCTGGAGCTGGCGACGGCAGCAATCGGTCCTGGTTCCAGCCGGTTCCAGGGCGAGATCGTGCGATCGTAATGATTAGTGGTTATTGCTGCTTAGTAATAGTAATTAATTAGCCATAAATATCCATAAATAATGATTGGTAATGGGGGTTGATGATTATAAAATGTTTTTTTCATTGGATCCGGTATTTTCATTGATTCAGGTGCTAGTGCTATGCTGGAAGACCTGGAAGATCCAGTGGGAAATCATGGGTAGCAGACTGATGGCTAGCGGCGTAGCTGCTCACCGAAACAGAACACAAAAAAAAAGCTAACGTATATACCGTTAATAAAAGACTTGAAGACTTAAAAAAGGCATCTTTGTCAATATACTAAATATACTGGATACTGTACCGGTTAATCTTAGACAGCCTGCCCCCCAACAAAAAATCGCTGGATGACTTGTATATTCCACAGTTATGCCTAGGACTTAAGCGGGCCATATGCCTATTTCACCTACCATTCACACAGCTTTACCCCAACAACCAAGGTCCCAAATGATACACTTTGTTATTACAAATATTGGATGCGGTTGAAATTAAACGATTGGATGTAGCAGCTTGCTGAAGACTACCGCAGGGCCCCAAGATCCTCTCGATGGCATAGAAGAGCTGGTTGCCCACGGGGTCTTGGATGGAGTATCTGTTCCTAGCGAGAGCGATGGGTTGATGGGTGACATGAAACCAACTGGGAACACTCAAAACTTGGAGCTGTAATTTTCATGCCTGGTTGGTGGTTTTACCCATCTTGAAAAGTATTAGTCAGTTGGAAAGGATAATCCCATATATTATGGAAATAAAAAATGTTTGAAACCACCAACCAGATGTAGTGGAGATTCCAGAAACTGATTTCTAACTGTGGGATGAGCATCTATCCGACTAATGATCGTCTTGGTTGATAGAGCGATAAGTAGATGCAAACCCGAAGGCTGAAGCTGCAATGTGTTGCAGAAATCAGCATCTAGATTTTCTATGGGGTGCCTCTGCAAAATCCCTTTGTCATGGAGGTAGTCCCCACACCAGATTAATTTGTGATGTGAAAGCCAGCAAATAGTGCCCTCGTGTCCCGTTAGGTGAAGTGACTCAAATGTCAAAAACAGAACAGGAAAACGCTACGAAATGGATACCAAAAACCACAAAGAAATGGGCAGGTCATATTTCTCCAAAACAAGTGGACATAGAACATGGTGGGGTACACGCATTCACTAAATTTTCTGGTATGTTTAGTCCCCACTTGTACACACCTATCTATGTCCAACCCGCAATGTTGTTCGTGCGATTCAAACATGGTGTGTTTGTTGCTTTCCTTGAAACAAATCAATCGCTTAGGCATCATCTTCCCAAGTTGGAAGAGACAGCAATCCATTATAGCTCAATCTTCAAAACATATATTGTTTATAGAAAAGTAAGTCACCCTCAACCAACCATGCACCTTATGTTTTACACAAAAACAGGACGCTAGTTCCATTTTCTTTCTATCACTCCCTGCCCCCCAGTAGCTGCAGTAGCTGCTAAAACGCCCACCATTTTCTGCGTGTATACAGTTTTGGTCTAAATTAGCAAACCTACATTAAATCCTTCTGATATCTCAGAATTTCATCAACAAAAACAAGAATCCAGCAACGTAGCTTTTTTTTTCATCAAACCAACCACCAAAAAACACACAACTTCTCCAAATCTCAAAAAAATCTTCTCCCAGAATTTCTGAATGAAATTCCCGTGGCAACCCCACACCCATCCCACCTGGTCTCGAACTCCGCACCCAAAAAGGTGGTCACCTCTTGTAGCCAGCTCACCCTCTCCTTGACCTACGGACGCTGCTGGATCTGATGGGAAAAGAAAAAGGCCAACTTGGAACGAGCTGGAAACCATTGGTTTTTAGATGTTGTTTTTTTAAATCTATGGGGTAAACCATGGTAAACCCGGGAAAAGAGATTTTCCGAAAACCAATCCTATGAAACTTTAAAGGATGGCTTGATGTGAACTTTGAGGTTCTTATTTTTTAATGATCATTGGCACTGGCTATTTGTCACATCATGAAATTTGGTTTTATTGTTCTTTATCCTTTTGATGTGAACTGTCTGATGCGGGGTTTATATGGGTATTTGTTTGTCAAGTCTTGGAATAGTTTGATTGAAGTTAAAGTTTTATTGTCGATGTTTTCATTTGTGGGTATCTGTCAATGGGTTTAAGCATTTTTAAAGATTCATCTGGGATATCTGCGTTGATATGATGACCATTTGGCAAACTTGATATGACTAATTATGAAGCCATCATGTTGCCATCCTGAGGCTTATCGCACGTATATATATACATATACATATATACATATACATACATACATTTATATATATATACACATACATACATATATATATCTATATATCTATACATATATATATACATATCTATCTATATATATATATACATATATATGTATATATGAGATATGTTAGACCATTCCAGCATGTACGGCCTTTACATATTCAGGCAGGTTTCTTCGACTGAACCAGCATGTTACCTCCACTTTTGATGCCCTAAACCTGAAGGTCCAAAGGTCTGGAACTTGATCCCTACGGCTTTGTCTGAAAATATTGGGTAGCGCATGTGCCGCATTCCAGTGGTTACAGATAGATTTTCCATATTAAAATTGCATTAAGATGGGCCCATCCCATACTTTCGGAAATATCCATATGCATCACTTAAAATCCCTATCTCTTGCAATTAAATCCCAGGTTTTGTTGTCATTTTCTGAACCATTCATTGCCATGTTCCCACGGAATCTCAGTTTTTACTGGTGAACTCTCACCGTAAAAATCTCTCAAGTCCAACTTCTACCGGCACCTGCAGGTCATTCACTTGCTGCAACAATGCCTCGGCGGAATCTGCTGAGGATAATCCCCTTGCTGGTGGTTGTCATTCCCTGCATTGGATGGTCTGTGTATGTGTGAAATATGAAACATGGATGACATCATCTACATAGTCATATACATAGTATGTGTATCTATATGTAATATACAGTATGTATGCGATTGTATGTGTATGTTCATCTGTTCCGTTTCGGGACGACATTTGGCCAAACATGGATGCACTACGAAGAAACCCACAAACATACCATTGACAAGTGGCCATGTGCCCATGTGCACTCATCCTTTTCTTAAATATACACGGAAACAACTCCGGCAGATTCTGTCAGGGTGCAGCTTTGTGCTAGATATATGGGTGTGTCTGGAAATAAGGTATACGGTATACCCCCAATTATAGCCATTTTATAGAGAACAGATGGGAACATGATTGGGTTTAGGGGCACACAATTTTCAGACAAACCCATATCACCAGCTTCACCAAGTTGCCAGCCCCGGGCTGATGCCCATCTGCTGCTGCTGCGGCGCCAAAGGGGCATACAACTGCGCCATGACGCGCTCAGCGTGTTGCGCTCTGCCGAGCTTCAAGGCACCGACTGAGATGTGGGGTGACACCAAGCAGCACATAGGTGTGGATGGTTTTTGGTGGTTTAAGATGGCTTTGTGGATGGGATGGTCTATAGCATTTGATAACTTACCACTGTGGAAAAAATATCAACCCTAAGTTATGAATGGCTCATGAAGGTTTCAGATCAAGACAAACAATTCTGTGTGATGGCCAGGCTGAGGATTTGGGGTGAAATCGTCCTGACTGGTGCCTGGCGCTTTTTGTAAAAAATCATCCGGAATCTGGCAGATTTGTGGGGTCATGTGTCTGCGATTTCAGACTTTTTGCTACAGATCCTTGAGAAACGCTGCAACCTTTGGATCTGCAGGTGGTTTCCCTGGCCAAAAACTTTTCCGATTGCTATAAAAATCATTCAGCACTTGTAGCCGTTGAAATGTTCAGAAACACACAATCAAACATCGACGTGTTTATCTCATTCACATTCAATTCAGATCTTCCGGAGATTCCCCCTCACATTGAACAGCTAAAGATTCCCATGTTTGCTGCCCTTGGTGATATCTGGAAATTTACACTGTGCTGATGAACACCACTTGGATCGTTATAAGTTCTACCAAGGCTGCGCCCAAGTCGCACCATTATTTGGAATGGTTATTTGAGGCTTAAGTTGGCCCAACGTGATCCTCACCCCAATCATGTAAGTTTCAAGTTTCAACCGTCATTCAAAGATCATATCAATGCTTCAAACCCATTTTTTGATAAATGCATGGGTATTTTCCAATGGTTCAAAGCTGTTGCTGCACTGTTGGCACCTGTTTGGCTTGCTGCTCCTCAAAGGCATCCGGCTGTTTCAGCAAGGCACCTATGGGGTCAGGCCTCAGCCGAATGCGTGGAGGAAATATCACTTTTTAAGGCATTTCAATGGTGATTATCTGGGCAAATCATCATTGAACACTGTTTTTTTCGGGTATTTGCTAAGTTGTTTCAAGAAAACCCATGTTCAAAAAGACACTTGATGAGGGGTTGAACTTTTTAATTTGGCCAGTTGACTCATGGAAAGACAATTTCCCAAAACCTTGCAGCACACAAGGGATCAACTACCATGGGCCATGTTCGAAAAAATGGCCGCACATGTCATGAAAATCTAAGTTGGTCTGAAAATGGGGGATGCCAAACATGACAACTTTGAAGTTTTTTCTAAAGCATGGGACTTTAGCCATAGCGAAAAAACACAAACAATCCAACCATGAGCAGCAAATTGCATCGTAACCTTCCGTCACTGGTCTTGGCAACAATGACCCAACTGTCGACTGAGAGCAACACTGGTGACTGAGGAGCTTCGGTTGCTCCTGCGAGCTAACACGCAGCTTCCCGCCAAGAAGCACGGGGCGAAAACACATGGAGCAGTGGGCTGTATAGTGGGGATGTACTGGGGCTAAGCTTTCACACAGATTCTTGGCTGAATTTTGGTTTTCTGAATGCTCTTGACCTGAATTGGCATATTACCATTGCAAAGCGCGGAACGTGACTTTGGTCATCAGAAAAACAACTAAGTGATTCATCTGGTAAAATTTGAATATGTCACCCAAACAAAAAGTTTGTAATGGGGCTAGTCAACGCAATTTATATATAATATACGAGTTCTAGTCGGAGTGAGTTAACCCACTTGATTGGTAAACCCAATTGATAAACCTGAAATATGGGATAGTTTTGGACAGTTTTTACTGCTAAAAAAGGGGGGTGGTCTATAGTCATGCCAAAAAAGATACAACAGGAACCAACATATTTGATGATTAAAACATATCAATTAAACACTTATTTTGCCATTGTGCTGGGGGTTGTTACCGCGCCTGCGTCTCTGCAACGGGAACTTTGACCGCTGCAGCGGGTTGATCTGGCACCCGAAGAATTGCAGGATTTAGCTGGAAAAAGAGCCGGGGAAAAACCAACATCAATGATCAATGGTTTTGTTTTCCAGGTTTCTTTTCCAATGAAGGTTCGAACATCAATAGTCTTATCCAATGAACTTTCCAAATTGAATGGTCAATGGATTGGTTTTCCACGTAAAACATGCAGAAGAACCATGTTTCTTCATTTTTTCATGGACCCCATGAGAAAAAATGAGAATGTGGAAACGAGGAGGTTTTGGCATCAACCGTGCAGCATCAACCGCGCAGGTTACCCGCAGAATTCCCTTCAAAGCAAAGAATTACCCTTCAAATAGGGCCGTCATTGGTAACAACTATAAACACGGGGGGCTCTTCAGCAACCATCATTAAGGCAAAACGTCAAATAACTTTTTGGTTTGTCTCAGGGCTGATGCTGCATGTACTTGGGAAGATCATTCCATCGCCGCAGGCCTCTCAATCAGCGGACTTATGTGACATCTACTCGGGGTTTGGACCCGAATTCTGCCAATATGCGGATGATTCATTTCAGTAAGAATTTCATGGTTGGTTGATTCACGAGTAGGCAACTGGTCCCATCAGACACACAGCAAATCTATTCATGACTTCGGATTTGCCCACAAAAAGGGTGCTATGAACATGTATTACTAGGGATATAGGTCTGTGTGAAAATGTCAAACACTTAACGAGGATCACTTTAAAGGGAAAGTAAAATTATAAAGCAATAACTGTAAAGTTCTTCCCATCATATTCGGACAAAATCATGTGGGATTCCACTCTCAAAACCTTCCCTGGGCCGATGTGACATTTTTTCACCCTACAGCACTGGTTGCAGAAGCTTCAGACGACTCCACCTACCGCTGCAGCATGGTGGTGTGGCTGGGGTCTGCGAGATGCATCCAGAAATTGTGGGATGGAACGAAGTATGGAAATTCATTAGGTTGGATTTTGTTGGCTTAAGCCAAGACCTAGATGAAACCATAGGTCTATACTGTTCAACATATATTGCAGTTTCCAGCACATTTTCTCTTTATCTAAGCCCCAAACCTTAGGAATTTAGCCAAGGCCCACTGTCCAGTGACAACCCAAGGATGCAAAACCCAAGGATGCAGGCTGTGACTTCATTCCCCCGTGTGAACATGTAATTCCGGACTTGTGCCCACAATGTGGCGGTAAGGACAGTGAACCCTGTTCTTGCAGGCACTATACTGACTATACCCATCAATAACACCCCATACCCAAACTGGCCCTTTATATAAGCTTAAACATGAAGATACACCATGGGCTGGAATGGGTGGAAACAATTCTTGAAACAAACCCATACCCACACACCATCGTCTGCCTGAGGTGTTTCTGCAAGCATCTCCTGACCGTGCGGATGGGTCAGAGTTATTGGATTGACGGTTGTGAACAATATTGGTTGCATCCCTGTTCTCAACCGACGACATCGGTGATACCCTGCTTCCGCTGTCACCCATGCTGATGAAATATCACATACAGTCAATATGCTTAATATATCAAAATATGATTCCCACATCATAAACCCATAAAAACGTATTTTTGGATATTGGGCATGCGAATCGCATTGGCTTCTCTGAAAATACGGTACCTTCAATTTTGATGGTTTCATCTCCTTTCCCCATCAAATTGCAATTTCGGGGTATACGGTTTTCATCCATGTATGGTTGCGAACCTAACTATACATCAATACATATCCGATTATTGGGGGGGGTGAATCAAAATTTATGCCCCATGGGGCCACAAAATTTAGTGTCTAATATTAACCACCTGATTATTGGGTACTCAATTTTGATCCATACAAGTACCCAGTTTGGGATATCAACATCCACTGGTGGCCACCCTGCTCGGCCCGCAGCCAGCGGCGCAAGGGTGGCTCCTCCAGAGCTTTACAGCCCTCTTCCAAGACCTGTCGCTGGCCATCGCGATATCTGGCAATATACCTGCGGCCGCTGGCCAGCAACGCTCAAAAACAATCATATGCTTACGTAGCTAGAGATAACCAGAGTTACTGGTAGACAAAAATGGTGGAATGAATGAACAACTCGAACTCAAAAAAATGCGACTTGGGGGAGTTCGGGTTCAAGCTGGGTATGTAGCCAAAATATGCTGTAATTGTGGAGGAAACAGCTCAACTTATGGAGGTTATCGCCAGTCCAACTTTGAAAACACTGTAGAAGGACCATGACGTTTCGGAACAAAAATAGTTGGGAAATATGGTTCAAACAATGAGGACCACATGCTATCCGGAAAAAATGAGGGATTGGTTTGCCCAACCTCAGTTCTTTTTTTTACTGTTTTGTCATGTTTTTTCAATAGCTGGAGTCCTAAATTCTTTGGACCGCAACATGGTTCGGCATTAAGTGCAAACCGCACATGTTGGCACGCTCAGCCGCCAACAAATGACGGCGATGGCATCTTGGGGATCTCAAGCATCTGCTGTTGACATCCCATCGTTTCTTGGCGCACCAAACTCCCCATGTTTGTTCAAATCCATGGTATTCTTGCTCAAAAATCCCCATGTGTCCAAACATGCAATTACACTCCTTCTTAAATCAGGATGCCCGAAAACCTTATTGTTTATCGTCATGTCATGATGAAACAGTAATAAACTGGGGTAAATCTGCCAAATTGTGAGCACAACCAAATTACAAGGTGGGGTTGATTCAATTTTTGTTTTTTAAATCCACCACTCATTATACAAGGGTAGTTGAAATCATTTTCCCTTCGCGAAACCCGATTTTCCAACCCAAAAATACTACATCTCTTTGTGGGTTCCGACGTCACCATGGCCACGGTGGCCACCACCACCGGTCCTGATGCGCGGGTCCAACTTGTCGCCCACGCCCTCTGCATCGCCGCCCGCGGCGAAGTGACGGTCACGGGTCTGGGTCTCTTGGAACTCCTGACCGGTGCGGACTGATCTGCAGCACCGTGAGAATCATCCATTTTCAGCCTTCCAACATCCAAGTATTGGGTCGTCATGCTGGGAAGAGGGCGTTTTTAGCGGTATTATTTGAAACCATATGCTGATTTAATGCTACATTTATGTGCAAAAAAGCGCCGCATGGTATATTTATTTGCATTTTTCGAAAGGGACTCTTGACAAACTATCCTTTCGTACGGCACGTTTACATGCATTCAGGTCAGGGTTGAGGTCTAATGAATCACATTGTATATCCAAGAAATTTGGGAATATAACAAGGTGCGTCATGAAACAAATGGTCCCTTATCGCGATCATATGGAAATCCCATGGAATGCCACCACTATGGGACGGGACCCCAACTCAGGAATAGTAAAGCACTAAAGTCTAAAGCACGCTCTCCAAAGGTTAATGACCACATGAACGCCAACAATGAAATATTCTTTCGAAAGACCCCAATGTAGTGTGGGATCCACAAAGCATTAATTAGACAAAACCCGTTTGGGAATTGTGACAACAAAAATTGTAAGGTATCCGCAACACTAAGCCAAAATTTTGGGATTGTTTCCTATCCAGCATTAGTCGGACAGAATTAAGGGCTGTTGTGGCAGCTCCCTGAGCTGTAGCGGCACTGCCCAAGCGATCCAAAAGCGAGGCCAAAGTCTCAGTCCTACCCTCTGGAGTGGCGTTCCTTGTGAACTCGACTGTCCCAGACATGCTCGGGTTGCGATGTTGTGTCACATTGGTTCGGTACTTGCCATGCAGCTTCTTTAGATCAGGGGGGTTGTTTCGGACAAACTCCGGTGTTCGCGCTATACCAAAACTCTTGCTCCAGCAACTCTTGGCACCTTTCAACTTGCTCCCAAAGTAGCGTTGCAGGATGAAATTTGGACGTGGCTGCGCTAGTCCTGACAGAAAACAGTCCCTTGGCATGCGCTCTGTGACGTTGCAACATTCCTTGGATTTGCGCAAGAGGGCCCCAAAACATGTCCGATATATCTTGAAAATTGTGTTCAAACATATAGGCACGTGAAAAAGATTTCTCGGCTGGCCCGGCCGCGCCGGGGCCGAAATTTGAGAATAGAGCGGCGGCTAAAAGAAATCAATGGCCTCTAGGAACGTCGTCGGACTGGAGGATACAATGCTGGATTGGGGGTTGAGATGCATCAATGAATGAGCGACTGATTGTTGAGATGCCATTGGCATGACATGGGAGCAAATGACATGAATGAAATCATAAATAAGTGAATGTTCTTCTGAACCAAAGATGGATGACGTGAAAGAATGCAACAAGGAATGAATAACGGAACAGATATTAACAAAAGAAATGAATGAATGGACGAAAGAAGGATTTAACGAATGAGTGAATGCATGAATGAGTGCGTGAATGAATGGATGAATGAATGACTGAATGACTGACTCAATGACACGTGATTGAATGACTGACTGACTGACTGACTGAATGAACGAATGAAAGAATGAATGAGTGAATGAATAAATGAATGATAATGAACGCATGAATCAACGAATGAATAAATGACCAATGCGTATGCTTCTCTCCGCCTTCTTCTGAGCTACCTCCTTCTTGATCTGACCCTTCTCAAAGCTTCTCCTTCTCTGAGCTACTTCTGATTCTGTGCCCAAAATCTTCCTTCGCGTAACCATTTCAATGCATTTAGCAACAGCTCCAATCCTTATAGCACAAGCGCCACGCCAGATCTACAGGTCTCACGCGCGCAGCGCTGGAAATGCGCGACCCGTGGCGCCACGTCCATCCTTTCATCCACAAATAAAAACCCTCCCTGACTCTGACTGTGATCTACTGGTTCCCCTGCCTGCTGAAGCAGATTCCCAACTGCTGTTGCAACCTGTGTGGGTTGACATCATCATGATGATGATGATGAGGACGAGGAGGACGAGGAGGACGAGGAGGATGACGGCGACGGCGACCGCGACGGTGACAGCGATGGCGAGAGCGAGGACGATGACGACGAAGACGACGACGATGATGATGATGATGACGACGACGACAATGATGATGATGATGATGATGATGATGACGGTGGCGATGATGATGATGATGATGAAGATGATGATGATGATGATTGATGATGATGATGATGATGATTTTCCTTCGATGAGGTAACACCTGACCTATATGCAAATTCTGAGCCCCCAAATGCTGGATTCCCATTGGAAACAAAAAACATGTTCCAAAAAATCAGTCAACCCAGGATTCTGCCTGCACGGCATGCTCGACAACATCGAGGGCATCCCCGGAAATTGCGAACAGATCTGGCTCAAGATCTGGGATCATACCCATGTACCAACGTCCACCGCTGGGCTTTTCACATTGGTTGAAATCTGGCGCCGGCTTGTAGAACATCAAGTCAGGTCGGGTAAAGATGATGAAATTGTAGCTCAGATTTTCACGCTCTTGATGGCGTCTGATCATCTTAGCACATTCAGACAATTTGAAAAATCGCCCAGTGGCCATGGTGTCGCAAGTAAAACGGTTTTCGGTGTACTGCAACTGAAACTGCGTTGCGTACTCCAATGCCGAAGAAAGATTTTGTGCGTCTGCTTTGCTTAGGCCACTTTGGCCCCTTTTGCTAAGTTCAGTGCCGACGAACAAATGGTAGAAAAAATCTGCCCCGTTGGGTGAATGCATTGTGACATTGACCACGTTCTTGAACCACAAATCCATCACCTCCTGCATCATCATGGCGCGCACTGCGCCAGATACGCAAACTGCGTAGTCTTTGACTCGTTTTACCTTCCGGGCGTTCGTTGCAGGCAACCGTGGTGCATATGGAAGTGTGGTTAGGTGTGCCATATCTGGTGCATCTGTTGTGGCAACTCCTTGAATTGTAGCAACACTCGTCGCGGAAGCCGTGGCAGTGGCAAGCAACGAATCTGCTTCAGACCAGCTTTGTACCAACAACTTGGGGACACCCTTGCGGTAGCCGGCACTGTAGAGACAAAGGATAGTGATGGCCAGGGAAATGAAGAACTTGCATGACGAGACCATGGGACGATCTATGAAAACAAATGGAAAATACTTGTGGAACAGCACAGTGTACTCAGTAACACGCATCACATGAGAAAACTCCTACTACCACTAGAGTCTTTCAACTTAATTCCATGTCACAATTCTAATGATTCCGTTATATCATACTGGTTGGTTCATAGGGATCCCCATAAGAGATTATGATAATCTGATAATCACCAACATATTGAATAGTCTGAGTGTAACCTCCGAACAATCATCAATCAGCATGGGGCCTTGAACACTGCTCAGCTATAAAAAATATATCATCATTGCATCACCATTATATCACCTTTTTGCTCCATGTTGTTCCTTAGACAGTCAAGCTTGTCATTGAGACGGACATGCCTGAAATCTTGAACCATTCAGCAGCTGCGTCCTCAAGCAGCTCGGAGCATGGCCTGATCCTACAAGGTGCAGTTCCACTTCATGGGATTGCGATAAAGTGCCATAATTATCATAACTATGGGCACTATATTTCAACCTATGG
>Ga0126342_10003362_pt1 | contig 26372 bp, 29 predicted proteins | sample Cyp1metagenome_FD_92528 | JGI IMG/M metagenome (GOLD analysis project Ga0126342, IMG submission 92528) | Coral microbial communities from Lord Howe Island, Old Settlement Bay, Australia - Cyphastrea 1 metagenome | ecosystem: Host-associated > Invertebrates > Cnidaria > Coral ...
AGGACATAGGAGGACAAAACACCTCTGATTAAATCTAACAATCCTCACCTGGCAGGCAGGGAACAACCATGAACAACCACAGAGCGCAGGACATAGAAATGTATTGGGCACTCAGGTCCACACCCCCCCTTCAATACATTAGATCAAGGTATGGGATTTGAAACATGCTCTCGTGCTGACAAGGCGCTTGATGGGGCCAACAAGTGCTTGCACACCAGCCATCTGTCCCAGCCCATGCTCTGGTCGCACATGAAGCGTACGATGCGCATTGTTCCTTTGGTGAAGTACCTTATGGAGGCGCTTGCCACGCCATCTCCGCAATTTTGGAAAGTGACAAGAAGTATGAAACAAGATCTGTGTGGGACTTCACTTTTTTTTTGCCCGGGCTTCCAGAGGGTTTGCCCTATCTTAGCCTCTGCTGGGCGGAGGACTAAGCCAAGCACGTGATTCACTTGGAGAAAGAACTATTGAACAAAGATTAGCTTGCCATTTGCATCGTGAAGTCATGAAGTGCATGACTCGATGACAGTGTCATCTCCGGGAGCCATGGCGAATATGGTGAGCCGAGCTGCTTCACCCGCCTCCAAACTGTCGTCTCTTCCACTTCTCCGATCTGAAAGCGCTTGCCATCAAAGCGATACTGGCGACGCCATGCTCTCTTGCCCTGCTCCCATCCTGTAGCAATAATAAGATGAGCGGCGTAGCATCAGCCAAATTGACATTCTACAAGCTGAATGGGAATGGATTCTCAATTCCCTGTCTCCCCTCTTTTCCAGTCGCGGCACCACTCCACACATCTGCAGAAGTGAGGAAAGATCTGGGATCCGCAGATTCCAACTCCAATGGCGAGCTGCTTCCCTGGGAGGATGGCCACCAGATTCGAGCATATGGAACAGACATCCTCAGAATATGGATCTGAGGAAGGCCGTCGTGTTGTCCGACCGTGTGCTCACTGGATCCTATGGCACTATTGGCACTTGCAGCCCAGGAGCGAACCCTGCTGGCCAAGAACTTCAACCTCAACTGTCCTGTCCTGATTCAGCTTAATGACGTGGGCCGCATGCCAACGTCCTCTCTCATCACCTGGGGTGGCAACAAGTGGTAACATTGTCTCCAAGCCCTCTGTTCGCCCCCAAAAAAAATAAATATAGGGGATATGATGATACATCTGTGGATATGTGCAACTTGATTGTATTTGCTTGATTTTGCTTGTGTTTCTATATTCTATATGTTTCTCCCATTTGAACTACGAATTGCAGCTTGGTGACGAACCTCTACTCGCTGCACTTTGCGCTGAGCATCTGCTGGAGCTCCGCTCGATGAAGCCAACCTCCCAGAGGATGCCTGCACGTCAACAAGGACCTTGACATCAACAAGCACACAATCTATGACTTATATGACTTAAAGAACTCTGAACACCTCCGAACACTAATCAGCTGAAGCTCCGGCAACCGCAACTGGCATTGCAAGTCACATCGAACTCTGGTATCAGTACCAAGAAAGATTGAAATGGCAGGGTAGGGCAACAATTTGCTTAATGCTTCTATTCTTCTCTCATATCGCCCGATGAGTTGTTTCCATGCCTGAAGGCTGTCCCTGCGACGGCTGGTGGTGATTGTGCTCCTATAGTAATCAGCACTGGCCAAGGTTTGCACATGTGTTCTGCTTCAAAATTTCATCTGCGCAAACGCTGCGTATGGATCAACTCATGAACTCCTGACTGCACGAAAAGCTCCGCGGAGGGAGGCCACAGAAGTACTTGCTTGTGTGCAAATGCCACCTCCTCAGATGAATGCAGGAGTTGAAAAGATTCAAAAAGCATCAAAAAGCCGTTAATTTAATATATGTTAATATGCTTCAATGCTCACTAGGGTGCCAGTGAAGGTGGATCTTGTCCCATTTGTATCCATTTGTATCCATTTGTATCCATTTGTATCCATTTGTATCCATTTGTATCCATTTGTATCCATTTGTATCCATGTGTCCCGGAGTGCCACAAACATCAACAGACCAAGATAAGCTGACACAAGTTCTCCCAACTCTGGTCAGCTAGCGCGCGAATACTGAGGAATCATTGCAGACTTGGCTAAGGACCTGTCCAACATCTGCGAGCTGCTTCAAGTGGCAACGGAAGTCAAGGGCGCTGTCTGCACTGTGTCCAAAGGCCACCGTGTTAATCCTGGGGAGCAGCCGGATTACTGTTGCTTTCATGAACAGTGAGTAAGTCTAAGTCGGAGGAACCCATGTTAATTATCCATAACCAATATATCTATATTATACATTAATATATACAATTTATATACACGTTACTGTCACATACCACCAAAGTACTATGATGTAAAATCACACCTGAGACCTTTTTGAAACCATCCAACCCATCCAAGCCATCCAAGCCATCCACCCCATCCAACTCGCAACCGTCCCATGAAGTTGTCTCAAGGCTGAGATAGACTGAGCTTCTGAATCTTGTTGGAACTCTTCATGAGGCTCGTCAGCTTGGCCAGAAATTCTGGTGGATCCCAAGGGTCACCATCTGAGAAAAATAGCCTGGGTGCGCTTGGTGATGGCACTGATAATGTGTACTTATAATACTGATGATACTGCTATTCAATTATATCATCTATATTGTAAAATATTATAAATTATTCAACAATGGCAAACCAGGGAGCACATAGGTGGGCCTCCCGTGAGTCTCGGGGCACCTCTCAGCACGCTGGACCTGGGCTGGGACCATTTGGATCCATGTGGGCAATCTCTTTTCTCCAACGCTGACGAGGATAAACAACATATATAAACTAAAAACAATGATTTAAGTTTGAATGATGCTGGTGCTCATGCCATCTCATGCCAAACATTGCCAAACCAGCCGAAACGGTTAACCACGTGAGCCTGGTATTGAAACAAGCGTCAACCAGGTAATCGGGTTTAATTGATTTTAACTTTTAACTGTAGCTCTGCCAAAGAGGGCGTGAATGATCACCGGTCAAAAGAGAGCTGCAAGCTGCAAGAATGAAGCCACCAAGATGCGCAAGTTTCGATCCCTTCCAGGCCAGAGGTGTAGTAAGTTTGCTCCTCAGGGTGAATCGGATGCCTCTGCAGCATCTCTGCTGCAGCGGAGGCAGTTTCCAAGGCAAACAGCACACGATATCGGCTGTTGAACGCCACCGCTGAGTATACATCAGAAGACCTGGAGCAAATGACAGCTGTTGAGCCACCGTCTGTGGTGGAAACATGGTGAAAGAAGGTGGCGCAGCGGACATTTTTGAGATGAGTTTGTCTTAAAGATTGAGGCGTCATGACTTTCTGCAGTCTGTGGCACGCTGTGTCTGGGAGATGCTTCTGCTGCCCTTTTTCAATGTCACGTGTCAGAAGACTCAGATGCTCTTTGACCTCGGTAATCATTTGTGATATTTGACACCCGTTGCCAATATTCTCCACAACTGAAGTCCACACATGGAACCATTGGAACCAGTCAAATTGACGCTATCTCAACAAGCTGCTGCTTGGATGCGCTCCTGGACAGAACCGTCTTGGCGCACGCAGTCGCGATTGGACATGCTGCCAGAGATATCCAGGACAATCACGTAGTGAGCAGCCAACTGCCAAAGTTTCGCACGACTCTGCAACTCACAATTTCTCAAAACATCTCAAAACCCTTCACGCCGGTGCTTCCTCAATGCATTGTGTTGGATCATGATCGATCATGTTTAGATTGCTTAGATCTTAGATCCTTTACTTTACAGGCTCTTGTGCATTGCGGCATGCAATGAACAGGACCCTCACACTGTTTCAAAGGATTGCGCCTGTGTGCGGGGAGTAGGAGCGGTGACGGGAATGGTCGACACGTTCTCCAGAGCTGGCAGTTCTCCTAAGATATCGGACTCCTGGACATCGGAGAGAAAGCCAAAAATCAAAGCGCCAAAACACGTGTATGTCCATGTAAGTAAGAATGTAGCTGAGAAATCCTCAACCGAAGTTTAATCAGCCAATTTAGGACTTGCGGACGAATGGTCATGGTCAGTTTTGACATCATGTCAACCACAATGTTAAGATATGTTAAGTATGTAGTTGGGACATATAGACATGAAACTGAAGATAACAGCAACAGTCCGGGAGCGTGTGAATGTGCGTGTGAAACAATGGAAGTGAACCCATGCCCCCCCACGGTTACCATTTTTACAGACAACATATTTTGGAGGATGCTTGCCGGGACGAAAAAGGTCTGTCTTATCGGTAAACCGTGGTAAACCATGATTTAAAGAAGGAAGAAACTCCAACACAGCTAAAAGAAAGCCTGGTGCTACCCCCAAATTGCTCTTATCTCAGATCCGTAAAAGCTGGAAAATAGAAAATTCAGACAGCCAGTTTCCATTAATTAGACGTTTCAATCGTGCGTAATCCACATTGACCTATTGTGTCTGGGTCTTAGTGTGCACCACCCGAAGCAGAAGAGCCACCTCTCTTCTTGGAATGCAATGAAGAAAACTACCTGTTTGGAATTCATCTCACTCGGTAGAATCCAGAAACCAGCTATATACTGTACAAGATTGGCAAGCCGGCAAGCCTGTGTGCAAACCACATGCGCAAGTTTGCAAAGCAAAAACATACATGTTGCCTATTGAACCAAAGGAACAAACAAATGATTGGCTGTCTCTGCTCGGCGTCTACTGTGATCTGTGGGATGTGTTCGTGGTTTCTGATGTTTCTGCAAAACGAATCCGGGTCCTCAGAGGTGTCTGAAGCATCGTCGGGGCGCTCCGGCTCCTCCGGCTCCTCCGGCTCCTCCGGCTCCCGTGGACTTGCTCCAGCGTCAGCGGCTGACTCTGGGATTCCCAGATTTGGAGCTTCCCATGAGCTCCTTGGCTTGCTTGCCTGGCCTCAATCTGTTCATTTCAACACAGAGAAGAGGGGAAATGCAGCATTGCCTCATTCACTCCCTCATTATATGCATCCAGACGTACAATACGCTACAAGATGCTACAAGAGCCCTGGTGGTCACCTGCTGCCCATCTCTGGCCTGGTTCCACCTCATTCGCTTGCGGTTTAGCACGTGCCTGGCTGGGAATCCACCTGCTCCAAGCCTGTTGGCCAAGGTTGGGCAGAACAAGGAGATGGTGTGTGGCCTACCATGCCAGAGTCGTTGGAAGGCCCTGGGCGAATATCCGCAATCTCTTGTTCCGGTCTTGTTCAATACCCTTCCTCTAACTTCGTCAACTTGACATGGCCCCCGGACTGGTCCAGCCTCTCTTGCTGGAGCCGCTGGAGCTTCTTCATCTGACCACTCACTCTCAAGCTGCTTGTGATTCTCCGCATGCGCAGACCGGAAAGTTCGCGAGACATAGCCTCTGCCTCATTGCAGGATGATACCCTTAATTAACCTGCTACAGTAACAACCTAATACTGCAATCACGATTTCCAATAAGCTGCTTGCCCAAGTGAGAATGGATACGGATACTGTAGGATAAACTTGGAGAGAACAGAATGGAAGTAGCATGCTGCTGCTCAATATTGCACCAGCCATATCAAGCACCAGGTGCCAAAGTGCTTCCAATGTTTCGCCCGGATACCTTGTGCTTCCACTGCCTGGATATCTTTGAGGAGGCTGGCTTCTCCGCGGGAGGCCTCACGGCTGCGCCAAGATACTCAGTCTGTAATGGAAAAAATGGAAAAAGCTACAGTACGCTTTCTGAGCCAACATATTCCAACATGGTAATGGTACGTAATGGTTGCACTATGTTGCACTGCGACACAACTTCGACAATGTTACGCCTTGAAGACCTCCAATAGGGCCCTATTGACATACAGTAAGACTCTATTCGAATTCCTGAAGCCTGTGATGCCCTGGCTGCCAATTCCCTCTAGTGCTCTGGATGGGCCATCCCATGCCTTGTGCATCTCCATTAGCCGCTTTGTTCGGCTGGGATTGACACGGCACAGGTCTCGCAATGCTCCCTCTGTGCTTCTGGAATAGCGCCAGTGCGACACAAAGTCGGGAATCCTGGGCTGGTGAATCTATGCCTATGGGCAAGGCAAGTCACAGCCTTGCAAAAGAATTTCTCTCCAGAAAGTACTTCCCTAAGATTGGCACTGCAAAGTGGTAGGGAGGGGAACAGGAAGCAACTCATGCTACAGATTGCTACAGTAAAAATGGATTCGGAAATTAAACGCAAATTTGAAGATAAATCAGCACGCAAACACGCCAAATTAAGTTGAAAAATAGGCAGCCAACAAATCCAAGCGTCGACTTTTCCACCTGACACCTGCGTGTTCGCACAGCCATGCGATGGACATATGCCGCAGGGTTCGTAATGGAGCCATACGGCACGCGCTCTGTGAAGTTGTTGTCCCGCAAAACGTCTTCCAGCTCTGATGGAGCGAGATTTCGCAAAGTTGAGCGTAGCTCAGAGATTGCTTCTTGCGAAAGAATGGCTGCCCTCATCACAACCTTGCTCCGGACTTTCATGGGTTTTGGCATTCCAGCAAACTGAAATCTAACTGAGAAAGACACATTCATTATTCAATATCATTCCCATTTACATAGATCCGCAGCCCTGGAAACAATAGAAATCGCTCCTCAACATGACACATTGGTTCAAGGCACCTTCATAAGCGAATCAATTCGCTCAATCGAACTCTGATCCAGTTCACCAGCGGTCGCTTTTGCTGCAACTCGTGAAGAGAGAATCCTGGACCACTCCTCTGGTTTCAAGGATAGGCCTTTCTTGTCAACCTCCAAGCTGTGAACCATATCATAAGCTGCAGAGGTTTCCAAGCTGAACAGGTCCCTCCTGGCTGGTCTTGTTAGCTCGCGTCTCCTGCAGAAAGACTCCACGTATTCCCGCTGCTTGGTTTCATCTCTTGGATCCGGTTGTGTTGGATCAGGTCGCGTTGGATCCGCCTGTGCTGGCTGTGCAGCACCTTGATCCAGCCAATCAGATGGCTGAACCGCCCTGACTTCGCTGACTGTGGCATTCGGCTGTTCTGATTGCCAGCTGTGCCACTGTGGCCACGGTTGCCACTGCTGGCATTGTTGCCAAGGCTGTTCCCACGCAGCTTGCTGCTCCCAACTTTGCTGGTTTGGAGCGTTCTCCCATGCTGCGGCCGAGTTCCACTGGCCACTGGCAACTTGAGGCTCAATCCAGCTGGCATGCTCGCTCCAGCTGGCAGACTCACTCCAGCTTGCAGGCTCAGTCCAGCTCACAGGCTCAGTCCAGCTTCCACGCTCACCCCACCCAGAAAAATTGTAGCTGGGAGGCTCAGAGGTGTCAAGTTGTGGTGCTTGACCGCCTCCATCACGATTCACAAAGTCGAAGGGTTCTGGACTGGCGAGCAAATCACAGATAGACCGTTGCAGTCGGATCGGAAGACCAAACTTTGGCATATCCGAAGGTGGATAATATGCGAGGTCGAAGAGCCTGACGGGAAATGTTACCACGCAGCAGAACAGACTCAAATCCCCAAACCAGCAGTGTCAAAAGTATTCCTTCCTTTCCATCCGTTTCCTACCGTGTTTTGGAGATACTTGATACTGCATACCTACTTGTTTTCTCTTGGCACTTGCAATCGAGATGCGAACAAAGCGAGGTGAAACCTTCCTTTTCCAAGCGCTCTTGATACGTCTTCCTCAAGCTTCTGGGTCATGAGGCACTATGCTTGGACCCTAATCTAGGGTGCCTTATGGTGCCTTCGAAGGGTAGGGAAGAAAAGCAGAATGTCATGCTATGGGATCTCAAAAGGGAGACTACCAGACCATGCCAACTCATACCAAGGTCCTTATTGCCAATCATATGTAATTGCAACTATGTTTGTGTTGGTGAACACTTGAAGAAGAAACGCAGTCCGCACGCACAAATATTCAATTGAGGTCATTGCACCATGTATTCACATATTCCATGCTCTAGACTTTAGATTCTATAGATAGTTACAGATACAGTAGTTAGTTACTAGTTAGTTCCAGGTCGAACAAAGACCTCCGCCGAACGCAAGCCTATGCATAAAGACTTTCAAAACAAGTTGTCTAGGGATGTCTAGGGTAAGAACACGATTGCAATGAGAGTCAGGCCAAGCCAAGCATCAAATCTTGCTCTGAAAATCCCATGACAGTCATTTTCCGTCGCATAAACCTGAATAATGCCGAAAAAACATTGTTGAAGAATGCACGGTGGACTCAAAAAAGGCGTGTCATTGGTTTAAAATGAATGGTCAAGAGAGTCTAGTGGTATCAACTTGCACTGTAAATCATGCCCAAGAAAATCACGAAGTTACCACTTTGACAGAAGCGGACTTTTCTAAGCCCGAAGCTGGTCCATGGATGGTAGTCGCAATCTTGCAGCCGCCTCATCGTTGACGGGGTGTCCCAATTGAAGATCTTGATACTGGCTGCCACCTGCATCCAGCAGTTGGATGCAAAAGTAAACAACAATAATACGAGTCATACGATTATTTTTTCCTCAATAATGATCGGCAACATGTATATGACATTCTATTCTATTCATCAATTCTTCCTTCCCAAATCTTCCCAACAGTTCTGCACAAGCCGAAGCCCTTCCTCGCACGTTGACCAGTTTTCCGTTGGTCGTGCTGGTCAAGGCATCCTTGGAAATCAGCAAGTCAACATCAAGTGCTATCAAGACTTACGTTCCGCGAACAATAGGAAAAAACATGTATAATAGAAACAATGGCTGAACAATGCTGAACAAGATTAATTAATCAAGTTTACCACATGTTCCCGGATGTTCCCGTAAAACAACGAGAAATATGCTGCCCGTGGTGTTCATGTTTATTCAAATTTGTGTTTGCCAAAAAAAAGGATGTTGATCGATGTTGGGTCTCTCATGGTCTCTCTATCATTCAAGCAGCCATCCACCGACTTGTGACTCTATCCACTGTTGGAAGGTCTCGTGGGGTAATGTAGCATGGGCAAACGCTACAGCACCCGAATGCATGGGCCACACGGAAGACATAGAGCCGGCGGTTGTTCAGAGACCACAGGAAGCCATCTTTCCAAACGACTTCCAATGGCGCATCCTGAAAGGGAGCCATTGGTAGAAACATGTAGAAACTGCATGGAGTATCTGACTCAAAGATATTCAAAATATTCAAAGTAGCTGGCCTTATTATTGCTGATTCTGTGTGCATACACGCGTGCTGCACATACTTGAACAGTTTGAACAGTATTGATGCATAGTCAAAGACGTAAAAAGATCTTGCAAATTAGCCGCCAGCAGGCTTTGAACACCAGGAACAAAAATGACAGAGGTGATATCAATCGTCCTTGAAGTGTTCCGCTGACAACTCATTGCGGCAGAACTTCTCAATCGTAGCATCCAAACCGCAACCATTTTGGAATGCCTTGAGGGTCTGACTCAGTTTGGGCCGCAAAACCACAGCGAGACAAAGTGCAAAATCATGGCACAATCATGGCACAACTTCTCTAGCCAAGCTGCTGCACTAATTTCTGCATGGGTGAAGCGGATGGATAAGGGACTCAACCAACTCATACGTCGCCAAATCTCATCCCGCTCATCACCAAAGTTCATGGCTCAGCTGGTGACTGATTGGTCTGACCGCTACCCAGCAGAGTCAATGCTGCGGTCACTGACAAGATGCATCTTGATGAGATGAGAAGGAAAGAAAAACTAGTTTACTAGTTGACTACATTGCGAACATGAATCATGGAGGCAGCATGTCGAATTCTCAATTGCTTGACAGCTTGACCGCCTGCATACTGTCTAGTTTTAGTCAACTAAACTGCGAACAAGGAGACAGCACACTAAATTCTCACCAGCTGGATAGCAGGGGTGCTACCTGCTCAGTTCTTCTGGCGGATTGATGAATGATGAATCCTGAATCCTGACTTGCTTAGGCACCAGAAATTGAACGGTGCTTTGCAACAGCAGCAAGTCGCCAGTGTTGGACCCTGACCACCCTTTTAAGAGCCTCTGCCAATACCGCGGAAGATGCTCGGCCAGCTTTGACCCACACCGGGCACAAAGGCTATACATCCCGTAAGCGTTCTGCACGACAACGTTGGCCATGGCCGCTGTGTCTGCCTTGGGCAACGCAGCCCTTCCACCGTATGGCGGGCGTCTCGAGAAGGCGCTGACAGCTCTACATGCTGTAAATGCCGTGGCTGCCAGTTGCAGTATTATGGATTTCAACGGCATACTGTTGTGATACGGTGGGTAGCAACTGGCAGGCAGGGCTCTGTATGCTGAAAATTAGCATTTCGATGCATTTCGACTCAAGGCTGCTTGTGGCATGATCTAAAGGCATGCATGCTGCAAACTCAGCCTCATGCGAAAATAGTAATTATTGACGCGGGGCTGGAAAAGAGAATGGAACCTGCAGTTCCAGTTCAGGCCCGATCATCCAAAAATCGAATTCTGTGCCGTGGGGCTAAAAGGCCTTCTAAGGATTGGCATAATGACGACAAAGCAAAGTTTTGGTATGGTCAGTCTACCAGCTCACTTGGAAATTTCCAGGAGGACTTGTCCTGGTAGAACGAGAATGAACATGGAATGCCTGCATGCGTTGAAACAGTGATATACCAGTACATGGTGTCTCAGAACAACACATGCTCTTGACTCTTAACCCCTCTCGTTTGCTCATGCCAAGGTCCGAACATGTTGGAAGGCCTTAAACATCCTTAAACTTAAACGATTGGATACGATTGGGGTACGTGGTTGAACGTGGCAAGCATGCTAGGCTTAGCACCCCAGCACAACACCCCCAGGTGACCCAAGGTGTCTCTTCGAATCTATTGAGAAGTTCATCATGTTTCTTCGTAATGCTTCGCAATACTTCGTGTGTTTCCATCATGTTCCATCCCAGGCTGCCCAACAATGATCAATTCAGCTCATCCTGAGGATGGTTCAAGAGATTCAGGACCTTTTGGGCTGCGCACCCATAAGATTTCTCGATCTCCAATTTGGCCTACAAGGTGCCATCACTGGCAGCACAGCATGGCTCTGGTGATTGCGTCGCATGTCGTGCCTCCTTCACAGCGACAAAAAGGATCTTCTCCTCTGAAGCATGGATTTCCAATCTTCACCAAACTGACCAAACATCGCCAATTATTCAATTCTGCCAAATTGAGCCAGGTTCAAGATCGTCCAAAATGTTCCAAGAGATTCAAGAAGGAGCCTGATCGGATTTTTCTTGGAGTTGCAAAGGCTCAGGCAGTCTGTTCCACAGCGCAGTGGCTGTGTCCAGTGAATTCCTGGACCTGCAAAAATAGTCAGCTGGAATCATTGACTGAGGGCACCTTGCAGGCGATTCTAAAAAATTGCCCGCGGTTCAAACGCTGCTACCATAAGTGCAGCAAGTGCGGCTTGCACACTTGCCTGTAGGGTACCAATTACTATGCCACATGGGCCGGCGCCTGGAATTGTGATGTCTGTACAGTGCCAGAATCTGACTGGCTTAGCGCTGTGCTTCCATGAGCATCTGAAAGCCCACTTCACACTGCCGCAATGCTTCCTCCAAGCTTGGAGGGGAGGCTTGGCTCAGTCCTACGGAGTGCTTCAGATACAAAATCACGCAGGCTTTTAGCAACAAGAAGATCAGAGATCGATAGATACAAGTCCAAGTGGCAAAGTACTGAAACTTGTTGCAAAACTATGAGGAAGGCCCATGACCCGCTGAAATTACAGTACTCATATAATCATATAATCATATATTACGTATTACACATAGGAGATTTTGGATGATTTAGGACAGTCTGTTCTTCCATCTCACCTCCTGTGGACTTCCCAAAGGCCATCTCATTGAGGCCTCAATCTGCACGGTGTTTTTCTGTGCGTTGCACAGCTGTGGAATTCTACCCGCCTCTGGCAATAACCTCGAGCCGCCGAGTTTGTTCCGGCCTCAACGACTCGCAAAACCAGAGCGAGCGGGCATGGGGGGGCTACTCTGGCCCCATCCAAATGCACATCACAAATGTCGGAAAATTCCAGGTCCTGGTCGTCTCAACAAAGGTGTAATATCGTGTAATTAATCATAATCCAACTGAAGGTCAACAGTCTTAATTGCTGAAGTGGACTCAAACAGGCATGGTCAAAGACTGTCAAAGCGTGTGCGAAACTAGCAACACATCAAAGGTATGCAATTCCAAGGTCTGCACGCTCGAGCAGCATTGTTCATACAATGGCGACAGGCACGCTGGGTGGTGCTTCTCCCTTCCTGAGCTGCGAATTCGTTGTGGAGGTCATTGATGGATGAAACAATAAAAGTAAAGAAAGCTGAAGTGCTACTAGCAGTGCTACTGCTTCTGTATCTTACTTCTGTCCTCTCTTTGCATGACCTGCTTTCCCAAACAAGTCACCATTGTGATGCAGCTTGGAGAGCATTGCCCACACACTGGCCGAAGACAAACCCGGCAGTGATGGCGAGGATTTAGAAAGCCTCGGAAGACCACAAAAGCCAAGCAGTTGCATCGATGCATCAGTCAACCCAAATCAACCAAGAGACGTTTGCCCAGTCTGCAGCTGCAAATCCAGCAATGCGATTCGCTGACATTGGGGCATCTACCTTCACGCTGATGATTTCTACTTTAAACGGACGACTTTCCTGTGATAACCTACCCCTGTGGCGAAAAACGAAACCAAACCCTCTGATATGACAGAGGTGGCTGTGCTGCCAGCTATCGTCGACAAAATGGAAAGTAAATTAAATGGATCCAATTTGTCGTGAGTCTCTGAAGCGGCAGTGTCCCTCTGCAGCCTGCAATAGGTCCTGGCTCCAGCGAGCAGTCCGACATGATTCGGCCGGGAACTTCAACTTTCTCCGGCCACATCCTGCAGCATTCCAAGTTCAAACCATACCACTAGTTGTGGTTTATAACATCTTATAACATCTTATAACTTTATATGCACTGTAACATACTGTAACAACAACCTACAATAATCATCAATAACCGACCAGTCAGTTTTTCTCACCTGTCAGCAATTCCGTCCGCTGAATCCCCTGCCCTCGGATCCTGCACTCACCGCGCTTCAGGCGGTCCAATTCTTTTTGTACCGCAGTGAGCTCTTCCTCGACTTCCCTGCGACGACGCTCCTCGGTGCGGTTAAGATCTTCCAGATCTTCCAAGTGTCATAGAAAAGTCTCATGTGAAGAAAGAAGCGCAGCTTGATTCTTGGCTCATGGACATACACCATGGTGAACCTAAAATGATGATGTATGATGACCTATGTCAATCTGGATAAATCTGGCAGATCAACTGCAAGAAAGCCACAACAATTTTGTGCTTCACGCGCTCTTTCCTGAATGTTCAGTACAGAGAATACGTTCGCACTGAAGTGCATCATGTGTCATTGTGCTTTCCCTGACCAGCCCTCCTCAACGGTTCTACTGCTTCTTCACAGCAGGTGAGCGCAGCCTGGCACTTGTGTACTGATATATATTATAGTCTATATATATAATATCATATATGTATATATATATAATATGTATATATATATATTATCCACTGCTGTATATTTATCTATAGTGGAATAGCTACGTCATGTCACGTGGAAGAGACCTAAGGAATCACAAGGACACAAACCTGACATATATGAGGAGGTCGATGTGCTAGTCCCAAACACACGAATGCAACTCAGTCCTCCGCAAGGGGCTTATTGCTATGGCAAAGGGAAAGAGCAACAGACGTGCCATTTTGACATGATCATGTCCAAAAAATACTCCGTGTAAAATCATCAAAAGCATTCAAAAGCCACATCCCATGATCTTTGTAGTTTTCTGGGCATGGGAACCTGGGTCAGTGGCGCATGCAAATGCACCGATTTCACATCATATATGAGCAATCTCGGAAACTCCAGGCTCACGAAAAGGACATCAATAAATTTGGGAAGGTCCCATTGCTTACCACACGTTTTCACAAAAATGATATATGGGAAATTTGACAACCAATGTCCGTCCCTCATATGTTTCCTATTGGATCCTATTCAATGTCCTATTCGAGTTTTTGCGGTGGCTCATATGCAAGCACTGACTTGCCAAAGATTCGGTTGACCCTAACTACTACCAGTGCCCGCCAGCGGTACCTCTAAGGTTGGCGGTTCTATGTCATCTGGCGACCTTGATTTGGCACAGCTGAGACATTGAACATCTTTCAGCACTTGACTTTCACTTAACTTTCAGGGCCTACAGTAAATACATTGTAAATACTGCTCGCTACTGCTCGCTTTGGCCTTGCCTGCCACTCAAGTCTGCAAGCTGTCGTGCTAAGAAGGAGAGCTGCTGCGTGATGGCATTCCTCAGTGAAAAATGCGTCAACGATATCACCATCGGCCCTGGGTGGCGCATGCTTAAGGTACTCCAGGTGGAGTCCACCTTGTTGGGATTTCCCACTGCGCAGTTTTTTCTGGTTGCTCAGCTTTCTTTTGGGCCTCCACAGGTCGTGTCCTAACGTATCACGAAGACCCTCTCGTCCCCTCTCAGAGAACCATAAAAAGAACCTCATGGTATTGAAAGATTGCCAAAGCATCAAACATCATCAAACCAAAGGAACTACCAGTACCCATAAATGAAATCACTGGGGGTTCCCTGTCGAGGAACGCCTTCAGAGCATTAGAAGCGCATGCTGTGCAAGAACGTTCTAGGACGTCATCGATCATCACTCTGCATTGTGAACCTCATTGAGCGATAGCTTCTGCAGAAGGTGGGTTGGAGGGGTCCAAACCTCCCATTTTTGGGGAAAATGATCCTCATTTCTTCTTCGATATGCTTGTAGAAATTTCAGGACAAGAAGTCTCACGGGTGTTTAATATCGTTTAATTACGAGGAATCTAGCACGACTATGAATAGCGGTTGTTCAATGTGGAAAATCTATGGAACAACTGCCGTGACCGCGTTACCGCGCTGCCGTCAAGCTGCAAGCTCCACAAACCTCAGTGTACAAAGACCAAAAAACGAAACACGCACATGTGGACAGCGACTTCCGGAAGAGCCCAACATTGATAACATTGGAATACTCTCATAAATTGTCATACATCTTATATCATCTTATACAGATCATTTAATGATCATTTGATCCATTTGGATCCATTTGGGTTCTTTTGCATTTGGTGCATCTGTGGTTCCCACCGGTCGTTTGCAGATTCGGCAATGATGGCGTGGATTGAACCGCCTCTTGCCTAAAGCGCCTCAGCATCCAGCGCCACACGGCCACATTGTGTGGAGCATTGTGGGGCATTGTGTGGAGCTATCATGAGCCTTGCCTTATCGTGACAGTGTCTCAGCCTTATCAGCCTTATCAGCCTTATCAGCCTTTCAAGCCAAGGTTCTGCAACAGATCCAGCAAGTATCATCCCCCGGATGATTTATCCTAGCAAGGTCACAACATGTCACAACTCCCGAGCCCTCACAATGAGATGAAATGTTGCTGAATTGTGCAGACTCACGTTTTGGATCGTTTTAGCCTGTCCTGTCCAAACCCGGAACTGTTGAGGCTGACGACTGGTCCGATGAGAATGTTGATGTCGGATCATTTGGGTTCATGGCAGTCATGGCATTTGCCACGATTGGGCTCTACCCACCTATAAATCCGACCTTGCGAAATCGTGAGATCCACACCTATAAAGGGCAAGCCGCACAATGCACCCACCCTGGCTGCAAACCTTAATGTTCAACCAATTTGCAAAAGAATGTTGAATGTGTCCATGGTATAATTGATAGTATTCAAGTGATCTTTATCTCATGAATTCCAATGACAGTCTCATGAGCTCATGAAATTCTTATCGTGAGCGCCCTCCCTACCCTACGCTAACCTCACTACACAGGCCCGAGGAGTTCTCAGAGCTTGAGCCAAGGCGACAGCCAAAAAGTGTTGTGACTGAGGGATCCCTCATTTGATGAATATGTCTGAAAATGTGCATCGATTTTCCCTTGTTCATTCAATTCTTTGTTCCATTAATTTGCCCTTCTGAGAATCAAACTACCATCATAGTTCTACGCAATTATGAAGGAAAATCAAATCTGGAAAATTGAAGTGTTTGAATGAAGAACAATCGATTACACTTTGCATGATCTGCGCCTCGTGTATTACAAGTGAAACGGACGTGGTCAGAAACCTTGCCATCTGGTTCGCAGTTCTTATCTTATGTTGAACCTTGTTGATGTTCTGAATTGAAACTCTTGTTTATCGGGTATGTCACTCTATTACTTTTTGTTTAACATTCATAGTACTTGCCCCAGGTGTGATACGAAAGACAACTGCTGCATGTTGCTTCGTCCTGGGTGGGCTTCGGCAACAACCTCAGGTCAAGTCTGGTCAAGGCCTGGTGCACATGACATTCGGCCGATATTTCGGACAGAATGGAATTGACATGTTGTACATATTTATATATATATATATTATACTATAATATTATATGTGTGTTATAGATATATATAGATATATATATATATATACGAATTGACATATTCTAGAGAAAGGGGAGGTACCGTATGGCACAATGGATGCCGATTAGTACTGGCATGCGCACTGGCGTGGCGTGCCACATACATGACATAGGATCATAGGCAGACAAGCAAGCACAGAAGCAAATACAGTAGTGAACAGCCCTATAAGCACGCATGTATTAATGTACGGCTTCATACGCGCATGACAGAGCATGCGAGCGGACAGTGTAACACTGTAACGGGTTGCAAGCAGTGGATGCGCATATGTTTGCATACATGCGGTGCATGCATGCCAACACTTCTATCACTTCCAAGAAGCGATCTCACCATGCCCTTGAATGGATGTTACAACGATGCAGGACGTCATGAATGGCAAAAGAAAGAGTTTCAAAACACATCAAAACGCAAGGTTTCAGCATTCGATTTCGTCGCACCACAAGAAATCTGACTCAGCTAAGCTGTCGGCCTCTTCACCACATGCCATAAGCCATTGAAGGCGTAAGGGGCGCTCACCACGAGGGCACGACGAAGGCGTCCCCGATAGGCATGTTTTAACATCTGGCAGCTGGAGAATTTATGAGAGATGTCTAATTTTTTTGCATCAAGATTTACTGCGGGTAAAACATTGTAAAACAATAAACCGCCCATTTGGGAATGGTTTACACCACCTATGGTGATTTGGGGGATGGTTGATTGTTTTACCATGTTTTACCCACATTACACTTGTTTTACCCACATTGTTTATTGTTTTACCATGTTTTACCCACATTACACTATATAAATGCATCTAAATTCACTAAATGACTTGCTGACGTGCTGGTCAGCTGCTCCAACCAATGTCCAACCTCCATAGCAGCGATGGCGGGGCGAGGATCCAGGTTCTTGCTCAGCTGAAAGCCCCGGCAGTCGCAAACCTCAAAATGCAAAGTGTCTGGCTACAGCATCAATCAAAAATTAACTATATATATATTATATATATATATATATATATGATGATATATAATATCAACCCAGTATACATGTATAATATACGCCTTTACCAGATGTTAATAGGTGTGAAATAATATGTTGAAAACATTTGAAAACATGACTCTCTCATCCGGACAGCAGAAAACAGCTGCTTGAGACGGTGATGCACCGCTTTATGGCCACAACGTGAGGAAGTATAGGTGCAACCGAAGTGCCACGTCAAATCCCCACGCTCCATGATTCATGTGTTGGCATGCAGCTTCCAGAACTGCGGCCATATGCTCAATAATGCTAGCACCTAAGCACGTGTCGAATCGTGTCGAGGTTGAGGCATGAGGTCGCTTCCAGTGGGGACAAAGGCCTGTTCCGGCTCCTGCCAAGCGACTGTTTGATGCAGGAGGTTGATGCGCCATCGACATAAAAATCCTCGAGACAGAATGAGATCATCTGAGCCTGGAGTAGAATGTCTCATTTTATACCGCATCTCAAAATGTGGCATGTCCAAAACCAGCAACATGTCTCCCTTTGGTGACCCGTGTGCACTATAGCACTTACTTATATAATACTAATATACTTATATGCAGTGGCTTAAAGCAACAGCCTGCAGTGGCAACAAAAAGCTTACAGGAAATAGTTTCAAAATGTGGAAACAGAAACATTCATTTTGGATCATTTAAGGTTGGGAACTCTTGGCTTGGGTCCACCCTTTTCAGCTTTGTGGGCACTGGCTCCCCTATTGCATTTTTCGCTTCTCTACGAGTACCATGCTCTACCCATACTGCCTCGTACAGCACACAGATACCTAGAACTGAAAGCGCACAGGATGTCCCTCCAACATCTTGAGACTATGCCAGTTGAGGGCAAGAGCTGTCAGATTCGTTGGCACAAGGTTTTCTTGTATGCAGCCAGGGATCACTGGATGTCCAGACCCAGCACGTGCAACAACTCGCATGTCTCCCTGCACGCTATGTCAACACAATTCAACACATCTGTCAACACAATTCCTGCAGCCGGCCAACATGTGATTCTGATGGGATGCCTGCCAGCAAGGTGCTTTGGCACCAGTCAGGATGGCGCGGTGTTTCTGCCGCCAGTTCAACGCTATGGCGAGTGACTTCACTGCAGTATCCTGGGGTGACGCCACAACTTTCACACATGGCGCTGCAATGTGCCACAGTGTGCCATGGGGACTGGATGAAAGATGATTAAAATTGATTATATAAAACAATGTCCGATACTCTCTGGCGGCTTGTTCACATCGTCACAACAGTCCTGGGAGGATGCCTTTGCAAAAGCTGCCAGCACCTGAAAACTCTCCCTAGAAGGTTTCCCAGCAACCTGCCCAACGATCCAAAGGGTATGGCACCTCTGCTGTACACCACTTCTTCAACCAATCATCTAAACCTCCTTCGACTTGTGGAGCAGCTGCCTGCAAGACAGTTCATCCCACTCCAGCACAAACGAATGCCGCATGATGGGTCATCTGCACAGGGAGTCACAACCTACACCTTGCCATAAAAAAGGGCAAAATGGGCTGGCTCCTGCAAGAGATTCTGCTCCGCTTGTGAACTTTCCCTGGAGCATTCCAGATTTGCGCTGCTTTTCTTACCTCGGCCAACTGGAAGCTGTTCGACACTGCAGGCCCAAATGGTGAGTTTTGAGCTCAAACATCTTTATCGAAAGAAAGGAAGACTTGAGGCCATGGGAGGTAAACGGAGAAGGAGGAAGATGTGGTGAAAGAGGGGTGTGAGGAATTGGGAGATACGAAGTCGAGAGTAAGTCTCATGATGCTGATGATGCTGATTGCGATGATGTGGCGAGGATGTCCCGGGGGGGATTGAGGGACAGCACAATTGTTTCCAAAAGAAACAAGTGGTGGGGAGGGTGGGGTACAAGCAGTTGCTTTAACTGTGAAATCTCACGCGATCTGGCGATTCCAGCCCCTGCCGATACCTTCCTAAAGCAAGAGGGGCTTCAGCTAGCAGAAGCTAGCTTTTCTGATTGTAAAAACATTCCAAAACAGCAAATCATCACTTGAATTCACGTGATAGAACCACAGAACCGCACAGAACCACTGTTCTGCCGACGCAAAGCGCTTCTTGCTCGTATAGCCCACCACGCCAAGTTGCAGTCCACGTTTTGTTCTTTTGCCTTGGGATATTTTCAGCATGCACACTTGCAGTCACTTGCAGCTCTAAGCCAAAAGTAACCCAGAAAGGACTTCGAGAAAATCGGCTGGCATCCACTGGTCCAGAGTCAGATCTAGTTTTGCACAGTGGTTGCCAAGTCAGTCAATGTAGTCCAAAAAATCCAATTGTCTCAGGTTTTGCAGTTGAATCATTGAACGTGAGGATGTCGTTGGCAATGTACAGGCATCAAAATTGGGGTACTTCCAAATACAATGGCTAATCAATGCTAATCATCATTTTCTCCATCTAATTTCTCCATAAATTGCCACGGGGATATACCTCCAGACAAAACCATACAAAACCCACAGGAATGAAATCCATCGCGGCCTTCACTCGCAGAGGTAAAAGGGTTGGCTGTGCAGCCTGATCTGCCTCATCCATGCAGGCATGCAAGTTCAACGAATGACCGGATACAGTATGAGTCTGAAAAGAATCTCTGTACGTATGAGCATGTGTATATATATATAGAGAGATACATCTGTGTGTAGAGTGTAGAGGTGTGTAGAGGACATATAGATACCAGTAGTACTGCACAAGGCGGTGGCGGAAGTTTCAAAAATAGGAAACCTATAGGAGAGGTTGGTTGTTGTGAATCAGGGATGGCAGAGCGAAGCCACTGATGGACTGAAAGGTGCTTCACCTCTCTCTTTTTCTCTTTTTCTCTCTGTTTCTCTATCTTTCTCTGATTATCTACCTACCTACCTACCTACCTACCTACCTACCTACCTACCTACCTACCTACTGATGTATCTGTTTATCTATCTATCTATCTATCTATCTACCTATCTATCTATCTGTCTATCTATCTATCTATCTGTCTGTCTGTCTGTCTATCCATCCATCCATCCATCCATCCTCCATCTATCTATCTATCTATCTATCTAATCTATCTATATATCTATCCATCCATCCATCTATCCATCCATCTATCCATCTATGCATCTATCCGTCTATCCGTCTCTCCGTCTATTCTGTATCCATCTATCCATCTATCCGTCTACCTATCTATTTATCTATCCATCTATCTATCTTTCTACCTATCTATCTATCAATTTATCTATCTATCTATCGATCTATCTATCTACCTGTCTATGTATCTATGTATCTATCTATTTATCTATCTATCTATCCATCTATCCATCTATCTATCTATCTATCTATCTATCTGTCTATCTGTCTATCTGTCTATCTGTCTATCTGTCTATCTGTCTATCTGTCTATCTGTCTATCTGTCAACCTGTCTATCTGTCTATCTCTCTATCTATCTTTCTATCTATCTTTCTATCTCTCTTTCTATTTCATCTGTCTATCTGTCTAGCTGTCTAGCTGTCTACCTATCTATCTGTCTATCTGTCTATCTGTCTATCTATCTACCTATCTATCTATCTATCTATCTGTCTATCTGTCTATCTGTCTATCTATCTACCTATCTATCTATCTATCTGTCTATCTGTCTACCTGTCTATCTGTCCATCTATCTATCTGTCTGTCTGTCTGTCGGTCTATTTGTCTACCTGTCTATCTGTGGTGCAGTGTTGGATTCACAGCGGCTTGAACGTGTGAATCGAAGGGAAGGAGGACATATTCTGGGTTACCAAAAGAGATCGCAATGGCTGGCCGGCCCAGACATCAGAGATCGTAATGGCTGGCCGGCCATCCACTTTGCAGCAGTGTAGTGGAGTGTAGTGGAATGTAGTGGAGTGAAATTTTACGAACATCTCTCATGAACATGTCCTTTGTACTGCGCCTGTCACGGAAAATGCATCTTTGCAGATCCTCTTCAAATGTCCCATGCCTATCCATGCCTGCCATCGTTTTTGGACATGCTACAAAACCCTCACGTTTTGCTCGCTTTTGAAGAGGTGCACAATCCCTTGCGCCTGCATGCGCCTGCCACGCGAAACGACAGTCCGACAGATTGACCAGGAAGGTAAGGATGGGAGTGAGGGATGGACCAACAGATTGACGGATGGAAGCATGAAGGGATGGATGGAGGGAAACGGTATATAAATGTATGATATAATGTAAGCATATGTAAGCATGCATCTGGCAAACTTACGCTCTAGTATTGAACACCTGCAAACTATGCGAACCTATGACTTGGACTGACTGGACAACCAACACGTAACTGACCGGAAAAGAATCTTAGAAGGAATCACTCCTGAAGACAACGTACATAAAGACAACGCACACAAGGTTACGCAAGCACATAAAAAATGCCATATCCGCTCGGAAACTGAGCGCATAGATATGCAAAGATCACAAAGCAACCCGGATGCGATTGCTTTTGATGCTCTCAAACATCGTGGGATGTGAGAAGACCATTATAAACCATGCCTCAAACATCTGTTGTAGTTTGCAGCCATCCTCACTGGCCTGAAGAAATACATAGTGAACTGTTGAAGGATGCTGAAGGATGAAGGATGTTACCTAATAAAGGATGACAAGGAATATTAAGGGATAAACAAATGATGAAAAAGCAATAACAAAAATGCATAAGAACACAAGGACTAACGACTAACAGTTGACTAGCATGCACGAACTCAGGACCTCGCCTTGCCGCTGCTCTCCGAGTTGCAAGTGGCCACGACCCAGACCTCCTGCCATGGCCATGGCCAAAGAGTCACTGCATAGCCAGACCATAGCCAGACCTCTCCACCCCCTTTCAAGGAGTCACTCAGGAGTCAGACACTCCTCTTCCCCAGGCACAACACAGCCTGATTCGGCGTGTCATGTCAAATCTTGCATGTCCTAGTCCTACGAAATAACGTGTGTAGACCTGCAAACTGAATGAAACTGACATGTTCTTGTCATCAAACATCGTGGCAAGGATTTAAAAAAAGCAAAATGATGAAAGAAAATGAAAGAGACATGGAAGAACGTTCAAAGGAACCTCAGTGTTTGGATGTCATTCGTTGACATCTTTGCCGGCAAATTCTAATACTGAGATATGGGCAAGATTGACCCATCGAAACTTCCTTTGCGGCCGGAAGGATCATTCACCCTGACCTTTCTCTCCTTGCAAGTCCTGCCTCCTATGAGACACAGGGGAAACATGTAGAAACACTGACAAATGCAACGATATTCTTTCTGAAGCCTGCTGCCACCCGCAACATTCCAAGGCGGGCACTGCAGCGACAGTGCTCCTTTGGAGGACACCCTTGCTGCACTGAGCCAAAACAACAAAGCTGCTGGCTCAGCAGAGGCCTAATTACATTAGTTACAGTACATGTTTTCACATGTTTTCCTGCAGAAGTGCGTGACTGAACGCACTGAACGGTCATTGTATAGGAATGCATAAGCAAGCACTGGTCACGGTACACTGCAACGGGTTTTCCTTCTTCGTGTGCGTTGCTGATGTTGCTGGCGCCGTGAGCATCTTGATGAGGTGGAAGATGACGACGAGGTCGTGGACTTTCTCCGTTGCCTCCTCTGCCTCCTCTTCCTTCGCCTTCTCGGCGTCGACGAAGTTGACGGAGATCTCCTCCGTGACCTCGACCTCGTTCGAGATCTTCTTTGCCTCGATCTTGGGCGCGAACGAGACCTCAGAAGCACTCGCCGAGCCGGCACCACTGCCACTTGTTGAGCCAGCGGTCGAGCCGGCACCACTGCCACTTGTCGAGCCGGCACCACTGCCATTTGTTGAGCCAGCGGTCGAGCTGGCACCAGTGCCATTGTCGTCACGGGACTGGCCAACTCGGTTGGGGGCGTGGCAGCGACAGCGGCAGTGCTAGCAGCGGCCTTCTTCACAGCCTCGGCCACCATCACAGCGGCCGCCGTCACATCAGCATTGGCTGTAGCAATCGGCCCCGAGGCAGCTGTGAGCAACGCTTTTTTCATAGAGGTTTGGCGTCCTTGCGTGTAGTCAAACAACAGGTCATCCCATGGTCGCTGCTCGTGCTCCTCGCTGTCTCGGTTGAGGCTCGGCCTGCATGCACCTGCCATCTTGCTCAGATGCTTCTTGGTGTGAATGTGGCCTTGGTGCTGCGAAAAATGCTGCAAAATGAAGAGAAATGCAATTTGAAGAGCAAGAGCACATTTGCACAAAACTGTCTGTCGCTTTGTGAGTGATGGTGGGATGGTGGACACTTGTCCACATCTCGGGACTCGGGAAACCTCAGGGCTCTGCCTTCCTCCCCGTGGGTGAACAGCTCCCACCACGCTCCTCCCACGCCGCATAGGCGGCAGCTGTACTTCATCTTCGAGAAGAAGCAGGAATGGTAGGGCAATTGCCAGCCGTCTCGCTGCATGCGCTGCCAGGCTAGGGCCTCAGGAAAATGGCAACTAGCTCTTCACATTGGCAACTGTTTGGATATGCTGTTTCAAGTTTCAACTTCTTCACATTTTTCCAGCTCAGGGCACCACTGTCAGCTCCAAGTGTTGGAAATGCTTCTTCGCCTCCTGAGCCAGCTTTGGACAAGGGCCAAAGATTGTTAAAAATTGTTGAGCTGAGGAACGGAAGCACTGAAAGAATATGAAAAATTGAGGCACCAGGCTTTGGTCGCAACGACATGATTCATGAGCTTCGTTTCTCCGATCCTCAAAGAAAAGCAATGTCAGCAACACATTGGAGTCACTTCGTTCATCTTCTTTCTATATGAAAATTCATCCGGACCAGTCTCTTTCATAACGGCCAGTCAATAATTACAAAAACTGACAGGAACTGCTTCAAAGTCATCTGGGCCCAGAGCAGTTCTGTGTTGCAGCACACCTGGCACCTTCACACTGCACCCGATTGGGGTCCCTAGAGCTTGCTATGGTCTTCATGGCTTCCCTCACAAGACCCAAATCATTTGCAATACGAAGGCTGCGCCTCACCCGATCACTGCCAGGTTTGATTTCCAGTCCTCAAATACCACAGCTGGATGTATCATGATGTATCTGACCGGGCGGAATGAAGGGTCAACTAAGGCTGTCACCAAGAGACTCCCAGTCAATACCTGGGCAGATCATTGTGATCGCAGACTTAAAGGTCAGACCCCTGTGCATGGCATAGGAAATCCAAAATGTTTTTCTAGCCCGCATCACGTTCCGATATTGCGAGTAGCCATGAGCAGCCTCTTTTCGCCAACTACCCATGTCTGCCCCAAGCCTGTGGCACTGTGGCCAACCCTTTGGGTGGCTGTCTGGGCCTGGTCCAGTCTGATCAGTCTGCCTTCAGCAGTTTCAACTTTGCTCTGGGATTTGTTGGTTCCCACACCCCGGGCAGGCGCGTTCACTTGCCCTAGGCCCTATGGCAAACAGCGTCAGCGGGAGCAAACAATGCCTGCAGCTCTCTTTGACTGGAACTCCTGCCAGAGTGTCATCGGAGTTTCTGATGCTTCAGGTACTTGTGCCACCACCACCTGCAAAGATCCAGACAGGACAAGTAGAGAAAGATAGAGAAAGTCTCATGGCCGCTTATGCACTTGTGTCACTTAAGTGCATCGCAACAAAAAAAAAAAAACAGAACAGAATCCGCCCCGAAAGGCTGGTATCTGGGTTTGCCACTCTTGCCACAATTCTGTCGACTTTGCTTCTTCTCCAATTCCGACATTTGGAGGCCACAGTCGGCTGCCACACACCTTCTATGCATCTCACTCAGCAAGCCGAAACCAGAGAGATGATTCGATTCCATGGTAGATATCGTAATTGGAAGATATCTGCATGGTTGCAATAACTGTGTATGCTTAGGTCGCTTATCCCCAATACATGTGATATATATATATATATATATTTGTGAATATATCAATACTATATTCATGTATATATTCCAGAGAAAGGATGATCTATACCTACCAAACAACCAGCCACTGATCGTCCTGGTGGCATATGATGGCATCGTGCATCCAAGTGTCGTCCTTTTGGCATTTGGCCGATTAACTGCTGGTGTCTCGCAGCCGCACCATTGATAGGAGCCTGTGCGAGCTCGTGAAGAGAAATGGAACCAGTGAATTTGCATCTCGGATTCCGGATGGATTCTGAGGGTCTCTATACTTCAAGGGCCCAGACCTATGCACCAGGGAGAACACGTGAATCACTTGATTCATCTTGATTCCATAACAACACATCGATGCATTGACAGCGCGTGACTTTGGCTTCCACTGTCCCCGGCCTTTCGACACACTCTTAGTGCAGCCATGTGTGCAAGCTTGATTCCACGCTGGGACGCACACACGGGGAAGCCACCGCAAAGGCCTCCTGCGCGGTGGGAAGACCAGCATTCTACATCTTTTGTAATCCAAATGATTATCCCAAGATATATCAAGAATTATCAAGTCTTCTGGTTAAGGGGCAACCTCATGTGACACCGCCACACCGGTAACTTAGAAATCATGACTGGCCGTTTCAACCATTTCACATTCCTCCCACTGCTCCTTGGTTCAGAGGATGTAATGCAACGTCCCGTTGTCTGTGCTCCTCCACTGTCAGGAGCCTTTCGCGTGGAGGACGTTAACGCAGATTGGCATCGAGTGGTATCAAACATTGTCAAACAACGATGTACACGGACAAGGGTGTCCTATGAATCCCTCCTGTTGGAGAGCAGACTAGGACAGCAACAGCTTCCCTGGTCCACACACTAGACAAGAATGGATCATTATATGATCCGGCAGGAACTGAATCCTGAAACATGCAAACCAGTCTAAATTATTTGATGAGTAAAAGAGCCGCATGAGGTACTTCTCGAAAGCGAAGTAGGGCATACGATATTGTCAAACGTAGTTAAAACCAGAGTCCATAGAGTGATGACCAGCATGTTGAAATCCCAAATAATGTTTCGGCGATTGTTTCCCAAAATGACCCATTGTTCATCGGCGACATGATCTC
>Ga0126342_10003363_pt1 | contig 26363 bp, 26 predicted proteins | sample Cyp1metagenome_FD_92528 | JGI IMG/M metagenome (GOLD analysis project Ga0126342, IMG submission 92528) | Coral microbial communities from Lord Howe Island, Old Settlement Bay, Australia - Cyphastrea 1 metagenome | ecosystem: Host-associated > Invertebrates > Cnidaria > Coral ...
CCACAGCATATTGACCGTGCTGAACTTGCGGCAGCCATTGTTGCGGTTCAACTTAAATTGGATGCCATCGTGTTCAGTGACAGCCAATATGTTCTTGATATAGTTGCCTTGCTTTCTAGGACTCACTGTGGAGGGTGCCACAAAGGATAAGAGGAGTCGTTTGAATTGCGAAAGTTCAGCAAACGGATGTGGCAAGTGAAGGAACAAACACATGTCAACTCAAAAAAATAATATAATCCCTCACCAATCCACCGCTCAACATTGACACCCGGACCCTGACCGCATCATTTCTTGAAGGAATTTTGGAGGTGCGCTCAATCTTGATGTCGTCATTGATGAAACCAAATGGGCCAATGTGGCAAAGAAAGAAATTGGATTGGACGTATGATGCCCAAAAATTCTACGCCAGACCTTCTTATGACACCATGATGGAGGAGATGAATGACATGAAGATGGAGTTTTTTTTTGGGGGGGGCTCCGTGGATACATGGAATGGGAATATGAATATAAATGGAACGTGAACATGTGTGATGGTAAACATGGTGGACGAAATGGATCATATGGATCTAGATTTTCATGATAATCATGATGGATGAACATGAATCAAGCAATCTATACCAATCTATACCAATCTAGCTAGCATCAAGCAAGGAACATCAAGGAACCACACCTTAAACCATCAAAGAACACTGCGGTCCACACAGCGAGAATCACCGAGATGTTGCGTCGCCAGTTTTGTCCGTCGCGGCTCAAACGCCATCTCGGAAAGCCTTGCCCGCGCCTGGACGTGACATGAATGGTAGCACCAAATTGGGGATCTGAATCCCGAACAAACATCATGAAAATTCATGAAATCCACCGTAAGATACCGAAGGGTACTAGTAATTTGAGAGTAGTCCAGTGCATCAGGAATGTTAAAGCATGTCAAAGCCCTAAACAACAAGCAAATCAAATAATCTGAAGCATTTGTTCCCGCATGATCTTTGGCTTTCAAACGAGCAACAGCTTCAGCAACCAGTACAGTAGCTGATCTTGGCCGAGTAGGGCTCAAACGAATATCATGGATTCTTCGGATAGAATCTAGGTAGAGTATACCTTGACAGTATCTCTACTAAAGAAACAGTAGCACCAAATCGAATGTTTTCCGGTTTGTGATGGCCATTTTGATCATTTCCTTGTCCACCTGACGACCCGGCCTGATCACTCGCCAGCAACACCGACTTCTTCACCTCGCGTTAGATTCACTGGAGGCTGCGATCATCATTTTCCAGGGTCTTGACTTCTCCACACGGATCTGTACAGCAAATTTCAGGTTAAAGAAGGCCTGTGAAAGGAACTATTCCCCAAAATATGGCAACATAGTCTGTACACATAGACAAACACAGATACAGTATGATACAGTATCATTTCTATACATAAACACGTAATAACACGTATCTAAATATGCAAGCAAATATCTACCTCCATCTCTTCATCTCTTTATCTCTCCATCTCTCTCTCTCTCTCTCCATCTCCGTCTAGCCATCTATCTGTCTCTCCTTCTCTCTGTCTCTCCGTCTATCTATTTGATCTGTATCATACCTGTCTTCCTATGGCGTATGGCCCCCATCTTTGATCACTTGGGTACCTGAAAGAGCTGAACACCCCGACTGTCCTGCCCATTGCCCCGGCCTCGAAATGCCGCACTGCTGGTGCCGCTGGAGGAGAGAGTTGCTCTGGGACTGGCTCTGCTCCCAGCATCTGCGCCTGCGATTTGGTGCAGCTTCACCTGTAGTTTAGAGAAGAACGTGGCGCATCATTGGCGGAAAACCACGACTCAAAAAACATCAGGGTCTTGGGTAAGGGACCCAGTGCTGCCAGGTGGTTGACGAAGATGTTCATCCCCACCTCTTGCGACTCGGGTTCCAGCTTCATCGTCTCAAGGTTTGGAGCCTGGAAAAGAGCTGACCTCCTGATGGTCACTACGCACCGAGAAACCTAGCTGAATTGACACCGCGACCAACAAACGAATGCACACTGTTTCACCACCAAAAAACTCGTCATCTCAGGTTGGATGGAAAATAAATGAAAATATTGGAAACCACCCATATGCTCTATCGCAACCATTCTTGCTGGCTAAAATCTGGTACCCAACCAGTCTGCCAGTAACAAATGTGCCATGACCCAGTGCTGCCTGAAGCGTTGCTGCGAAGCTTTGTTGCTGTCTCTTCTCTCGCCTTAGTGGTTTGTTGAGGTCAAACACTGGTGAAATAGGGAAACCTTTTCTATATTTTGCCATGGTTTTGGGAGCTGCTGTGGATTTGGCTTTGCAAACCTACTGTGAGTGTCTTGCACCAACATTTTTCAATCAATTTCAACAAATCCTTGTGGAACTTCCGTCTCCACAGTGAAATCACAGGACCATCAGGACCCCTAACTCAAATCTTGGCCTCAGAATGCAGCAAAAAGATGCAAAAAGTTGATCTCAAAAAGGAAGATGTTCAAATCTAAGTGCCTGTAAATAACTGTTAGGTTCTACATAAATCGCCCTCTCAAAACGACTTATAATAAACCTCCCAACCGAGGCCAACGCTGTGTGATGCACTTCAGATGTGCAATCTGCACATGGCAGAAGGATGGACAAAGAGTTGGAGATATCACACCAGAATGATCAAAATTTTGGTCCATGGATGAATGGGAAAGCTGCAACTTAATTGTAACATGCTAATCAGAGGAATCCGGTGATCTCTCTCCCTCTCTCTCTCTATGAGAGGCTCATCAGGAATCACCCACCACACTCAAAATCTGGCAATGGCGACCTTGAAGACGAAGAACCGCCCGCAATAGGCCCAGAAAAGCAAGCGTGTCCACTTCAAAGCAACCTGCTACAGTTTGGCACTCGGCTGCGTTGCCGATCAGGGCGGTTTTGGCCATTTCAAATCATTTCAACCATGTGCCATCATGTGCCAAAGGTTTGCAAATTCACCCGGCTGGATTCACATGGATTCACTGGGTTGCCGCTCTTCCAGCTTCGTTTCTTCCTTCTCCTGAAAAAGGCTAAGAGATGCTAAGAGATGCTAAGCGGCTAAGAGCTCCAGCTGAGATGAGCATCCGTTCAGGCCGTGGCCAATGCCACTTCCCAGTTCTTCTTCATCTGCACCTGGAAATCCAATCGGGCACGGTGGGAGACCCAACAAAATGGATCAGAAAGCATTGCTGCCTCAGGACAACGTCCAGAGTTGGGCCCAGTCCCTGCTTCATAGAAATTAGGTACATGATTCATGATTCATTTCTGTGACAAACCAGTCCAATAAAACACAACTAACGTGATCCAATCTGGAAAAATGAAAGTAACATCCACCCACCCGTCCAATAAAACCCCAGCAAGGAATAGCATGGGATAGCCCTCGCATCCCGAGTCGCATTCTGTATGCGCGTTCGTCACCGCGCGCCCGGTGAAGGTCGACTCGATGACCTGGGCAAAGTAAGCTGCCAACCATGGAGGTAACACGTTCCGACAGGTGGCCACACCATGGACACCCAATATTAGTGCACATGCATGCATCATATTGCATCATAGGCTAGAGTCAGAGGTATATTCATATATTTCAATATATTTCATATGTACGTATGTGACTTACATGTGTGTAAATACATGCCGTGTGCATATGCAACATATGATTTTTTCCAATGTTGGGATGTCATCCCAATACTGGACACACCTGGACTCAAGGGACCACGCCAACATCAACTTCAACGGAAACGGTTTCTTCATGTTTCTTCCACATACGTATTTCACGTAAGTATATGATGTAACTTCTATGTCATTTTGTCATATCTTATATCCATACATCATCCCCTAGATAAATATGTACACAGTGCCTTTTTTCCCTTGAAACATTTGAAACTTCATCTCTCAGCTTCCCTACAGCTTTGATGGCTTGCGCTTCTTCCTCCTCCAAGATGGCTGGGCGACGAATGACACGATCGGAGCTCAGTAATTCCTTGGCGGTGAACCATGGTGAACCACCGATGTGGGAACTCCATGGAACTCGACTTCCAACAAAACATACCCTCTGGTAATTTAACATAGCTATGGAAAATCACCATGTTTAATAGGTACATCAACTATCAATGGGCCATTTTCAATAGCTATGTTAGTTTACCAGAGGGTAAACAAAACCTCAAACACCACTTGAACATATCTGAAAATCATTGGAAAATGATTTTTGAACACCTGGAATTTCTTGCCAAAGGTTCTGGAATCCACTGCCGCTCAAAGGCATCAAGCCACACCTTGCTACAGCTGAGATGTCTGTGGAGCTGGCGGGGTATACCAGCAGCAATTGAACAAGTGCAAGCCCACAGCTTCACACCAACACACATTCACATGTAAATCACACTTTTGTGATATTTAGTATATTTCATGGTAATTTATACACGTGCTGTTCCATGGGCAAAAAAAACATAATTCCTTCCACTGGCACCGGTAGCTCCATTGGAGGCACCTGTCGTAGCAAGGCCTAGGCATCGCATCGCTTTTGGGCACGTCTCGCAAGTGAGTTGCTGCTGGAAGTATTTGGAAACTGCCATGTAAATATACAGTTATCGCTTTTTGTTTCGGTTTCATTCAAAAACTTTTTGGGAAGGGAAATGGGTTTCTGTTTTCTTTGTGGATTTGGGGTGCTTGGGTATCCACACGGATGGTTTCTCTGAAGAAACAACTCAGAAGGGCACCTGGAATAACTACTGTTGTGCACGGCAGCACTGCAGTATTTCCATTTGACCAATACTCAGAAGCTGCTGCCAGGCTAAAGGTGGATCCCCCAAAACAGAACTGATTTCCCAGGGCTTCCCATATATACCCACTCAATCCCACTTGCATGTTTGCAAGCTAAGCCAGTCAACATCACCTGCCATGTTCCCACGCAAGTTGGGTGCCCTAGCAAGGCCCTGCCGTAGATCCACCTGAGAAGGGGCCCCAGGTCTGGGGTGTGGCCCAGCCCGTGTCAACCGTGTCAACCCATTCGACTGGAACATACTGGAACCTTGATGATATACTTCCAACAATAAGCCAAATGGGTTTGTCTGAAAATGTTGGGTATATTCCCATAGTTTAATAGCCATTTAATAGGGATAATGATCAGCAAAACCATTGGGAAAATGGGCTACACGACATTTTCAGACACACCCATATGTGTCAAATGCCAAGATGCCAAAGTCATGCCATGCTGGAAAGTCCACTGCGAGAACATGGCAGAAACCTCCGAAGAACGTTGCGGGCTGAAAAGGCATGGAACAAGGCTGGAAAACAGAACCCGATTCTGCGAAATGCACAATTTCTTTCCTAAAAGAGGTTCGAATAATGGCAAGCCCCCATTAATAGAACACCGCGCCGTAAATATTAGGAACTCCTATCTTGATGGCAAATTTGATTTTACTTTTCGAGGTTTGAAACCAGAAATTAATGAGCCACCAGAGTTTGTTCTAGCCCAGCGTTTTAGTGATGAGGAGGCATTGTAGTGATGAAGAGGCATTTAGGGATTGAACGGGAGCTGCCTTCTTTCGGTAGGTCCGCTCGACATCGTCCACCTGGCAGTTCTGAAAGGAGGTGGTTTCCATTGCTGCCCAGAAAAGCGATAACGATCCAATCCAATCAACAAATTCGGAATAAGTGGGCTGTCCTGGACAGCATATCAGGTTTGGTTTCCAGATGGGGTGTTTTTCCCTTAAGTTCTTCCTCCTTCTTCCTCCATCTTCCTCCATCTTCCTCCAAATCCTCCAATCAAGTGGAGGAAGTCCAGTAAAAAGGGGTGCATACGGACAAAGGATGACAAAGGGACATTCTCTTAGGAACTTCATGGAACTTCATGGAACTTCAAACACACACACACACACTCTCTCCTTTTCACATTCACCTTAACAGCTACAACTCCAAGATCAGTTTCTCAATTCATCGAGAGCGTCCCATTGGTGGCTCAACTTGACCATCGCCTGCTGCGGTCGGATCCTCACAGAATCCACCGGTGCCACCTGCAATGCAGCTGAATCATGCTGAATCCTCTGTCCCGCTGTTGCAGCCAAACTCTCCTCCAGATCGTCTGCCAATAACAGATGTGATGCTGGCGAGAACTGACCAATATAGAGTCCCTGTTCTACCTTTGGCGTGAGTTGCTGACGGGATCGTAAATTTCACTGGTTGACCCTACGCTGAATGAAACCACGCATCCACTTGACACTGGTGAAAATCCGGGCCTGTGTGCGCGGTGTTTCCTGACCTTTCATCAATGGCCATGCTGGCCCCATGGTGTCCATGGCCGGCTGATTGTTTGCTGATATGGAAACATTATGACTCCCAGACAAACAGAAACACATTTCGACATTTGTTCCAAGACCTGCGTAGGTCCATGATTGGCTGATCCTTAATTTCAACCAACTGACTTGCATGCAGAAAAACAACACGTGATTTCATATAGCCTCATGTTTAAGATAAGTTATCTGGATTTCAATGTTTTTATTCTTTGTTCTGCAGAAATCGATGGCTTGGAAATCTTAAAAAATCTTAGAACTTCATTTTCCCATGATAAAATACACAGTGGCCGTTTTTGATGCCAGAAATATTGGAGATGAATCCGCCATGTTCAGCGACAGAGCCCAGGCGCTTTCGTGTTGGATTGCCAGGTCTTTGGCCGTGACCCCTTGACCTATACAGGTGCAACCATCGGTCGCTATGAGAAATCCGCATGGGAGAAGCTTCCTGGAGGATCCTAGAGGTATATGGTGGGCATAGCTACAGGATCTAAAGGGTTTTATAGTTTGCCTGAGTAGGATCATGATGAACTGGTCCTTTTGAAGTAGACTAAATACATAGTAGAAACTGATGTCCTCGTGCCTAGAATGCTACTGGCAGTGTGTGCATGCATATGGTTCGTTTGGCCGGCCAAACAGCCTCACTACCAAATTGCTCATCATCAATATTATCAACATCATCATCATCATCACCACCATCATCAGCAGCAACAAATAGAGGAGTGATAAAACATCCGTCAGCCGCGTATACATATATATATATATGTATACACATAAATATATAAATAAACAAATAAATATATACATATATATAACACGCACACACACATATATATATGATATATATATATATGTGTAATATATATATACAAATGTAATATATATATATATATGTATCACCCATCTGGCAGTTGAACAAAACTATGGAAAATTGCACACTTAGCTTGATAATTTACCGATTAGAACAGCGATTTTCCAGCCAGAAAGAAAGCTGCTAGAATACCAAAGAGTAACATATATGAATATATTCAGACATATTCAGAATCATGTATAAATATGTATACAAAATCTCTCTCTCCCTCTCTCTCCCCATCGCCATCCCGCGGGTCCAGCTACAAGTGGCCCAGCCAAATGGAGCCATGACCATGCTACAAGATGCATAATATATACAATATCTATATCTATCTCTATCTTTATCGCTGTCTCTATCTCTATCTATGCATAATATATATATATATATAATATATATATATATATATATAATATATAATATATATATATATAATATATAATATATATAATATAATATATATATAATATACACATACATACTCATGTTATGGTGGATGACGGTGGATCATACATTCGTCATCCACAACAGAGCCGTGCCTTTCGCTTGCAGCTCTTTGGCCAAAGCTTTCAGGTCTTCGAAGTCCTGCCGCCACGGCTGAACCGTTGGCTGCCACAATGTCAGGCCCCGAATCCCTTCAATTTTGGGGCTCAAACCAATGTGTACAAATCATTACACATCCATATTGGCTCAAAACATATGCGCTTTCTGAGAAGCGTCTTACAAACAAAACACTTGTTGCCTTTGCATGGATTTGAGTCTCTCGTAGGTTTGTTCATGATGTTCATGACAGCTTCAGATTTGGAGCATGCCCAGTTTTGAAACCTCAACGATCAGAGTGTCAGCATCATAGTTGGCTGACCCTCTTGGGATGTTTCTTTTTGGCGGTAGGAGTAATTGATGATGATGCACTGCGGTTGGCAACCCAAGCTACAATTGTTGACCCGCCACCCCAAGCCTGCCACTCCATCAGCATTTCGGGGTGCTCCCGCAACTCCTGCTGCCATGCTTGACCCCTTCCGAAGTCCCTTTCCGAAGTCCCTTTGTCAAAAGCTTCTTGTGTACCAGTGGGCTCAACAAACAGCAGTAGACAAATTACAAAACCAATTTCAGCGTGGGAAGTGGAAGGAAGCTAGTGGCAAATAGTAGCGGATCTTATCAAAACCCGACCCCATTCCTTCCTGTCAGTCCCCTGACCTTTTCAAGAGCACGGCCAGCGGCCTTGCTATGAAGCTCCTGGTCAAAACGAAGGGGAAGACGAGAAGGCCAGTATCATGCGGAGATGTCCATGCGGAGTGCTTTGAATATCTTTAAACATCTTACAACAAGCAACTACGAGTCCAGACAATCTAATTGTATAAATTGATGTAAATTGTACCTGATGTCGAACACCAAAAACAACACAAACATACTATTTACATCTATTTACAGCACATTCAGCACTTCCAACTGATTCACAAAGTTACACCAGCAGCACATTTTCCGTCTTGAACAAAAACTGCCCAGTCCTTGGCTGCATCCGTTTCATCGTCGCTGGATTCACCTCAAGGGAATTTCCAAACGACTTGGTGAGACATACGAGATGAATCCAACATATGAATTGCATTAATGAGACTTCCAGTGAATCCAAACTCTGAGATTTTCTAAACTTCAAGCGCTTTCTCATTTCTGATGGATCCATATGGATCCTGGATAACCAATACTCCGAACAAATACCACATCCAAATACCTCAACTTTGCTTGTGATGGAGCTACATGGAGCCGTCAAGAACTGGCAAACGGCTAAGGCTCCAGCTGGCTTCTTCCTCATCACGCCTTGGGTTTCAAGTGATTAGAGTCTTTAGATGTCTTTAGAGGCTTTGAACATTTTTGAACCACTGAAACAAGTTGTGCCAAGTCGCAGAAGGACAGGGTTCTTGTCTTCACTGGCTCTGTCCAAGATGGACCTTGCGAGAGGGTTGTCGCACCATGCCATGCTCTTAACACCTGGGTTCGGGGTTGGGGAAAACTGGCTGACTGGCATGGTGCTACTCTGACACTCTCCACTTGCAACGTGCCCGCATACTATCAAGAGTCTAGCTTGTTGCTTGCGAGCCAGAACCAAGCACATGACCAGTGTTACCAGCCGTGAGCCTGATCCTTCATTAAGTTTCTGTACGCAAAGTTGAAGGGACAGAGATAAACAAACTGTGGGTTACATATCATCGGTTTGAGAGTAAGCTGGTGCTGCCAGCCTTGCTACATCAGTCGCCACCATCCTGAGGATGGATGGGAACCGCAACTCAACAAAATGGATCAAAATGAACCTTCCTCACATCAACATCAACATCACAGGCGACAATGGACATGCGAGTCACATGAGTATCACAAGCTGTTAGAACCTGGATCTTGAACTGAGATTCAAATGGATTCTGACATCTGTTCATGACCTGACCCTGGCAAGAGTAGTGATGGCTCTTTCCAAGAGGTAGCACGACAGGCTTTCAAAAAGAAAGGGAACCCAGGAATGCGTGGCATGTGACAGGAGCTTAAACGCGCTCCTACATCCAGGGTATGAGCCATGCACAGCTGCCAATGGTTCAACTCAAGCCGCATATGATTCGCGGTAAGGGTGAGATTCACAAACACCTCCCTGATTTTGCCAGAATCACACGCCATGGCAATTAGGATCTTCATATTTCATCGTATTCCGTGGGATATACCACCATTTTTTGTTGGATAAGCCCATCCTTTGGCCTTACTTGCTTGGCAGACACCAGCTCTTTGTGAAGGACAAAGGCGGCACGAAGCACCTGGCCACTTCGGCTGTTCCATGCTGTTCCATGCTCCCAAGAAACCATGGCTCCAGGCTGAGGATCCGACAAAGTCCAACAGACTGGAGCTAATGGTGTGACAGTTGGTGACCACATATTTCACCTCAGCGTCGAACTGTTGGCCGCAGAAAAAACATGGGGATGAACTCGGATGAACCACATTCCCCGCCGTTTTTTTTGGGTGCTTTTTTGTAGGGTGCGCAGCGTTGAACTAAACCTGGGTTGCGTTGGCAAAAAATGGCTACGGCTGAAAGTGCAACCATGTGAGGCGTCTCTTTGGGCTGAAGGGCTGCTGACATGAGGTACTTGTGCACCAGGAGCCTCTCAAACAGGTGGAACTCACAATGACTACCTTTTCACCAAAATACATCCGTGGATATCTATTGTTGCTGGAGAACAGCTGAAATAGAACCTCCAAAGACCTACTGACCTACTCAGTCCCACACATCTAGACCATCTAGTGATGAAGCGACTGGGGGATCGTGATGAAACTAGTCCCGCAGTGGCCCAACATTGCCAATTTTCAGCGCGAAGGCTGACCAAAGCCAAGCCTGGAAGGTGAGGATGGCATAATGTCCTGATGAAGTACAGGGAGAGTCAAAGGCAGTCAACCAACCACAGGACTACATAGGATTACAGCATTTGAAGATCTTCTTTCAGTCTTTCCAAGACCTTGAAGTATGATGAAGTATGTGTTTGACCTCCCGAGGGAATCATGACTGATAACAGCTAGGAAACTGTTCTCGCTTTGCGACCGGCAGCATGCACTTGCAACATTTCTTGGCCATATAGATTGCGCATGGTTTCAACTCCCAACATCCTCCAGAAAATAGATCCTCCAACTTAGCCAATTTCACCGGTCACCATCCAGCCTCGCCAAGGAAGCTTGGAACGGATGAGAACCTGTCATGTGGCCGCACCGTTGGGTCACGCTGAAATCAAAGGGAAATCCAATGAATCTCAAAGGTTCATTAGAAAAGAGGCACCTTGTACATGTGCTACGTTTGTAATATATATATATACACATATAATTATATATCATTCTTAATGCATATGCACCGATACTATCACACACACATATATATATATATATACATACACACATACGCGATCATTCACACACACACACATATATATATATATATATATATTAACAGTATATACATGAGTAACCGATTTCTGCTATTGAAAATGCGGCCGCAACCGCATCTAGGGCACCTAGGCTCCCTCCACAGTAGCTGGCTGCAAGGGACCTGAGTCTGTACTCATCGGAGTTCAGCAGGACTTCTGGAAGTTCGTGACCTGATGGGCTCTGAATCCCTGGGCCGTCCCATCAGCTATTCCCCCCAAGCGCGCCTTGGGGCAAGTGAGGCACCAATGCCTGGGCACCCAAGGTGTTGTAGAACAAGTAATTACTGGATCTTGGAATGACCCAGGAATGGGATGTCATCCACAAATATCCACAAACCATATCCAACCATATCCAACCATCTGTCCTGCCTTGTCCCCGCCAGAGCCACTCACCTAAGTTGCTTAGTCTGGTTGGTCTGGTCATTGATGTCTGACCTACCTGGGTGCTTCCCAGTTAAATTGTAGAAATTGATGGCCTCATTTCAATTTCCAAGGATGTTTGCAACACAAGGAGGGAATGTGTCATCTGGTTGCTGCCCTGAACCCCAGTGACAAACCACATGTAACCAAAAGAACATATATTTTTTAGGCCACCACATTTACTTAATCACAATATATTGAACCCGCTGGTCAGTCACTGGTATCTTGACTCCTCATCCCCAAATGCTGAGCCAGCCACTGTCACGAAACCATGCAATGAGTGGAAAGCTAAATATGGCTGTGCACGTAGGCCTTAGTGCTGTAAGGTTGCAGAACTGGTGGACGCGCAAGATCGGTTTTCAGTACTGGTCCTTGCAATTTTGGAGTCAAAACATTAAGCTTGTACCCTGTTGCAAGGCCATTAGCAATCCACGAACCCTGTTGAACACCTGGAAATTCAGAGAGGAAGCCAAGGCAGCCATTGAAAGAAAGCCAGCTGCAATGCTGCAATTTTCCATCGGTTTCCTCAAGGCCTGAGAAGAAGGCTGCTTTCCCACCAGCTGCGCGACAGCAGGATGAGATTCCGCAGATACCAACCTTTCTCCGCGGAGGGTGTCCATTGTGCCATCCAAAAGGCGGTGCGACGCCTGGGAAGGTATGGGAAGGTTTCAAGTCACTGCAGGGCATTCAAACACTGTTGTCACCCTATGTCACCCTTCACAAACATATCAAAATATATCAAACATGTGCTTGCAACATGTTGAACACATTTCGGCATCGGTTCATGTCCCTCTCATGTTGCCTAACATTTCCGATCCTTTCCAGCTGAGGCTGCAGCAGGGGGTTCTGGAAAAAATGGAAGATCCAGACCTGGCGAATTCGGCCCTGGACCGCCCCATCATGGCACCACCAGCCAGCTGGGTGCAGGGACGATGATGAACAGCACGTGGCTGACAAAGCACAACACGACCTTGGGCGTTGCTGTTGAACATGAAGGCATAGGGCGCAACCCGAGTCACACATGACTTAACATATTGAGAGTGAGTGAAAAGTGCCGCCTGCTTGGATTAGAATGTATTCTCTCTCTCACACACACATATATATACTACAAATATATAATATTTGGTTGTATTTGGTTATTATAGTTGGTTGTTGTATTTTACTACAATATTGTCGGCGTGTGATTGGCACCCGGATCTGCCATACCAAGCATCCGGACGATTGCACTCCACAAGGATCTGCTTGAGGTCCTGAAAGCTAGGTGGCTTGCATCAAAATCATAAAAATCATTTACCCTCTGGTAATTTAACATAGCTATTGAAAATGGTGATTTATAGTGGATTTTCCCATTGAAAATGGTGATTTTCCATAGCTATGTTAGTTTACTAGAGGATAATGGCGATTCTCAGAAGTCAGGGGATCAAATGGGGACAAAACTAGCATCCACATGGCAAAACATTGACCGACAAATTTCGGGATATCACGTAGAACATCGTGGGGAAAGATGGGACCGTTGCCCAAAAAGTGGGAGACGATGGCCAAGACGCAACATGTGTTTCTCTGAAAATATCGGCTAACCGGTTAACCTCAAATGTGATGGTTACCATCTGGTTATTTAACATAGCCATTGAAAATCCCTTATAAATGGAGGTTTTAATGGGAAAATCATCTATAAATGGGCCATTTCCATGGCTATGTTAAATAACCAGAGGGTAATTGATGGTAATTATGGTTACTTCACATCTTCCCAATTGAAATGGGCTGCTGATGTGGGACTCACCAAGCACCTGGAGTTATCCAGCTCGAAGGCCAACAGTGTAGCCAGGCTTGGGGTCAGGGTGGACCAAAGCTGGTACCTTGGACGTGCCATCAAAATCATCATGTACTGTAAGTCCAATAATAAACCAACCATTTGGGGATGGTTATGCAATCCATTTATGGTGATTTTGGGGATGGTTTAATTGATCATTGGGCTTACATCCATTATCCATTTAATTACTATACATGTCGAATGTGTTGGAGCAGATTCTGCCACCACGACTCTGCGGAAGCACAAAAAATGCAGTTTTCATCAGTTTTCCAGTGGAAACTTCGCCAGGGTGCCGTTCGATGCGGTTTAGGAGACCGCCTTGCCGATCATCAAAGGGCCTTGGTCTTCGCAGAACCAGTGGAATCTGGTGTCCCAAAATTGCCTGTACCAAAAACTCTGGCAACTTCTCCATTTTGATCAATTTGCCAATATGGACCAGCAAATCTGGACCATTTTGGTGGTCTAATTACCCAATTCAGAAAATTTCATGACGATTTTCCCGGCAAAACTGGCTGAGCCCCATCCTGGGCCTCCGCACCGATAGATCTCTTGGGCGTGCAAGGCTGCCAAGCAGCAAACTGTGAAGCAGAAAATCTTGGGCCTGGACACGGTGATGCAAGATGGTGATCCCTCCATGCATGAAATTTCTCCATTTGTCACTCTGAAAAAAAGTTCTACTGTGGAAACTGTGCAGATTGAGGCTGGTATAGAGTCTTGATAATTGCCAGCTTGATAGGACGTGATTCATCTGAATTGTTCAAATCTGGTGGCACCATCCTCCTGTCCGCACTATTTTTGACATGTAAGACGCCTATCCGACAAAGACCAACTGGCTCCTTTCCCAAGCATTTAGCATGTTGGGGCTTCCAACCTTGACCCAGGAACAAGCTCCAGCAGAAGGAAGCCTCGGCAGCTCGAACTGTTTCTCCAAACGGGGCCATCCCTTAAGATGTCCGAAGTCACAGTTGCACACAGTTGCAAACAAGATACCCAGCTTCCGCAGGTAAATCACAGCTTCCCACCACCTCAGCTGCTGCCAGGTGACCCACCGTGAGGCAAAAAAACACAACAAAATATGCATCGATAATCATGGATATATGACACCATTTGCAAAGGATACCTCCTAGAACAAAACTACCTGCAGCATCCCTCAACACCTGGGTGCCCTGGCCAAACAGCGTAACCTCAGCACAAAAAGACACTGGCCAATCGCCAGTGCCTTTCGGACTGAGAAGCCTTCTTGAAGCTGTTGCTAGAGTCGGAATTTCAATGAATTTCAGGTATGGAATTATTCCTCTTCCCCGCACGGAATTGCAGCTGCCACCTCGGGTGAAGCCTGAACCCTTTGATGAACACAATGGAATCCTTCCCAGAAATATCCTGATCTTTCTCTTTCCACTTCTCAGTGCAGCTGAAGAGCCATTCAGTTGAATGGCCCAGCTTGGGCTCGCCTGGCAGCACGAAACTGAAAGGGGAACCTAAAATAATCCAAAAAACGCTGCAGTTTGAGAAACATTTCGTTTTAAGAAACCAAATATATCATGATTCAACTCAAGAAAGGTCCACTGCAAATACTCTATAAATATCTATAAATCAATATATAAATCAAATAAATTGATAAATAAATAAATACACAATTCACATAGTTCAATCAGATTTCACATACACGCTACAGCTATCATTATCCAATTTTTGGGGAAAACATCCGATCCAATTGAACCACCAATCGCCTGACGATTCTGGCTTTTGACATGGTGGCGGAGGAAAAACCTGGCGAGGCCAGCAATACCAGTAGATTCTTCCAATAGTGGATTACCCTCTGGTAATTTAACATAGCTATTGAAAATGACCATTTATAGTGGATTTTCCCATTAAAAATTGTGATTTTCCATAGTTATGTTAGTTTACCAGAGGGTAACCAATGGCAAAATAGAACATCACCTTCACTAAATCAAGTGTTTGGTACTCCAAAATTTGATGGTTGATCATCAATTTATCCATTCTGAAGTAATCAGAATGGCTATTTCCCATGCTACAAACCGTGAGACAAACCCATTTGGCATTTGTACTCCTAGCATGCTACCCGGTTGCTGATTGTATCTTCAATGCTACCCGGTCCGATGAGGGGCCCACATGGTGACCTTAGAGCGGGGCCGCTAAAGAGAACAGGCTGAGTGACCATTGCAGATTGCACAGGCTGAGCCTCCGGGCCACTGGATACACAATGGCCCACATCGCCGCCAACCTTGGTTGGAGCCGTGTGGGTAGCATGGCAACAACCGAAAAAACAACAGCTGAAAAAACGCAGAGGATCTGCACACAGCACCACACTCTTTTGAGGCATTAGCTTCAAGCATGTATATGTTCTATGATGTTATATGATATTCACTTTCAGTTTATAAATTTATCTTTCACAGCTCTAAGTCTCTACAGTAAGTGAAATGGCGTCCAAAGAAGTCTTGGAAAAAAAATCCTTTGCTTCGGTATGGGTCAGCCTGGCCTGACCTCACATCATGACTTTCACCACCTAAGCACTTTCTGCAGCTTGTGGGCCTACAACACCCTCTGACATATCTCTGGTGGAACTGCCTCTTTAGCAAAGAATCTCTGGAGTTCTCGGGTCAAAGAGCTGATACTCTGTGAAGAGGATAGCACACCATCTGGACCAAATACTTTACTTGAAATTGTACTTGGTAATGCTTTCATAATTTTCCCCTTCCCACTAGCTCTATTTTGCTAGCCAAGGGGCGCTATACATGTTGCCACCAAAGGATCATCTACACCTCGTGGAAGCCAAGAATATGATCAGTTCAGATATTCCAGTGATCAAGTGATCATGAAGAAATATATAGCAGGGCACACTGATTACACACAGGCTTTCGGATCCTCGCGAATTTGCTGCACATACAATTGTTGAAATCCACAACTGGTTCCACAGAGCACTGATTGTCTTTCAGATCTTTCAGATTTCAGTCCTTCACGCCCATGACCACCCTGGAATCCCATCGCTCTCAGCAGCGGCCATTTCTTTTTTGCTTCTCTTGTCATTTCGTGTTGCCTGAGCAACTCACAACCTCAGGATGCTGTGCTAAGGCGACTTTCCAACTCCACGCATGTTTCAGCCGGTAGGCCACGGAACAGCCAAAAGCGTGTGCAGCTATGTGCTGCTTGGTCACAATCTTGGAAACAACCAATTTCCTGGAAGGGATCGCTGGCAGGACGTGCCGCGTGACATCAATATTTCAACTTGCCACATGCCCATCATCTACGCATCATGCAAAAAAAATCGTGCAGTTCCTCTAGAAGCACAAAATCTTACTCTCAAATCCAAGTTCCCTCCAAAAAATGAACCTGGTCTCATTGTCCAAATGGGACTTGTCTGAAAATCACCCAGTGGGGGCAAATCACCCCGTGCCCATGGCCCGCTCCTTCCGGGATCGAACCAAGGTCAGGCTGTGGAGGGCCTGGGGAGATCGCCCAATCCACTGGCATGGGAAATCATCCAGGAAATTGGATGAAAAAAAAGGGGACTATCTTCAAAACCTCCTTGATTTATTTTTTAAATGTTTATGAAATAGGTTGGTAGTTGAACCACCTGGACCCTAAAATGGCTCCAACATACGAGAACGATCAAAAATTGATTAGATTGCGTTCGCCGTCAGCCTTTTCGAAGCCGCCAACTAGGCATGATAATTCCACAAGTCTCCCAGTGTAGTATCGACGCATCTTGTCCATTTGTGAGAGGGAACAGTGCTAATCTTCATGCATTTCAACCAACATGGAATGTGGAAGATCCCTCCAGCAGCTTGCTGCCCATGGCCAACAGGCCTGTCTTGTTGCAAATCACTGGACATTCCTGCGTGCTGCTGTGTGGGGTATCTTAGTGACCATATAGAGATGCTATCTGATATCACAGGTGTGGGTAGTTTCATTGGCAAATTCCATACACAGTACTCAGAACAAATGGAATTGACCAGGCTCAGTCACCTCGTTCTCAATGCCAGCACAGCTGATAGTTCGAAAACAAACAATGTCATAGCGTTCTCTTCCACCATCCAAATTGGCGCGTAAATTTAAAACATGCGCCCTACCAACCTGCAAAAGTTGGTGATCTTTATCCCAGGGATTCATCAAAGGCACTGCTGTCGTCCTGCTTCTTCATAGCCACTGGAAGTTGGATCAGCAGTGGACTTCGGTCCGTGTGCTTGGAGGTGCCAAGTGGTCCTGGTGCCGTTGGTGTCAAGGTGAGGATTTGATGTGGATTTAGCCACTAGGAGTTGGAAAACTCCCTCCCCCCAATATATTAAATGCCACCCTATAAATCATGGTTTAGTATTGGATGTGTCGACTTTTGAGCCTTATCTTGGGGTATCTGATATTGCGGGGCTGGGATTAATAGAATCAAACAACACTGTCGATAGGATCAGGATGATTTGAACATCAGCTCCCATGTCAATGTCTAAATGAAACCAACACCGCAATGAGACAGTGTAGTGTGATGGCACGATGAAACCCTAGGCTGTCACCGTACGAAAAACCGATCAACATCGATCAACTTTGTGCTGAGTAACTGACCTATGTTGCGACCTGTGAGTTTATACTCCACATAGTCGCACATGTGCAGAATGAAGGTGACAACCTCGGACGTATTTCCATATCTCCGGGCGAAAATTTCTAGCGATCCCAGGTGGCTATCTGAATCCAATGCCCATATGGCGTAATTTTCGGATTGTGCAGCTGGAGCTTTCTACAATTCAAACTTTTGGTATCCATGCTGCAGCTGTTGGGGACATGACAGCCAACCTCCAACAGCCCCCTGAGTTGCCGGCTCCATTAACGCCATTGCCTTCAAACCTTGGAGCACAGCATTGTTGGATCGTATGGGGGAACAAGTGCAAGATTCCACTTGCATATCTTGTTGCCCAAAAAACATGAGTGACCCTATAGATTCCTATAGATTCCTATAGGTATCATGACCCTTCATGAGGGTTATGCACATTGATGCACATTGACTCTCTCCAAAACGGGTGCAGGCCGCACTATCCTTTGACTACCTGACTACCTCTCGGCTCGCTTGTGTTCCAGCGTTATCCAAAGCCAGAAAATGGATCGTGGCTGGGGTAAAATCTTTTCAAACAGCCCTATATACAAATGGGGTATATGGTATATGATATATGATAACCGGGATGTGTATATATATATATATGTGTGTGTACATGTATGTATGTAGCTATATGTAGCTATATACGTATTTGCACATATACACACATATACATATACATGTACATATGCATATATCTATATCTATTTCACATGTAAGGTGTAATAGGTAGGTAGGCAGATAGATAGATAGAAAGAAATAAAGAAAGATAGATAGATAGACAGACAGACAGGATAAACAGGATAGACAGGATAGATAGGATAGATAGGATAAATAGGATAGATAGGATAGATAGGATAGATTAGAATAGGATAGATTAGAATAGGATAGATTAGAATAGGATAGATTAGAATAGGATAGATTAGAATAGGATAGATTAGAATAGGATAGATTAGAATAGGATAGATTAGAATAGGATAGATTAGATTAGGATAGATTAGATTAGATTATATTAGTTTAGATAGATTGATAGAATGAATAGACAGATTAGATAGATTAGATAGATAGGATAGATAGGATAGATAGGATAGGATAGGATACGATAGGATAGGGCAGGGTAGGGTAGGATAGGATAGGATAGATAAGATATGTATGTATGTAATTATTTCATTCTATACAACTATACAATCAAATACCTTGACATACACTCCACTATATATGCGTATCCGGCCTCCCAGCTAACGTATAAACATTTTTCCAGCCCATCGCCACCAACACCAGGATACTGGAACCAGGTCTTACCGCCTCAGACACAGGTGGCATGGGATGTAGGGTCGCATCCGTGCTCCCAAAGGTAGGTATCCCATTCCTATTGTTCCATGGCTATTTGCTGTATGTCTTCAGCACTTTAAGCTTGATTCTGAATATACCCTCCAGTGAATTAACATAGACCCTGGCAGATAGGGTTGGAAGATTACTTTGCACTAGAAACTTGTTATTTTCAGGGTCTATGTTAATTTACCAGAGGGTATGTATACTGTAATTATACTGTTGTATATCACCGCATCCGTTCTTGATAGATATTCTTGCCTTCATGACTTCATGGTACTTCATGCATGATGTGGTACCTGTGGAATTTCCGATAAGAAACCTTTGGCTGAGGATGCTTGAACATCCCCCATTTCTGGAAATTCATGGGGTGATCTTTTATTTTTCTTTTACCAATCTTTGCCAGACAAAAGAACGCATTTCCAATTGGAGGTTTACCCTTGGGTTGGAGAAGTCAACACTTGAAGATTTGAGTGTTGGAAACATGGCTAAACCACTTTAACCAAGTTTTTCGTTTAAAAAATCATCGGTAGAAATTCCAATTTTCTACCGACTTGTGGCCCTGTCGAGGCACCGATCTTGCCCAAGAGAATGGTATGAAGCACCTCGCCCTGTGGGATGCCGTACCTCGGTGACTCCGAGGGTTGAAAAGAAAGAGCTATCGATCGGAACAACGTTGCAGGTCGACTGTTTATCAATACCCTCTGGTAAACTAACATAGCTATGGAAAATCACCATTTTTAATGGGTAAATCCACTATAAATGGTCATTTTCAATAGCTATGTTAAATTACCAGAGGGTATGTCATATTCTATCATACTACATCATACTACCAAAATTATTCATATTCATCTATTTCTTTTTCTAACAGTAACACATTCTAAGCTAAAAAAGGCCAAGCTAACCCAATCTATCTGAATCTATCTATGTCTAATGCATGATGTGTATCGTGACGTATCATGCATTGCTTTCCCGGAAGCATCCCGGAATCTCAGGACGACCACCTGGAAAGCCTATTGGAATAGCAGCTGAGATGCTGTTGCGCATCACTCCTGGCCGCAAAAACATGCAACTGCATCAGCGATAATGACTACCAGCACCTAATGTAGATGAATGATAATTAATGTAGAAAATCAACCGGCATCCTATACCCTGGTGTCCCAGAAAATGAAAAAGGCATCCAGTGGCACATAATGTTTGCAGTAGGAATGAGGGGCTTCACATGGCCGTATGAAATACAGTAACTGCAGGAATCTCCTGCAGCCAATCAAGTGCAAATTCTGGAGGCAAATCAATCTTGGATCCATTTTCTTCCAAAGATTGGCATGTGCTTGTCCATAGGTTGGCTTATAGCAAACAATTACGGTAAAGCATGGTTTTTAATCCCAATTCTAGGGGTTTTGATTCCTGCATCCCACGAATCAATTCTGAATCAAGAATTGCAGTTGTAAAGGCCTAGTGAGGTGATGATATTCTATCAGTGCAACCATCACATCACTTGACGCAATACTTATATACAATACTTTCTGTGCACATCTGGGTGTACTTTCTGTGCGCAAATAATTTACACACACACATATATATAAATACAGTAGTCTTCTTTTGTTTTGTGTGCATTTGCATTCATACAGACATACAGGTTGGAGAGTTGGTTTCAAATGGCACTTTTGCTGCTGACTCCGGCTCCTGTGAGAAGACATCCTCTTGTAGGCACCAGGCCAGTGTTCCAGCATCTCATAGGCAGAGACGGGACCAGCCATGGATTCCACCTGATCTTTCAGCAGAACCAAATGGGCGCCACTCAAGATCCTTAGTTCAACCAGGCTGGGACACCTTGGGTTGAAAGGGTCGGCCAAAGTGGGCTTGTACCCTTTGATAAGTTGGGACCTTGGGCTTTACCAGCCCACTTCGAACTGGCCATGTGCAAACTATGCGGAGGTCAATGCCCCAAAAAGGCTAAAGGGCTTGAACAGCAAGGGTTGGAGCGACTTGTTCCCGAGTTGAAGGACAAGAGTCTCGCGCATGATTTCTGGTTGTCTCTGAGCAACTTGCACGTACATGAAACCCATCAATGCCTGAAAATTGGGCATGGCTTGAGGACCCTTGTGAGCAGTGGCAGAAGCATGTCCGAGTTCCTGTTCGAAGGGGATTCCCATCATGAATTCATCAAAAAAACACTTAGAAGCAGTGAAGCACAACCTTAAGCTAAATTGATTCCATGTTATTCCCATGTGAATGATGCCTTTTTCTAATTACCTTTTGCACCTTTCAACAAGCCCTCACTGTCATTTCCTGCCTTCTCTGCTGCAGGCGGATGGAGATCATACCTTCGCAGGCTTTCGTCGGAAAGCTCCTCCGCCGCGGTACTCACTGAGATGTGCCCCAGTCGAAAACCATGTGGATGCATACACTGTCCGCATGTAATATTAATGATACATATGCATCTACATACGTTTGTATGTGTATATAATAAATGGGTGGATGGATGGATGGATGGATGGATGGATGCATGGATGCATGGATGGATGCATGCTTGTATGTATGTATTTGCTCTAAATTGTATTGTCTACCCACACCATTAATATGGTTCATGATGATTGTTGGGAGACCCTAAGTAATTATAGTTTTTTCAATGCTTACGCAAAACGTCATTACTGGGCAATGCCCCCCATAGCCCCGTAAGCTGTTTGTCAACACCCCGCTTAGACGGTCGCTGGAAAGGTCCCTGCCCTTACCAGGGGCCGTTGCAGTAGCGCTTCAGCCAAGGAACCGCTACGCAGGTCCCGCGTGCCTCGGGAACGTGGGTGGGGATTGTAAGGACCCCTGCCATGCTGCTAGAACAGAAACAGCGTGGTACACCACTTGCAACCAGTATTCGCTTGGTTTACGATCACACTCAGGAATCTTTCCTCTGACGACATGGGGGCAATCCAAAATCAGCGTCTTTGCGGTGGGCACTGGTTGTGAGCTTGCTATTTGACAAGATGAGCTGGTCCAAGAAACAACCTTTACCTCCACCAGCCATTGCGGAAACACGACGCACCGCAATTCACAAAAAAACTTCCCCTCTTCTGTACTTACTAACATGCTGTAAGCTTCAGACCTAAGGTTCTATGGTTTCCCCCTAGACCTTTCAATACAATTCTTGCAGTTCAAATCTCCCGCATCCAGCAACTCCGCCGCTCCCGCCCCAGCGGCCGGTGCATGGCAAAAGCTCGTTTCCTGCGTCCTCGGCTCAGGTCATCTCAGTGATCTCTGGTGGTTTCAACGGTTTTACGTCCGGACCCTCAGATCGGCTGATCCAAATTGCTGTGCGACGCGACCTGTCTTGTGCCGCTCTTCAAATTCGGAAATCCTAATGTCAATCTCGTGCTTGGGAGTGACGGTGGATCAACCGACATGACTTGAACCTCAAACCATCATACTTTCCAGGGCAAATTCAAACACGTCTACAGTATCTAACCTCGAATGAAATGGACTCCGGGTGTCACACACACACACAAACATGGTTTCTGGAGTTCGGTGTGACAAGCTGCTACTAGTTTCTGTGGGCAGCTTTGGATGATCAGATTGGTATTTCAGTAGGACTTCCACCTAAACTTGCCTCTTGGTTTGCGATTGGGATCCAATGGTTTGAGCAATTCTGCCGAACCTAATTTCCAAAGGGATCTTGTATTTAGAGTATATTTAGAGTCAATGTTGCGATGACATGTCGCTACTTCTTTTTGTTTCTCTCCTCAACACCCAGGAGTATTTTACAGCTTTCTTTGTGCTCATGATCCAGGGAGTGGGAGGCTTTGACAACATCGGAGGCTTTGGCAAATCCAATGACTCAAAGGATCAAGAGCTGTAGCATTGGCTCCAGTAGCGCTGATCGTTGAGAGATGTTGATGCCTGCCACCAGCGGTGGGTGGCCACAGGGATGGCAGTTGGAAGGACAAACAGTGTCAGGTCTGGACCCAGGAAAATTCAACTTCGAACTTGCAAACCAAGCCGGGTGGAGTTAGTGGCATCCAATCTGTACCTGGTGCATATGAACTACCACCTTTTCAAACCAAACCAAGTAAAAATGCATAGTGGAGATACCCTGGGCTGACTGACCAGTTCCCGAATGGGATGCTCATCCAGTCCTGCCAGCCCGGCATCTTTGCGCCTACAACGATGCCCAGCAGCACAAGGAGCGCCACCAGAACAATGCACGTGATTTTGCAGCATCGCCAGCGCCTGCAAGTCCTCCTACACCGGGCCTCGCTGCGCTCGGAAGGCTTTGCAAGGTTTCGCCACTGAGATGGATCAATTTTTGGAAACTTGACCAAATTTAGTTTGGCTGTGCTCAACTAATCATTGCAGGCATTGAGCTTGTTGAAATGGCTCAACCTCTCCAGTCTGACATCCCGCCAAAACCAAAAGCTCGGAAACCACCAAGCGTACCAGCATTCAAATGGATATAGATTTATCTAATAAATAAATATTATTTGGCTCACATGGCCCAAAGCTAGGCCAGACATGTTGTAAACCCAAACTCCAATCTTGGACGGTTTATACATGTTTATACAACCAATGCCATGGTTGACCGTAGCAGGATAGGATATATTACTATTACCCGCTTGTTGTTAATAGGAGTCAGCCTGCAACATTTTATCTACCCTTGATGATTTCCGGTTCATTATTGTTAAGCATAAATGCAACTGGTGCAACAATACATTTCATCATTAACCAGTAGTGACTCTTATCATTGTCATTCAAAAATTATTGTTGTTATATTATAGGAAGCACGTTGCTATTGTTAATTGCTCTTGTTCTCCTCCTCCTCCTCATCATCACTAAAGGGGATTCAACCGCCATCGATATATTTTCTTTTGGTTAATATACGTGTTAGTATTAATATGGTTCTAGTATGATGGTTCATATAGATGTACACATATAAAATTAAGATGTATACAATTGTTATATATATATATATACATATATATATATATGTATATATATAATATAATATAACACCATTACTGTATTAGCCAATAAAATTAAACTGATCCCACCGTGAGTCACCGGACCATACCGGACCTGGCTTGAGGCGCTGGAACTGCTATCGTCCAGGAAGGTGGTTAGTGAGGTGTCGTCCTCCACATCCAGGGCGCTTCGGCCCACAGCTGTGGCCATGGGTCAGTTGCGCTAAAGGCCTGACAAACCAATAGATGCCATGGGGGTTCAGTGGTTTTCTGTGATTTTCATTGGATGTTCATGTTTTTTTCATGGATTGTCTGGTGATTTTTAATGGATTTCTGATCCTTTTCTGATGATTCAAACGGGATGGGGCGATGTGTTTTTCCATGGGAAAGTGATGCTTGATGTTGGTTAATACTGCCTGATATCGATTGCGATATGTTGTGATCTTGGTATAGATGTTGGTTGATGACCCCCCAGATGTTCTCTGAGTTTTTCAAATTAAAACAAATTCGCATGCGGTTCAATGCCTAAGACCAAGACCCCTTCAGTTGGTTTTAATTTAACAAGGATTTCCAAACTCCACTGCTCATTGAAATTTTTGAAGCTCATCACAGCGTGATCCTCATACCTAAGGAAAACTGACCAAATGGGTGGGATGAGATTCACTGTCTGAATGCACTCTGTGCGATCTTTTCAGTTTGAAACTCGCCAGCCGGGTGGGGAATGCTGACCTACACGGCTGCGGCACCAAAACATACAGAACATACAAGACACCATGGCACGGCCCAAACCCAGTCAAAATGCCTGAAAGGTTTTCCTGAAAGGTTTTCCAAATTATGTGACACATGGTGATAATTCATGATTATTATATATAATACAGTTTGATACATGTTGCTACATTGATAAACAAAGACCTCATGTGGCTGGGCAGTACCAAGCTTTCGCACGGCATTCCACAGCACCCTGCTTCCGCAGGACTCGGGCGGGATCAGCTTCGCCCAACACCTCCTTGGCACGGCCAAAGCAGTGGGCTGCGATTTTGAGCACAGCTATGCCGGAGGACTTTGCAGGACCAAACAGCTTGAGGTTCCGAATGTGGATCCTCTATAATCATCTATTCTATAATCTTCTTACCTTATCTCACTGGATCGATCTGGATCGTCTCAAGTTTTGTATCTCTAGTTGTTTTCTTCAATTTTTACTCGAAGCCACTGGTGCCTTTGACCATTGAACGCTGCGAAAAACGTTGAGGTCTACAAATGGCACTTTCCAACTAGCGGCTCTAGCGGTGGCCAACTCATAAGTCTAAATTACTTCTGCCATCTGTCTGTAGGTACCCTCTGGTAAACTAACATAACTATGGATAATCACCATTTATAGTGAGATTTTCCCATTAAAAATGGTGATGTTCCATAGTTATGTGACAGTTTACCAGAGGGTAATCCATGGTAATCCTATGCTATCATCTCCCTCCAGCACCACAAAAACCTCCAGGACTGCGACTGCTGGGGATTCCCCACACAGGTGAATACTTGCAGGTTTCGTCTGGCCACGGCGAAGTACATCAAATGGAAGACCTTGGCTGGGCTTAGCAAGCCAAGCTAGCAAATACTGCGGGGCCCTCCCTTCCTCTGCAACATGTGCGTCAAGACCGGCCCTAGCCAAAGTAATTCCGTCCTTTCAAAGCCATATGCATCAAGCAATTCGGATTTGCTTGAACATTGGAAGGTTTTCTCTCAATGAACAAGGGAAGTTTCCATGGTCTTGTTAGGTTTGTCTCAGCAGTTGTTGTGCTTGAAAATCTTGAAAGGCAAGCCTGGGCTTGCATCTGCCGATACGAATGGAAACTGCACATCCAATACAAGCTGCTACTCTGCCACATGGAAAAACAGTGAAAAACATATATAGTATTAAGTGATCCGGTACTATCTTCGGGCCCACCCCACATAGAGAAACTTGATTCTCTGGGCGCTCGCGCCGCTGTTCGCGCCTTGGATGCGCTAAGCGTTGAAAAGCAGCAGCAGCAACAGCAACAGCAACAACAACAACAGCAGCAACAGCAACAACAACAGCAACAGCAACAGCAACAGCAACAACAACAGCAGCACAGCAACAGCAACAGCAACAGCAACAGCAACAGCAACAGCAACAGCAACAACAACAACAACAACA
>Ga0126342_10003364_pt1 | contig 26363 bp, 18 predicted proteins | sample Cyp1metagenome_FD_92528 | JGI IMG/M metagenome (GOLD analysis project Ga0126342, IMG submission 92528) | Coral microbial communities from Lord Howe Island, Old Settlement Bay, Australia - Cyphastrea 1 metagenome | ecosystem: Host-associated > Invertebrates > Cnidaria > Coral ...
ACTTTGAAGGAATGCGTTCCGAGCCTCTGCAAAATGGCCAAACACAGCCTCAGGATGCCTCAGGGTGCCTCAGATATCGCTCTCTCCCAGGGGTCGGCGGCAGGGGGCGTAGCCCCTTAATTTCACTAACCTGAATTAAGGCCATATTGGAATGATTTCCCTTACTAACCAGCATTCCCAGGGTTCAGTCGCAGTGAGGTCGATAGAATTTACCCAGAATCATGTAATGACAGGGTGAAATTCACGGTGAAATGCCACCCGACATGTTCTTTGCGCATTGGGCTCCTAATCATGATTTTTTTGACGGCGAATTGCATCCAAGTTCATGATTCTATATGGAGGCATCCTAAAATGGATCTACCCCCATATCATTCAAGTCACTAGGCCAAACTATAGTATTGAAACCAATGGTGACTTGTGATCCCACATTTCAAGAAACACCCATATGTTCCCACGCAAGACTCGTCAAATCACCGTCAACAGCAGACTTTTGAGCCCAAAAAGCTGAGGCAAAGCATCCAATAGGTGAGGGGAGACATTCATAAAGCCTCATCATTCTTGTTTAACAATGGAATTGGAAGAATATGTTCAGTCTATGTATAGAATGTGTACAGACTATGTATAGAATGTGCACAGTCTATGTACATGTATAGTATGTGTGTTACATGAAATATATGTCCATAATGTATCTATAATAATTATGATATAACATGATAATAACTACATTTTACCATACATCCGACATGTTACCCTAGACATCCAACTCAGATTCCAGTCCTTGGATCCGATTCGCCCTAACCACCGCTCCTGTAGAAAGCAGCTCAGGCTGAAACACCTCTGCACAGCGTGCAACCTGCGCCGACCCACGGCTGGAAAATTGGGAAGAGACCGGAACGAAACCACCAAGCAAATCATCCAAGGAAGAGATCTTCCCAAAAGATCGATCATTTCAGGCTTCAGAACGTCGGTCAAATCTTTACCAAGTTGGGAAGCCCCACAGAACCATTCAACCAACAGGGGCCAGCTGTTGCTGTACTTGCTCTGCCCAACGCTATGCCTGGTTTTAGCAGAATGACATCTTTCTGGCTCAACTTGCTGGTAGAAAAATCTGTGAAATCCTTTACCCAGGAATCGTAAATTTCCCCATGACCCCGTCCACCCTGGGATCATCTTGTACTAAATCCTGATAGTAATCATGACTTCTCCCTTCACAGCCTAGTGGCCTAATGTTTTTCCCAAGTGTCATCACGTGTTTTTGTTTAATCTTTGTTTAATCTTTGGTATTTCTTCCCCCGGGCACCACACATCGTTGTTTCTTGCGCCACGGTGTCGCGATGTCACTTGCGAAGCTACGTGCCACTCAGCGGCCTTGCGCAGTGGCCTCAGTGGCCTCAGTTGCCTCAGCGGTTCACGTCCCCGGAGCCGACTCCCACGTAGCTGGCGCCAACGACGTGGGACGTGTCGAAGAGGATGCCGCAGGTGCCACAGACATATTGCCTGGTCGTGCTGTAAAAAGTGACCAACAAAAAACCCAGCATGGGGATAGAGTAGCAATATTCAAATGGTGTTTTTTAACCAACTATACAGATATAAGTGATATAAGTAGCGATCTAATGGGGATGTTATGGACATTACAATGACACCCAACACCAACAATTGAAAAAATCACCCTCTGAGGATATGCAGCTTGCCGCAGTGCAGTGACTGCAGTGCACCCTGGTTGAGAACGGGATTCCCCCATGGATTTTGATGCTGGTTGAAATCCCACGATTTTTTTAAAGGGAATGATAAACCTGGGACCCAGGTGAAAGCGGACACAGTTTTGGTGACTGCATGAAACACTAGCCAATTTTTGGGGAGGTCTATTTGTTTGGGCCGTACCCATCTGAGAGTTCGCCTAGAGAACCCCAAAACGAATGTCGGCACTTCGAATAACGAATGACTTTGGTTCTGCTACTTTACATGCTTACCTTGGTGTTCTGGAATTTCGACTTCGCAAAGCCAATCGAATCTGCTAGTATGTTCTATTTATCTCCAAATCATACTGAGAAAACAAAAGCCTTTCAAGAGCTTCCAACATGTTCCAACCAAATCTCAAAAACCCATCATCAAAGCTCACCATCAGCTCCCACACCAAGCCGGATGCGTCGACCAAGCGTCTGGGTCACTTTCTCATCTGCACACAAACTGCCGTGAGAAGGTGTGTTGTCCCAACCACAATAGGTCTCCTCTTCCTCGTGGCGGATCAGGCGGATGTAGCCCTCCTGAGACCAACGACGGGCGACTAGCTACAGTAAATAACCATCATTTCTTAGAGGTTTTGACCCACAAAAGGGTGATAATAACTGATAATATGGGACATCCAATATGGTTCTAGCCATCGCCTGCGCACACCGAACGATGGCGACTTTTCAGCTTTGCCGCTTTGAGCAAACTTGTTCGGGAATTATGTTTGACAGCGGCCCTCACATATCTCCAAGTGGAAAAACTGGGGGAAAGGCGTATTATCATTACTGTTACAAGTCTCACTGGGGTCAATACAGGTCTTCTTACCATTACAACTACTCTCGGCCCCTTTAATCACTATCTTATCACCATTACGACTTTTATTCTATCCTTTGTACTGTCATTGTTGCTGACTGTCTCATTATCATTATTACTACGTTTATTGTTGCTGAAATCACTATAGCTTTTGCCATAGCTGAGACATCACTTGCGCCTCCACAATTTCATCACTTGCGCCTCCACATCACTTACGCCTCACTACATCGCTTACGCCTCAATCAGGTTATCACCTGCGCCTCCCATGACCTGATTTCTAACACAGCACGCGGGATTTTTCTTTTTGCTTACACCAGCGTCAGACGCACGTACATGTTCATAGTTTCGTCAAACGCGAAGCACGTCTCTTGTGCGCCGCGGCATCAAAAAAATCATAACTTTTGAAACTTCTCGCTATGTGTTTTTCTGTCGGGTGGGCAGGGGGAGAGTTTAGGGGTTAATGGGTGGACCATGGTGATGTTGAAGGGACGCGGCAGGCGCATATCGATTTAATCGGAACTCCATCCTCTGTCAATTTTGTTTTCCAAGTTGTTGAAGATGTTGATGTGGATGTTGATGTTGTTGATCTTGTTGATGTTGTTGATGTTGATGTTGTTGTTGATGATGTTGATGTTGATGTTGATGTTGATGTTGATGTTGTTGTTGTTGTTGTTGTTGTTGTTGCTGTTGCTGTTGCTGTTGCTGTTGCTGTTGCTGTTGTTGTTCTTGTTCTTGTTCTTGTTCTTGTTGTTGTTGTTGTTCTTGTTGTTGTTGTTGCTGTTGCTGTTGTTGTTTCATGTTCATGTTCATGTTCATGTTCATGTTCATGTTAATCGTCTCTCTGTGTTGCGAAGACAGAATCACGCGTACGAACACAGAAGCCACTTAGACACCCAACCTAGCAACCACATGGAAGCCCCTTAGCCGGCAGCCATAAAAGCAACATAGATGCCAGACATGGACGTCACTTCGCAGGCGGACATAAAAGCCACAATAGACGTCAGAGATAGAACCACTTAGAAACCAAACATCAGACATAAAAGACACGTAGATGCCAGAGATAGAAGCCACTTAGAAACCGAACATAGAAGCCAGCGATGTGCCAACCTTTTGCCATCGCGTTTGATTACTCTAGATCGTATCTATTCACAAAATTGTTGACATGTGTGTATATTGTATAAATATCATCACCACCATCATCATCATCATCATCATCGTCATCATCATCACCACCACCATCATCATCGCCACCACCATCATCACCAACACCATCATCATCCTCGTCATCGTCATCATCATCATCGTCGTCGTCGTCGTCGTCCTCCTCCTCGTCGTCGCCGCCGCCGTCGTCGTCAAACAACGTTCACAGTGGTACATGATCGAATGATATCTTCATTGACAATCACTGGGTGTCACTGGGGTGTATAAATGTATTTATAAATGTTATACAATGTTATACAATGTTATACGATGTTATACATAGGATACATCACTGGCTACAAAAAGCCTCCTTGAAACATCACTGGCTTCAAACATCGAGAACATCCCAGCAGTTTCGGAGTTTCACCGTCCCTCGCCTCGCCCCACATGGTGCCCCAGGAGTTCTTGATGGTCCAGTAGCCGGTGTTTCCTTCTGTGCCATAGCCCACCCTTGGGGGCCATCCGAGCAAGGAAAGCGATGAGAAACGTTGATGGAAACGTTGGGAATGTCATCCACAAAATTAAAAGGCGGGTGATTTTGGGGGTTAAACCATGCTTTGGTTTCATATCATCAATAATTTGGAGACATACTCAGATGATGGCGGAAATCCTTGGTATATAAGGCACTGGGTTCCCACAAAACTTGGGGGTTTATGGGATATTCATTCTCACCAACAAAAAGTAGATGGTGGGATAAGATAATGATATCTTACCGAAAACATACCCAAAACTAATGGAGATCTCCCCATAAAAATGATGGTATAAACTAAAGCATATGGCCACATCCATATCAAGCATGGGGTCTGCCTCAAAAACTGACAGGACAGTTGATAGCCCGAGTTGGGGACAAGTGAGAGGTGCGATATGACTTAGGTCAATCACCCAGTACACTTTTTCATGCTGTGGGGGGGTCGCAGAAAATAAATGGATGCATCCAAAAGCTGGAAAGCATGCGCTGGTTGTGGATCAAATGACAAAACGGACCCAGAGAAGGTCAACTAGGTCCGATATCTCCTTCTGGTGCATGGTCCATCAGTATAGGATCTGGACCCCTTCACGATTTTGTCGATTTTTCACTTCCTTTCATGGGGGAATAAGAGGTGCACATTCTGCAGCTGAGATTCAGAACCACCGCATGGTCAATATCGATGTTTTCAGCCTCAGCGAGAGCAGGATGCCTCAAAGCCAACAGGCTAAATAAGCCATGAGAAATAGCCCCTAGCCCGTCCCATCATACTCGTTGGTTGATAATCATCCCTACGGATCCCTATGGTGGGTTATCATAACCAATCAACAGGGGTATGTTTTAAAGTCTCGCAGCCCAAGTTACCCCGTTCCACAACGGGATGAAGGTGGTTCAAACATAGGCTACCAATCCGACAGAGATACATCGACAATATGGACAACATGGACACCATGGACAACATGAGCACACGATCAAACCATATTAAACTGTATATTAAACTACATATTACACTATATATTAAACTATATATTAAACTATATATTAAACTATATATTAAACTATATATTAAACTATATATTAAACTATATATTAAAATATATATTAAAATATATATCAAAATATATATATTAAACTATCTATTAAACTATATATTAAAATATATATTAAACTATATATTAAACTATATATTAAAGTATACTAAAATATATATCACACTATATATTAAACTATATATTAAACTATATATTAAACTATATATTAAACAATATATTAAACTATATATCAAACAGTATCAAACTATATATTAAACTATATATTCAACTATATAATATATGTATTAAACTAGATATTAAACTAGATATTAAACTATATATTAAACTATATATATATGTATATATATATGATATTATATGAAATATCAAACTATCAAACCATCCGATGTTTGGTGGTCTCTGGTTGAACATCCCTTCGCCGTGGCTTCGCCATGCTTCGCCATGCTTCGCCCAGGAGCAACGTCGCAGAAGTCCGCAATGCCGTTTTGATAGGGGCTCCAGTGCGAAGCGTCCACTGAAACCGCCTGACAGCATAGGACAGCTGTGTTGGAGCCCCATCGGCATTGACCTATCCCCGCATCATCAAAGGTCGTTTCATTCCCGAAAAAATAGAGACGTTTGCCTGTGTAGTGTGTTCATGGGGATTTAACCAAAACCCTTCGGTGACCCCAATCATAGATGGTTTCAGATTCACAAAACAGAATAAACAGTAGTGTTGGTGGTTGGAATTCGTGCTAAACAAACTCTTATTGACCAATAATGGTGCAACAAACTATGGCCTATTCATAAGCCACAACAACAAGTTTTTCTTTTTTGGTCACTTCTTCCTGGGTTGACCACCCGTGAATCCCCACGACCCGGCACCTGAGGGCCGAAGGCCACCAGTGCCTCCTTCAGGGCCTCATATTCGTTGGTCGGGTTGGTGACGTGGCCGGTAATGCTGGCCACGGGGTACGCGGCAACATGCGCTTTCATCCTGGGCCGCACCAGCGGCACCAGCTTGGAGCGAGCTTGGGCTTCTGCTTGGAGTAGACGAAGATGTCGGTGACATAGCATAGCACTGCTTTTGTACATATATATATGTATATGTATATACAGTACATGTACATTATATATATAATATATAAATAAATACGTGAGGTATGCATATTAAATTCATCGTGTTACCCATGCCCGAGATGTGGGTTCCAGGCTGGTTTCGGACGTCGGACGTTCTGGGGAGGTTCCGGTGCAGGTTCGGGTTGGTTCCGAGATGGTTCTGGGATGGTTCCAGACAGTTATAAAGATGTTGGTGCAGGTTTCGGGGTGGTTCCAGAGGTCCGGCGTGCTGGTCCGGCCGTTCTGGTGTGGGTGAATTCCGGGATGGGTCGCCCGTTCAGAGGGTGAACTTGATAGGTGTTCACTGGCTGCTGTCACGCTTCCCATCACCATAGCTGTTGGGGATACCACCTGGCTGATTGCACACCTGTGCCCCAACCTTCCAATAAATAGGCAGCAACACCAATCCCAGCCAGAGAACAAATCTTTATTGAAACCTGGACTTATTTGCCAAGGAACTCAGGGGTGCAGTCGCCAGTGTGACCCCAGAAGGATTCGTAGCCATCAACCTGCGGCGCTTTTACTTTGTGCCCAGCTGAACCCCTAGGCTCCAGGTTGGACACCCTGAGTTTCAAGGACCGACCTTCAGAGTGTCTCTCTGTGGGAAAAGTGTCCTGCCCCCCGGACTCGTGGCCTCCTCGTAAGTCATGGAGTGTTGCTTCACATAGTCAAAGCCAATTTGTGCAGTGGCACCTGCGGCTGCAATGCTTTACTGTGCGTGATCTGTATCCTTTCACCTCGGAATCCAAACCCTTTAGCGGAGAACCTTTAGCGACAGGTTCCACCTGTCCGGGATGTGAGGAACCAAGTGAACCATGCCCCAACTTGGAAACCCCGAAGTCACCAGAGGAGAAAAGGTGGAGAAAAAAAACAAGATTGGAAATCAAAGCAGAAAAGGGGAACATCAACCACGCATGGAAAGCGTAAGACGAAAAGCAGGAAAATCGAGAACCATAGAAACGGGAAGATGATGGGGAAAAAAAAACATGGAAAACGACCAGCGAAACAGAAATCAAACAAACATGTCCAATTTCGTCAAACATTCCCAGAAAAGTAAGCCCAGTTTCTCATGATGTATCCGGGTTTCTCATGGTTAATGGTTAGTAAATGGTTAGTAATGGTGGTTATGGTTAACCATTATGATGCCTTTGGAAACAACCAATTGGTGCCACCTGCACATCCACCGGTGCCACCGCACTGACGCGGATTGTCGGCGCAGGAGACCATGGGCTGAGGTGCCAAGATAGTCAGGGAACCTTCCCTTGGATGCGGTTTTGGTGCCAAAAAAAAACACTGGAATTGCAACGAAAAAAACTACGTACATCCTTGCATGTGGTGAAATTAGAAAGACATGGCACAAACATGCACAAACGTAAGCAAACGCAATTAGAAAGAAAAACATGTTGGTGATGTTTGGTTGGATACTTAAATTGGGCTGCCAAGTAAGAATCGACGAGGTTTGCACAACCAGGGTGCTGATTTCCACAAAGAAATAGATAAGGGAAAACAGCATATCAAAAGCAACTGTTCAAAATCGACAAAACTGGTGAGATCCAAAGATGTGTTAATCCAGCTTTGCAACCCAACAGCAGGCTCCAGGGCTCCAAGGTTGCAATGTTATCGGGCAAGGTTCCAAGGCTTTCCAGGGTTCCAGGATTCCACAGTTGCAGGTTTCCAGGATTGCAAGGTTGCAGGTTTCGAGAGTTCCATGGTTCCAGAGTTGTAGATTGCCGGGGTTCGGCTCCGATCTCAGCAAGGTTCCAGCAAGGCTCCAGCGAGGTTCCAGCAGGGTTCGTTCCAACAAGGTTCCAGCAAGGTTCCAGCAGAACTCTAGCAAGGTTCAGCAAGATTTCCGTGAGGGTTCGAGCAAGGGTTCCAGCAAGGTTCCAGCACTGTTCCGGTTTTCCGGAGCATGCATTTTGCTGGCACCACTCCCCGCCCCAGAGATTGAAACCCAACAGAATCGCTGTTGGGAATATCTTCCAACTCCAGCATCCCGTCCTTCGGTAGATGGGGGTCCCTCATCTCTGCTGCTGGGCTGGGTGTTTGTTAAGGTGCAAAGGTGAGGCATACTTGGGGGTGCCCCAGTCAGCAAATGGTTGATAATCGATAGCCATATTGTACTCCAGCTTTATGTAAGGTATACCCCAGATATATGGATTGCTAACCACTTAGCATACCAGTTGGTCAACGCACCACGCACCATGCAGCCTGGATTCGCAATTGCCACGGCACTCTCCACTACTGAGGTCGCTGCAAAAGCCCAGCAAGTTCCACAGTGGCCCTCAGAGGAATCGAGTCCAAAATCATCCCAGCTAGATGAATTACCCCAATAGCTGGATGGTTTGTAATGGAAAATCCAATTAAAATGGATGATTGAGGGGTACCCCCATTTTAGGAAACCTCCAGATGATGGTCTAGGTTTGCCAGTAAAACCACACATATTTATCGGGCCCTCTCCAGCGGTCTCACACATCCCTTTTCTACGTAGCCCAGATTTTCTGGTTTCCTCCGCTACGATTCTTGCTCGTGTACCTTTGCTCGTTGAGCATTCCGACCCTCTGTCTGCCGGACATACATGTCTATATTATATATGTATAACTTGCATGCATGCATTGCATTACCTTGCATTGCGTTAGATTACATGCCATTGCATTACAGTAAACTAAGTGATTTTGACTTATATGAATTATATCAACTTGCATTAGATTCCACTCCGTTACACCACATTGCATTACATTACATCAAATTTCATCACACCATATACATCACATACATAGACATATATACATGATACACAAACTGAGCCTGGGGATCTCCAAGGCACCATGTTTCAGAGTGTTCCCATGAGCTCCCCAAGGCTGCAAAAGATGAAGCCATTTATGATAATATATCGAAAAAAACATCAACATACAAGTACCCCATTTGGACCAGGCGCCTGATTCTTGACTGGGGACACGATGTCGTCTTCATCACCTAGGCGCAACGGCCGGCCACAGAGAATTTTAGCATGCATCAAAATCCTGCAAAATTGTAGGTTGGTACACAAACTAAAGTGGTTGGACTTAAAAGTTCCAAAATGCAGCTTGTTTTTTCAAATTCACCAGCTCTCTCCAAGCATCACCGTTGAGGATCCCATGGTGATTTCAGGAATCAAAAAGCTGACGACACTCGAAGTGACCAGATGTGTATTCCCAGCATTTACAGCGGCCCCTGCAAGACGATTTTCCTGTTAGGTTTGTGGTTCCAGAGTGAATATTTGGGCATATATATATATGTATATATATATATATATAAGGCATTGGCTCCGGAGGTGTTGAGGAGTGGCCCCCCTCACGCCTCTTAGCGATTCCTTAGGGGGACGCGTATGTTTGCGCGTTGCCTCGCCCTTGCATTTGGCATCTGGTTTGTGCAAGATCACCCGTTTGGTGAGGAAGGAGCAGTCCTGGCATCGTTTGTTGCGCCGGAAAAGGCAACAAGCAAGGGACTTGATCAGGCGGTGCTCCAGCCTCACTTTGGGCAGGAAGAGACGCAAGAAACTACGCAGAGCTCTGGACACGCTTCAGTGGCATCACGCGTGGAGGTTTCAAGACATCTCACTGCGCATTCGGGACAAGATCAAAATGACCTGGTATTGCCAAGTTTGCAAAGTTCAGAATGGCCAGAAATTCGACACATGCCGTGGTTGTCATGGGCACTGGAGCACAGTATGGAAGGAACCAGTGAAAAATCGACGATCCCGCAGCAAAAGCAAAGCAGCCAAGCAAGCAGAGCAACAGGAACAGCAAAGCCTTGCAAATCAAGACTGGCAGGTCTTTCCCAGTCGAGTCCCATGGATACCGACAACGCCAGCGACAAGGCATCCTGTTCAGCCAGCGGAAACTCCAGTAGGAACGCAAAACAAAGAGTTTGGACCGAAGATTCAGCCTCTTGCCACTTTTCCAAGCATGCCTTCCAAGGAGGAACCGCTCACCGAGGAGGAGAAGAAAAAGTTGACTCACTTGCGTGGCTTGAAGACGATGGATGTGCAGCTTCCAAAAGAGTTGGAAGATCAGTTGACAGAGCTGGAGATGAAGGAAACAGAGTTGAACAACTCCAAGGCTCTTTCACATGGACATCTCAATCGTATGACAAAGATCAAAACACAGATCAGTGCACAGTCAAAGAAGATAGCTGCGCTCGATCAAGAGTGGACTGCTTTTGTGCAAAATACCATGCAGAAGGTTTCCCAACATGCGGAGCTCTACCAGCAGTGCCGGGGAGAAATGATGGTGCTGTACAATCAGAAGCTCGAGGAGCTCAGGAAGTTGAAGTACGAACTCACTTTGGCCTCCAGAAGCCTCGTCGATCAGCATGTGGAGGAACCACCGCAGGAGGAGGTAGAGCCTTTGGATCTGCAGATGGACAAAATGAGAACAGCTCTCGCTGCCGCAGGATCAGTTGCGAAAGTCCAGGAGTTGTCGGACGAGGACGACGAGATGATCACGGCAGAAGGGGAGGTAGAGTTTATCAAGGACAGCAAAGCAGTCACAAAACCCAATTTCAAAGCAGCCGCATCCCCGCAGAAGGTGGCGCAACTGCATTTGAAACAGAAGAAAGACAGACAGGAGAAATGAGGTGCTTGTGGGATGGTCTTGCGAAAAGACCAGGCACTGGATTCTCTGAATATCTCAATGAAAGCAATATGTCGAGGAGTAGAGATGACAGCCCTTCAACGGACAGTAGGGCAGTTGTTGATTCTCCGGAATTGTCTCCTATGACTCCTTTGTACAAGCACTTTGCTCAGACATGGAGGGAGACCATGAGAAGATGGTGGGATGCTGAACGTGGTTGGTTGCGAGTGGCTAAGCACGAAGATGAAGCATCAGAAAACGGTACCTTTGTTGAACAGTATTTGAATTCTGTGGACACAGTTCATACTGCTTCAGAGAGTGATGATCAAGATTTCTTTGTCTATTCCGCTGACAGTGACCAACATTGTTCCAGAAGTTTGCACCGAAGGTTTGAGCCTCATTTTGATGATGGAGCCCTTCATGGATGCAGAAACTTATGCGTTACCAATCACTGTTTTGTGGGGCCAGAAGAATTTGGCAAAGTCGAGGAAACTTCAATTGAGAGCAGAGGTGTGAAAAGTTTTCGCAGGAAGGTGGCTTTTCATGACAGGATCCATGTGGTTTGCTTTCATGATGATGAAACTTGCGAGACGGTTTTGCACATTGAGCAGTGTGAGACTTGGTTGCGCAATGTATGGCACTTACATTGGCCGTCTGTGGTCTCATACCTGACCTCTGCGCTCTTTCATGATACATATTCAATTGGGCATGCACAGCAGGGAATGGAGGGACCCACTACGAGGTGGGGAAACGATGTTCCATTTTCTTCATGCAGTGCACCGATTATGAGTCAATCTGACCTGCCAAAGGATGATTCAGAATGGCATGGACAGTGGCATCTTGCTATGCAAAGCTGGAAAGAGCAGGAAAGAGTAGTGAATGGTCGTTTTGTCATCACATGGTTTCTGGCTCGTGGAAGAGCGCATGTCTGCGTTCAGCACCGGCAGGTTCGCATAGTTGAAGGCATGACAGCAAATGAATTCCAGCAGGTGTGTCGTGCAACTTGGTGGGATCTTCTTGAGGAGGAAGACATCATTTTCCATTTTGTTCATCCAAAGCCACCTGGATTGCCGAGTACACTTGCTCATGTGATTATCATGCAGGGAGATTGCCAGCATTACAATGCGGTTTTGTATCATGGTGAATCGCTCCCAGCGCTTCGAAGACAACGTGCTGTGCTGTACAGGGAAGGAATCACTGTGCAACAGTTCTATGTCGAAGCTCAACATCCAGAAGCTTGTCGAATCCGAAATGCTCGTTGTTTCATCCAGTTTGATGCGGAAAATCAACACACCTTGCTATGTGATGAAGACTTGATGCAGGTGCCGATTGCCACCTTGGTAAAGGGCACAATCCGAGTCATTGTTGATGAAGCTGAAACAGATGGAACAGCAGCAGAAAGCGATGATGAGGGGTCACAAACCACCACTGAGGCCCCGGATGATCAGTTAGATGGACTTAGCTCTCAGTCTACAGACACGGAAGGAGGGCATTTGTCAGATGTGCCAGGAGATTTTCATGGAGCTGGGAAGGACAGCATCACATTGAGATGCCCTTTGAGCATGATGAGTGTTCATGGATGTCAGCTTCTCCTGTGCGTTGGCAGTTTGAGCACCCTGACCCATACCCGTGGCAAACTGAACCTCTTTTTGTTGAGGATGAACAAGAAGAAGAGGAAATTGACACAGTTTTTGGAGAACAACACCTGCAACATTTGCAGGAATACGTTGACCAAGCTTTGACAGGGTTGGAAAACGAGGATACTACATGGCAGGCGATCACGTATGGCATTGGTCTTTTAGACCTGGGTCGCAGAGATTTCCCTTTTCATCCCTGGAATTTACAGCAGTTGCCACAGTTGGTGCAGAGAGCGTGATGGGACCATGCCCAGTATGGAGCCCTGACCATTTTCTTTGTCTTCCCGCAGCCAGGTGAGGCACCCAACACTGTCACTCTGCTTGTGCGAGTTGCCAGTCCTGACGATTTGAACCCTGATGTGCGAAACCAGCTGATCACACAGAAAGGTGACAAGAAAGCTGGTTTACGACCTGTCTCCTATGGAGCCAAGGTTTTGACAGGTTCAACATCGAAGGAAATTCTGGTTCAGCTCGGTCTCCACAAGAAATGCAGGCCTTTCACAATGCGATACTGCGAGGTTCGTCTTGGAACCGAGGTGATGCAAGATGATGTGCGGTACGATTTTGATCATGGGTTGTGGTGTTGCCCGACTATTGGCAAGCTCCCTGACCATGTTGCTGCCAACATGGAGCGGGTTGAGCAAGTGGAGCATTTTATCTCCAGGTGGAAGATTTCTTTGTCATGCGCCCGCAAGAAACCAGCATAGTGTGCCACATCCATGGGGTGTCTCCGGAAAATAGACCCATGGGACATCGGGTGTTGGTTATTCGCAGGGATGAACTGCAAGGACATGATTGGATTGAGAGGATCTGGCAACTTTGGCCTTTTGATCATCCATACTCTCCTATTACTTTTTGCCCTTATGCAGTTCCAGACATGAGAGAATGCACTGACATGATTTTCCATTTTGCAGTGGACTACGGGTCACAAGATGGAGTCACGGTGCTTGTGCGGCAGGAAATCCATGTCGCTGATGATGTTCCAAAAGGCAAGAAAGGAGCTCATGAATTTTGGGCTGTTGTGATGCCGCATGTGGAAATCACAGATGACAGTTTGGAGGTTTTGGACAAGAGTCCCTTCTGGAAACGGTATGCGGACAAGCAGAACTTACGCATGCACATGTCTGTGAATGGTGAACGATACCATGATGTTCCAGGCCAATGGAATGATGGTGATGTTTTCACTATGAAGATCAATGTTGGCCGTCAGGAGCATGTTCTGTCCATTCTGCTTAGAGAGGATGTGGATTTGGACCCCCTCATTGATGAAGTGGTAACGGAACAGACATCTTTCCTGCAGATAGGAGCCGTTTTGCAACAAGCCAAGGGATACGAGAGAGGTTTTGACGAGGTTTGTCTGTGTTTGAAAAGTCAGTGTGGACAGAGTATGCAGGAAAAGGGATCCGCAGAGATCAAAGAGCAGCTCAGTGGATGTCACGATTTTTCATGCCACAAGGAACCTTTCAATGATGCTGCGGTTGGGAGGTTGTGGTGCAAAGACACAGATTTTTTCCTTGCGAAGCCAGATACTTTGGACAAAGATTGGCAAGACAATGATGCTCTTTTGCGACCATGCCAAGAGGATAACTCGGATCTCTTGGATGGTCAGAACAAACAACTTTTTGGGCATGTTTTTCAGGAAAAGAACGATGCAATGTTGGTGAGTTTGAAGGCAGATTTGCAAGTCCTTTTCGAAGAAGGATGGAACGGTTTGAACCGCGATTTTGCTCTCATCCCTTATGTGCATCCATTTGCTGCTATTGCTAGTCAGCAGTTGAAGTTGGATGGTGATTGCCACAACATCTTCCATATTTTCACTGATGGATCATGCAAGCGTCACAATGCAGCTTGGGCTTTCGTAGTTCTTTGCGAGTGCAGAGCGACAACGCATTCAGAATTTTTTCGCATTGGATATGCAGCTGGGATGGTAAATGATTCCATTGGGCCAGTCCGTATGACTGCAACTGATGCTGAGGCGACTGCTATCATTGCCGGGGTGGAATATCTCCTTGCACGACCTTTGATCCACGATGCGGAAATCTTTTTCCATTATGATGCTTTAGCTGTAGGGCATGGTGCTTGTGGCTTGCAAAATGTTGTGCAGCATGTGGATGCCTTTTCGGATAGGCAGCGTGCAGCTCGCATTCTGCTATCTATCCTGCAACAGCGGGCAGGTGAAGTCACAGGCCTGCATGTTAAAGCACACCAGGGGCATCCATGGAATGAATGTGCTGACAGCATAGCTGGATTGGTCAGACAGGGATGGCAACCCAATGTAAAAACCGAGTTCAGATCAGGACGACTTCTTGCGAGAATGGGCCTGGATCGAAGCAATGCCAGACAGTCAGATGCCATCACTTGCTACTGTGCTGAATAACAAGCAGGCAGATCCCAACCAAGGGTGGTATGACCCGACACTCTCCATTGAGACCAGCAAGCAGGAACAGAGAAATACGGGTCATTCTCAAAAAGAGGATCAGCTTCAAGGTTGCCGGGTTTATCGGCTTAGGTTTGCAACAGCCAATGTTGAAACTATGGACTACAATGGAGACTCAGACTGCAGCAGTATCAAAGCAAATGAGTTGCTGCGGCAATGCCAGCAAGAACACATTCACATTTGTGCAGTTCAAGAATCCAGAGCCCGAAATTCACGCACTATCACAAATGGGCCTTTTACAAGGTTTGTGGCCAAAGGGTGCAACGGGCAAGCAGGGGTTGAATTGTGGATGAATGGTGAAGAATTGGCCAAGATTTTCCATTGTGTTTTTCAGCCGGAAAAAGATGTATGTGTTTGGTATTCGTCTGAGCGTATTCTCGCAGCAAGATGTCAATTGGGGACCTCAGCATTAGAGATTGTCGTTTTCTATGCGCCTCATAGAGGACGCACCGTGCAAGAACAGGAACTTTGGTGGCGACACTTCAAATCTGTCCTGGCTAAGAGAGACAAACGAGCTCATCTTTTCATGCTTGGAGATGGCAATTGTAGTGTTGGGTCATGTTCTGGTGATGAAATCGGACACCTTGCTGCGGATTTTGAAGACGATGGAGGCGAACATCTTCGTGAGATTTGCACGGAACAAAAGCTCATGATTCCCTCAACCTTTGATTGTTGGCATGAAGGGCAGACACACACTTTCACAAGTGCAACTGGCGGTAGATCAAGGATTGATTACATATTGATGCCACAAGAACTTGCTGCAAGTGTATTGCGTTCCTTTGTTCATCAGGATTTTGATCTCATGAATGGTGACAGAGATCATTTCCCCCTTTGTTTAGAGTGCAACATCAAGGTTGGTGAAAAAGATGTGGTCAAACGGTTCAACAGGAGCCCATTATACCACAGAGCAGAAGCAATGAAGACGCAGCAAAGGGCTATCTTGCAATTTTTTTTGGAGAATTGTCCTTCAGTGGATTGGTCAGTTGATGTCAACGACCACTGGAATTGTGTGCGTCATCATCTGCAGCAAAAGGTCAACGCTACCTTTCCATGCCAGAAGCGCCAGCAACGTCAATTGTATTTCTCAAAAGAGGCTTGGAATGTGCTTTGCTATAGCAAGGAGATTCGCAAACAATACAGAGCCTTGCAATGTGAGAAAAGAATTTTGATGCTCAGGGCCATCTGGCAAGTTTGGAAAAGAAAAACACAAGAAAATGAAGAAGAAGAAAATTTCCACATGCCATTTCATTTTCTTTGATGCCAAGAAGCTGTCACCTTTGAAGCACGCATCAGAGCTGACTATGACTTCAAATGCATCAAGAGGAGAGACTGGAAGCAGTGGATACAAAAACAAATTGCTGACAAAGTTGAAAGTGCAAAAGGAGTACGATCAGCAGAGTTGTTTAAGATTCTTCGCCCCAAGCAAATGATTGCCAGAAGCACAGGCAAGCTGATTCGACAGCTTCCTGGCCTATGTGGAGGAGATGGACAATGGAAAAACAACAGGGATGAAGTCGCCCTGGAATGGCAAACGCAATTTGGGACCATTGAAAATGCTGAGGAAGTTACAGCGATTGAGCTGCTGCACCGTTCAGTCTCAAGGCATGATGGTTGTTGGCAAGCAATCGATCTCCTCTCAATTCCCTCTTGGAATCACAATCAGAGCATTGCAGGCAGCCAAAGCCACAGGGCTGGACGGTTTGGGCGCAGAAGTGTTTCAGGCAGATCCGGTTGTGGCTGCCAAAAAGCTTTTTCCTCTTTTATTGAAGGCAGCAGTCCGAGGGCAAGGCATCATGGAGTTTGCTGGTGGATGGTTGCTGCCTTTATTCAAAGGAAAAGGCAGCCCGCAGAATATGGCAGGATTCGGATACCGGGCCATTCTTTTGGAATCTGTTGTGTCAAGTGCTTTTTCAAAGGCATGGAGACCATTGATCACCGAAGGACTGGCACGGGTGGCACGACCAATGCAGTGGGGGGGCAGACAAGGACTCTCGATTGAGGCATTGCACCTGCATGTTCATTTTTGGAAAAGGAATGCGAAGAAACAGCGGAAGTCTCACGCAGTAATTTTCCTTGACATAAGGGCAGCTTTCTACTCTGTGGTGAAACAACTGGTGGCTGGCACAGCTTCCGGCATGCAGAGTCTTGACAAAGTGTTTGCAAAGATGAATTTACCAACCAGTATGAAAGAGGAGTTTTTGCAGCAGACCATGGATATCAACCTGATCAAGGAGGCCACGGGCTCCTCCCTCATGGCCAACAATGTTGCGGCAATGTTAGGCCAAACCTGGTTTGTGATACCAGAGTCAAAGACCTTGCAAGCTCCCATGACCGGCTCCAGGCCGGGAGATCCCAGCGCAGATGTGTTATTTTCACTGGTTTTGGCAAAAGTGATAGGCGTCATCGAAGAGAGAGCACAGCAGGTTGGAATCCAACTCTCACGAGAAACAGCTGCAGGGCATGTTTCGAATATGGTCACGTGGGTTGACGACATTGCTTTCTCTATTACTGAGGATGCTGATCGCTTGATGATCAAAACCATTGATTTGCTGGCCATTGTACAAGATGCAATGTTGGAGCATGGTTTGTCTCTTTCCTATGGGGTTGGCAAAACAGCGGTGATGATCTCCTTTCATGGAAAGGGAGCAACGGCTGCAAGGCAGGCAGCAGAGCAGAAGTACGGACAAGGACTGGCGCTGGTGAGTGAGCACAAGGGCAAAGTGATCATCCCGCTGGTGGGCCACTACCGGCACCTTGGAGGCTTTGTCACAAGATCAGGCTCGAGACTCCCGGAACTGAGGGTGAGAACAGCAGGCGCCCTTTCCAAACTCAAGCCGCTGCGGCGACTGTTAGTCCATCAAGGCTTACAGAAGGAGCAGAGAAGTCGGCTGATCAAAAGTTTGGGTTTGTCAGTTTTTACACTGAATGCAGGCACGCTTTTCGCTCTCACTCAAGGTGAATATCAAGTTTGGCAAGCAGGTATTCACAAAATTTATCAATCACTTCTTCAAAGGAAGACAGATGGTGAGGTGCAGCACTGTACTATGTATCAGCTTGCTGATGCGATGCAATCACCTATGCCCATGGAGTTGATGTATCTGTGCAGACTGCGCTTATTGGTGCATCTCCTCAGGACAGGAGATGCTTACATGGTTGCAGCGATTGTGGAAAAATTTGAGATCGAAAAGGAGAACTCGTGGCTTCACGGGGTCTTTCACAGCTTGTGGTTGGAAAATGAAGTAGGGTCAGAACATGTACCTGAAGAGCTTTTTCAGCTGATGGACCCGCAGGTTTGGAAATGGTTTCAAGCAGGAGCCCACGAACTCAAGATTTTGATCAAGAAGGCAGAGCAATCTCACCTTTGCAAGGTCAAATCCTTTTGTGAGTTGAAGACTCATGCAGAAGTGCAGGATCAAATCTGCAGAGAAATGGGATGGACCTTGGATGATGAGATCGAAAATACAGAGGAATCCGACACAGAAGGACGTTTGTATGAATGCACTGAGTGTGAGGCAAAGTTTGACAAGGCCTCTTCATTGCCAACCCATGAGCAACGCAAGCACAACAAACGGGTTGCATTGAGGAGGGTCGCGTGTGATGCGGCATGCAGAGCATGTGGTCGTTTTTACCACACGCGGCCTCGCATGATCAAGCATTTGCAGATGGCCAAGTCAGGATGTTGGATTTTTCATTTGAGAAACTATTTTCCCATGTCCGAGGAAGCAGCAGCAGAGCTTGACGAGCGCGACAGAAAGGCGGGGGTTGCCACTCACCAAAAAGGGCTTGTTGAGCACTCCTTAGATCGGGGTTGGAGGTGGTGCACTGATCAGGAGAGAGAACATGTTTTGCTTTTGAAGGAATGCCCTCCGGTGAAAGAGGGTGCACCAACGGAGCAAGAACTGGTGGAATGGGCTGTTTTGGGCATGTTACCTCCAGGGCAAGGAGGCAGGCAGATTACATCCAGAAATGCAGCAGAGTGGATGGTGCACAATGTGGGGCATGAAGCAACTAAGTTGGAGCACCGACTGCTGGACAGGGTCACCAGGTGGAATCCGAATCCGGATTGGATCCCCAGAGGGCCGGCAGATGGAAGGCGTTTTTTTCTGATTCTTTTTTCAGGACATCGCCGTTTCGAGGATCTGGCTTCGTACATTTGGTGGCAATCGAATTTGATTCCGATATGTGTAGATGTCGCTATCCACCCAGAGATTGGTAACATCCTGGATGTTGGGTTGTGGCGCTCACTTATTCATGCCAGACGTGTCGCTGCGGGGGCATGCTGGCCCCCCATGCGAGACATATTCCCTGGCAAGGTGGTTGGAAGTTGAAGACAGTATTTATCCGAGACCCTTGCGGAGTTGTGAACAACCCTGGGGATTGGATGGAAGAACGCTGAGAGAGACACGCCAGTGGATGATGGGAAACATTTTGATGTGGCGTGCTTTATTTCTTCTTCTCACCATTTTTGCCTACGGAGGCACTTTTACCCTGGAACATCCGAGGGGCTATGGTGGCAAGGACAACAAGTGGACCATCTGGGACTCATCCTTCATCAAACAGCTCTTGTTGTCAGCGGACATCAAGCTCTGGACAATACTTCAGGGCCCTTTGGGACAGCCATTTGTAAAGCCAACCAACCTTCTGGCAGCGCGGTTGGAGGGGCTTGGGGCGGCTATCTACGAAGGATACGACAAGCAATGGCGGCCCACAACAAAGCTAGGAGGCCGTGAAGGCGCTCAGTGGAAAACAGCCCGTGCAAAGGCATATCCACCATTGTGCCGCATACTAGCGCAGCAGCACATTGCCTTCGCTGATTTGCAAGTAGGGGAGGGGACAACCCAGGAACCAGAAGGTTTGGAGCGAGCTTTGGAAGCACTGGCGAATTCCTATGACCCCTATTGGCTGGAAGCGAGGGGCACAAAAATGTGCTCAGATTACAATTTTGGAAAGATCACAGAGGACTTAGTAGTCTCTTAAAAGGGATGAAACGAACAGCCTCTGTTAATTTAGAGCAAGAGACATGGGTCGCTCACCAGGAGCTTTTGTGTCCCATGATGCAAGCAGGCGACTGCAAGACGGTCACAGACAGAGTGGAATGAAAATATATGTATATAATTATATCATGTACATTATATATATATAGATAGATAGATATAGATATATAGTATGATATAGTTGTCCGACGTTTGCGGTCCTTGTGGGTGTAGCCATGTAGCCAACTTGGTCACTTTCTATCCATCACTGACAATAAAAGAAGCTGCAACTTGAGGTCAAGGGGCGCCAATCGAACGCAAGTGGAAGTGTTGAGGTGCTCTTGTCAACCTTGACTTCCTTGCTTGCTTTTGCACCCGTCTTCCCGCGATTCTTCCTGCCAGTCATAGGGGGGAAGTATACCCATCCCGGAGTAGAACCAAACGGTGGCTTCTTGGACCAGCAAATCATGAAAAGGTAAAAAGCGAGGACATATGACATCTATCTATCTGCTCCAGGAGTATATTAGACCACAAGAGACGAGATGCAAACCAGCTAACATGCCGCATGTCACTGATGCGGCATGGGAAAAAAAAACACAACAAAAGTTTTTGGGGGATACCACATCCAGATGTCGGTTTCAATCCATTGCCAAAATCTGAGGATTGAACCATGGCAGTCAGCTTTGAAGAGAAAGCAGTAAACGCAGTAGATTGTTGGAAATCGTGGGTTTTTCAGGGTTTTTCCTTGGGTTAAAAAAAGCAAAAATGGACCCAAACCGAAAACAAGAACCATCTGGACATCCATTCCCAGCGCACCCACGAGGTCTGGATTATGACTTGAGGATGAAGATGGTTTAAGTTTAAGTTCTGCAACACATCTTCATCTCTCTGCAATCACTTCATATATGTGGGTCATAGTGTGGGTAAAGCCAATACCAAACCATAAACACGACTTATTGTTTGACAACAGTTGAGTTGTTTGTTGCTTTTGGTGTATCTTTCTAGGCGTGGACCTGCACGGTGTCGCATGTATGTACCAGGCTGCCACGTTGTCGGATGTTCGGCGCTCTGTTCGGTTGCTGCGGGGTGGGGGGTGGGGGAGCAATAACGGATTGGTATTCTTTTTCGTTGTTGAAAAACTCTTGTGATTGCATGTGTTCTCCGTAGATCAGTTCAGCGGGCTAGATAGGACATGGCTAGAAAAATGAGTCGCTCTGTGGGTATGCCAACAAAGAATAAAAGAACATCACATGCATACACTATTGGAAAATGGCCTAGGCTTGGTGTTGGATGCACAACTGCTGCAGGAGGACTTGCTCCCAGCTCTAGTTGAAATCAGTTTTCGATTTTCCCAGGTGATTTCCCATTTGGGTAGTCTCCCCCAGGCCTCAACCCGCGGAGACTCTTGAGTTCCTCCGGGGTCCAGTCGGTGTATTCCTATCGCAGCCACGTGGCTAGCAACGTTGGGGACTACAGCAGTACAGTACATGGTGGGAATATGGGGATGGGTCAAAACCCTGGTATGACCTGGTAAAATCTGGTATGATTTGGTAAACCCAATGCCATCAACCATCCCCAAATCATCACCATTTTTATGGATGATAGACTATCCCCAAAAGGTATAGGTTTATGGCAGCCAGGGTTTCCGTTTCCCGCATTGATAGGTGTTGGTGATCCCCATGTAAGCCATTCATGGGTCCATCTCAACAAGTGGGCCTGGTACCGACCAGGTATTGGTATTACTGTCTGACCTTCAAAAATGCCTCTTAAATTGGTTTTGAAAATACAGGTGATGTCTCACGCCGTGGAAAATGTGATGTGATCCCTTAGTTCACACTCTGCTTCTTCTGGCGAATCGGCAATCATGATATCATGATAGTACCTCTTGGAACGAAAAGAGTTGATACAACACCCCCAAGACACGCTGGTTCAGTATGGGATCCAATCAACCTTGGCCCATTTGGATCCATTTGGTGGAATCTCAGATTTGTGGGATGGGATAACCCAAAAGACTTTTGTGAATTTTCAGCCTCAAAATGGCGAAAAAATGATGACAGTTGGTGATCCAAAAATCGCCAGCCCGGGCAGGCCATGACACCAAGGGACATTGATACCCATCTGGAAGGTACTCTTTTTCGCATTGTGTTCCTTCACCTCTCCAGAAAATCGAGCTTCAAGGGGATGGAAATGTGGGACCCCAGGGTGTTTGGAAAATTGCTGTGTCAGCTACAAGACATGACTGTTTTCGCAGGTTTTAGCTACCAAATATCGACTGCAAAGGAACAATTAGATGGAACCCAGCTTAATAACTATGATTGGTTTCCCCAGTTACTCTTCAAGATGCCCCCAGTTGACTTTTGGTGAAACCACCAAGACAAGTGAAACTAGTCCCTGGCCGTTCCCAGTTCAAGGGGACCAATTCAGGGGAAACAAACAAGTCAAAGAATGGAAAAGGCCGTTGCTTATGAACAATGTAATGGAATGTAGTGAATTCTTGGGCTGGTTCTGGATTTTGTGTTCGGATTTCATCTATTTTACGGCCATTGAACTGTCAATGGCTGTCTCATCCAATGATTTGGTGGCCATGGCTGACAGAAGTTGTAGAGGCTTCATGTTGTCGCCTGATCCCCAGGATCGCCGTGTACCCTGCTTCTTTCAATCCCCAAGGTCAAAATTCGGTCAAATCCAAAAAATTGAGATGCCATGGTCCAGCCATGGTTCTTGTTTGGTGACCTTGAAGGGGTATCCCCTCTTTGCGAGGCTGTCCCGATAAAAAAGCGAATCATGTGTGTTGCGACTCGGGGAGACCATCTTGTACTGTGCATCGAAGATCTTCTTGTGCTTCGTATATTCCTGGGCCACGAAAATGGCGCCAATGCAAATGTTGGACAAAGAATGACAAGGGTAGTCTAGTAGTCTACAAACAATCTCGCCAAACAAAAACGCGTGCTCTAACTTCCCCTAGTTGATGAAACTATTCCCAACTGACAAGGGTAGTTGAACCATGTTGAACCCCACTTTCACACCAGAGAAATGTCAAAACATGGAAATGGACCTCTTACTTCATCAGGATTCACTCCTGATCCTCCGCACCGGACAGTTGTTTTACCCGGTTCTTGGGAACCAAAAATGCTTCAATCACGCAGCCCAAAGAACTAATACCACTTAATATACATATATACATATATGTGTATACACCTATACATATATAATAATGTATGTATGTATGTATGTATGTATGTATGTATGTATATATATATATTATATATATACATGCTATTCTTTGGATTGTCGGTATAAAGCCATCGAGTTTTGATGAATTGTGCGGGTCCCTGCTGGGAACACGTGGGTACGAGAACCTTAGCCCCCACATCTGACTGATGTTCAAATGTATTGATTTTCCCATGTTTGGTTTGTTTCAGATCAGAAGTGCCTTGTTCTCTTCAATGGCGTGTTCTTTAAAACCTTACATATTCTTGTTGTTGTTCCAGGGTCGGTTCTTTCAAATATGACATGCATTGTAGTGCCTTTTACGTGTGTCCTTGTTTCCCGCAACTCTCATATGTATTGTTTTTTTCAATGGTCTTTTCATGTGAATCCCATGTGTTGTGCGTGTTCTCGTTTAAAGAGGTTTGTTCTTTCAATCCATATGTGTGGTAATTAATACTAGTGTTTCTTCTGAATCCCAGATGCGTTTTTGTTGTTCAATAATGTTCAATCCCACATGTTGTATTGTTCCAAGTTGTTTACTCTTGGATACCACTTGTGTTCTCGTTATTCAAAAGCGTTTCGTCATGTTTCGTCTAAATCCCACGTGGGTCATATTTTTCTGAGGCTCTATTTTTTCAAACCAGACATGTCTGACACGTTTCATAAACGGCTTGTTCCTGAATCCCAAATCCCCAATGTGTGTTTTATGGTCGGCTAATCACAACAGCACAGTTCCGAAGAAACCCAAATCCGCCCAGTCCTCGCCCGCGTACGTCTTTCCAAACTCCTTCACGTAGTCCTGTCGTGGGCCATCCTTGAACTTTGCATCCTAACGTTGTTCGAAACAATGGGGAGTGCCGGGAGTGCCTAGTTTCCAGGAATGAAATCTGCTGGGCGGTTGACCCAGTAGCGCATGCACTCTTTTTTTTCTATTTTTCGCAATCGCTGCATTCAAGGCTGATTTTCGGTGCTCTAGCAAAACAAGATAGAAATCGAAAAAAAAAATACGATTGGTTCATGGAGATGTGAATCATCCAGATTCCATCCTGATCCACCAGAAATGGCATGGAGACCATCCCAATCCGTCGACAGGGAGTCCCCATTCTTTGCAGGTGCCCGATAAGTTGGCTTACAAGTAGGCTAACTAGGACTTATGGTGCGCAACTCAGTCGGGTTGAAAAAAAACCACTTGTAACTGGGCCTTGTGCTTACCTTCCCATTCATTCCTGGTCTTCAAGACTCCCTGGGGCCCAGGTATGCCTCGAACTTGTAGCCCTCCAAGGTTTCATCAGGATCTTCATCATAGACAGCAGCTACCAGACTCTCCTCTTCTGCCTGGCAACAAGGATGGCGGGCTGCAACCCGAAACGCTGTCAAGGCTTCATTGGTTTCAGAGATCCATCGTGATCCCCATCATATTCCATTGTTACCACTACCCTCTGGTAAACGTTTACATAACTTTGGAAAATCACCATGCTATTAATGGGAAAATAACCACTATTTCTATGGCATCTATGGCCATGTTCACTGTTCAATAGCTATGTTAAATTACCAGAGGGTTTGTTTCTTGAAGTTTCCATTTAAAAAATGGCTCCACCATCCCACCAATTCGCCTTACCAGGTCCCTTCTGCAACAGGACGCTACCATCCTCGCAACCGTCGCAAGTGCCTCGCAGCCATGAATAAAGGCCGGTTCGGGTTGAAAAACAAAAACAAAAAGATAGAAAAGTTCAATCCGAAATCCGAATCTAAAAGAGTGATGAAGAATTAAATACTACAGCGGATATAATGGGGGATATGTAATTTGGATAATATATGTGTATATAACTAGTGTGATTATAGATACATAACCAATTGGGAAAATGATGATCAAGTATGGAAATTTGGGGTTCCAAAATGTGAGACAACGTTTCATCACATGAATTAGAAGACTGCTGGTTGAGCAACCAAGGACGAATCAGAAAGTCACAACTGGGGTCATCGTCCTGTGTTACGAATGGAAACGGAAAAATATTTGGGAGAACCCACCAAATGATGCTGTTCCCCACGGATTTTCCATCTATCGAACGGTTTGCAGCCAATTCTTCCCAAGGAGTTGACTGTAATTGATCCAGCTTGTGACCGTGGAGTATCCCATAAATCTTGGAACCCAAAATATATCCAATCATGGCCTCATTTCAGAGAAACCCTGTGCCAATAAACAACACTAGATGAAGTCAGCTGCTGATTCTTCAATGGATTCACAATCTGACTGTTGTGGTTGCAAGTCTTTGAAAAATATGAGTCACTAAAGACGAGGGAAAATGTAAAATCACCCAAATGATATCCGCGTGGTCAGACCTGGATATGACACATCAGCAAATGGACGAACAAACTGTCCAAGATAAAGGATGATAAAGGGCATTTCCAGAAATGGGGGTACCCCTAAATCATCCATTTTAATGGGATTTTCTATTATAAACCATCCAGCTATTGGGGTGTCCATTTCTGGAAACCCCAAAGCACATGGTGACGACTCATGAGACTTCCCAAAACAAAAACTCTCCGCGCCTTCACTGCGTACCAGATGAAGGCCGATTGCCAAAATCAGGTTTCGTAGCGCGTATCCCATAGCGGATTGAAAATGGACGATCTACGGTCGTCGTCGCGATTCACGCGGCGTTGTTTAAGTAAACAAAATCGTCTGCGGAGAAATTCAGAGAGCTTGGAGCTGAATGATTTCAAGCGATCGCCAGTGGTGGAGATGTTTTCTCACCACACGGAAAAAACAAGAATGACAATGATTGAGTATATTATTAGTTCTTCTGAACTTGATTAATTATTACTATTACTGTTTTTACTATTGCTATTATTGCTATTATCACTATTATTATTATCATTAGTAGTAGTAGCAGCAGCAGTAGGAGTAGTAGGAGTAGTAGGAGTAGTGGGAGTAGTAGGAGTAGTAGGAGTAGTAGGAGTAGTAGGAGTAGTAGGAGTAGTAGTAGTAGTAGTAGTCGTCGTCGTAGCAGTACAGTAGTAGCAGTAGTAGCAGTAGTAGCAGTAGTAGCAGTAGTAGCAGTAGTAGCAGTAGTAGCAGTAGTAGCAGTAGTAGCAGTAGTAGCAGTAGTAGCAGTAGTAGCAGTAGTAGCAGTAG
>Ga0126342_10003365_pt1 | contig 26361 bp, 21 predicted proteins | sample Cyp1metagenome_FD_92528 | JGI IMG/M metagenome (GOLD analysis project Ga0126342, IMG submission 92528) | Coral microbial communities from Lord Howe Island, Old Settlement Bay, Australia - Cyphastrea 1 metagenome | ecosystem: Host-associated > Invertebrates > Cnidaria > Coral ...
TGATCTTGGTGAGGTGGAACTTGGTATTTGTTGGTTAAACTTCGTATCTTAGGAAATACTAAGTTAAACTTAGCATTTGATCAAATACTAAGTTAAACTTGGCATTTGGACCTCAAGGGTATATATATAATATGGTATCATATATGTATATACACACTATGTGTGTGTGTATATATATATCATTAAACTATATGTCATTAGTCATTACATATACATTTCAGGTAAGGATCATGATGCCAAGCTCTTGCCAGAAGCACCAACAAACATCCGCAATGCCGCCCACATGATCTGACTCCTGCTGAGCAGCTCATACATCTCATCAACAAACCTGGGTGGAGTCTTGGCTTGATCGACAAGGGTTCATAGATGCACCAGGAAACACATGTGTATTTATATACTTCTATGTTTATATATAGTATAGTATATATATAGTATAGTATATATATAGTATAGCATCTATATATATATATATAGTATATATAATTAGACATATATAATCTATATTGTATTTGATTTGTGCATTTTTTCAGAACAATCCATATTCAATTTCACTTCCAAAAACCATCCCCTGCTGTCCATGATCTGCATGGCTTTGTCCACAGTAATGGGGTTGACCATCAATTCAGAAGTGACGTCAGATGTTTTGATGGATTTTGAAAAAAGTACATGTGATATCATGTGATGTTTGAACTTATCTAATCTTATGTAGATCAAGTTCAATCATATAAGGGGGCCCAAGAGTAGCATTAGAAAATTCCAGCCTACTGCCATGGAACAGGTCACTCAGGTCCCACCTCAGCCTCCGCTTGGCCAACTTCGCCAGGGCACTTCTGGATGGCGGCAAATAAGAGGCGCCCATCGGCGTAGAACGGCAACTGCTTCAACTTGGGGTGAAGCCTCTGCGCTGCGGAGGATCCCAGAAATCGTATGGTGGGCAGTGCTCCAGTTCGTTAGCTAAGTTGATTTATATGCATCTTCTTATAAAAGTAGTAGACTAGGGCTTGTGGTGATTCTAACATATTAAAGTGTAACTAGTTAGCTTGGGTTGTAAACTGACATATAGCTACTGTAAGGGCACCACCTTAGAAGCAGTTGACAACACTAGAAAGTTCTGAAGTAGGTGCTCCATCTATTCTATGAGTGGATTATGACTATGGTAACCTCCTGGACCATCGTGCCATGTGGAGGCTTTTGGCATTTGTTGGTATCATGATATATTGCTGTACCAAATGATCTGGCTGCCCCCAATTCGACAAACACATTCCGGTGCAATCCCAATCCCATGAAGATACACGAATGAATCTGGGTAAATTATAATATTTAATAGTTCGGCCATTTGCGGATGATTTCCCTTACTAAACATGATTTCCAGGGTTCGGTCGCGACGTGAGGTCGTTATAATTTACACGAATGAATAGCGAATGGATGACAATGGATGTACCTGCCCAATTTCCAAGGTCCAATCACAGACCACCAACGTCCAAGCACTGCTGCTGTACATTGCTTTTGGTGCTCCCTCAAGTGGGATGGTAAACACCATGGCCATCTTGCAGAATCTGATGAATTAAGAAAAACATTGATTCAATGATTCACCAGTGGATTCTACTGGATCCATATTCAACCCCAAACTTCTAGGATTTAATTCTTTAATACTGGTAGTTTCCTTTCAATTTAAGTATTCCCAAAAAAAAATCGCGTTTTTTCCAGACATGGATCCGAGGCACTTCTCGAATTCAGCATCTTCAGTGATAGCCTTGTGGCACGAGAACCAGACACATTCACTGACTCACTGAGTGCCAAATAGCTTTCATGGGTACCTGAACCAACAAAGTGCCAAAACATGGGTTGGGGTAACATGCTGTTGACAGAATGACACGTTTTGTAGGTCGCCTGACGGTCTAGGTACTGACATATTTCTGTGCACATGATTATATGATATTATATATGATATTATATGCAATTTTAAGCGCATGAGCATGAATATAAACAAAACACGTGAAGCACCCTTTCTCATTGTTTATATCTAATTCGCTCTGATTTCATGATGTTTTATGCGTATGATTTGATATCCCTGCACACTGTAAACATCTTGCTGACTCCACTGAAAGAATTGCATCTTACCTGCAGTCTCTGTAGCTATCCTGTCTTTGGCAAGAAAAGGGCAGCCTTGAATGCACATGGCAATCTGTGCATCCAACAGTTGGAGAGATGTACTAGCTGGTGTCTCACCTAATATCTCAGTGGCCAATGGGTTCTATTCACTTTGCCTCAAGGAACATCCAAGTAGCTTGTCCCGGCCACCGGGTCCCGGGAATCAGAAGTACAGTCAGCTTTTTAATTCTTTTGGCAGCCAAAAGACACTATTTCAATTTCTGGGAATGTGTATTTACCCTCTGGTAAACTAAGAGTGTGCTATTGAAAATTGCCTAGTCGAAGTGGATTTACCCATTAAACATAGTGATTTTCCATAGCAAACTGTTAGTTTACCAGAGGGTAATGGCAATGTTTCACCAAATGAGATTCCTTATGTACGTTTCCCAATTTCAACGTGGACTCCTACAGGTGGGCCATATCTAGTGAGAAACTCACCTTTGCAATCCTATGGTTGAAGAAATCCTGCACCACCAAAAGGATACTTGAAACATGTTGAAACCCTATCAATAATGGGATAAATTGGGATAAACCACCTATCAACTGGGAATTACTTCCATCCACAGTATGTTTGGGTCTCATGTGAAATGTAGGTCGACCCCAACTGATGTCTCCCTAAGCCACATGCCGCTGGACCCGTATCTGCTGTATCTGCTGCCAGGCAGCACGAATAGGTGTGGCTTCCGTGATGTCCTGCAAGATCTCCGGCACCTTGTGACCTTGGATGCAATCAAGGATTCAATGATGGTTTGGTGGTTTGATGATGATTTAAGGGGATTTAATATGGTTTGGCCTGATGAACACTGGGATATCCATGGGGCCCAAAATAAAGTTCAGCCGCTCGCATGATGGCAGGAAGTGAACATGTTGCGGTTGTCTAATCATTGGTCAACAGAAAAGACCCTTCTGATTGCCTTTGCAGTTGAAAACACTCTCACCAGAATTGGGTATTGGTCTTTGCCCCATGTTTATGGGTGACACGGTGAGACGGGTTCAACGAAATTGAACCATTCTTCCAATAAAACACTCAGTTTATGGCGTAAACCATTGTAAGCCATACCCACATAGACATGTTGGGTTGGCATGCCGACCTTACATTGTTCTTTTGAACTGGTTAGTACCTATCACCACAGCAAAAGATCAGTTCACAATTCTCTGCTTGATAAACTGGTTTCCCATGGTTTCCCAACTTATCCCACAATGATTCCCGGTGGTCTCGTTTTCTTCCAATGCGGACTCCTCTATCTTGTTGGTACTTAAATTCCCCATAGAAATATTGATGATATCCACAGTATCCCCAAGGCGCAGCCATATTTTCATGAGATCCAGCCAGATCTTCTTGTTAAACCCACCAACCATACCAGACATACCTAGACACCAATCCCTCAGCCGTATCCCAATTTTTCGTAGGTTGTCCAGTGGTTATCCCCTTATCCCCACTAGTGGTGGTTAAACACCCATCCATCCGGCTCCACCGTGCAAGTCGCTGAGCTTCACGAAGTCGCTGAAGGGTGTGGCACGGTGAAGCAAGTGGTTGGGACCTGGGGCCATTGGGCCATGGAAGGCGCCATGCAGCTGGACCCAGCTGGCTTTGTAAAAGTCCCATTCCCCATGGTTCCCGTAAAAGAACCATGGGGTATATTGACCTACATGACTCCATGACTGGGTGATTTTTCGTGGACATGTTGGTAAATATTCCAGCAGCATGGAGCATTTGGGATTTCCAGAGAAACTGACTTCATCACAGGATCGGATCCACATGGGCACATGTCTGGAAAGTAAACATCACATGTCTGGAGTCCGATTTCTGGGCACACATACCACCTATAAAATATCATGTGAAGATGCAAGAAATGGATACGTAACCAAAATATGCCAAACTTAGGAATTAGTTCCAATTCAAAAAAAACGCAAACATTATATACTGCGATTCTAAACTAGTCAGCTACAGCCATACATTCCAACGAGATCCACCGGGTAAGCCATTACTGGGCTCCGAACCACAAAGCACATGCACCGCCTGCAGATTGTGGATAGCTAAAGGCGTTCCACCAATCAACAACCATTGCAGCAACCCAATGGTATGCACTGCCAACCCAAATTCCATGTGTGAGTATGGATGAGTATGGCTTTATCTATCAGTTATGAAGGGGAAAAGCAATGTTATTGTATTGCATGTTTCAAACTCATCCAACTGTGGACATATCCCGCCCATTTTGCCGGCCTAGTTCTAAACCAAGTTACCTATCTAGGACCCTAAATGGCATGCTTGTGTTGGTACTTAAGCAAAAAGGCAACCAAAATCATGTAAAATTGCCATTTTCGCTACAGGAAAATGAGGATATGATTAAGCAACAGCACAATTTATGGTGACGTAGCAGCGTAGCATGTGACCATTGTGACCATTGCCGTGTAGCCACTCCCAAGCTGCCCAAAAATGAGGGGAAGCCTAAAATCCATGTCTTTATCATCATCACAAGGTGGTGCCCCAGTTCGTTAGCGTTCAGTTGGTGCAAATAACTCCCATTTCACTATGGTTTATGGCAGATATAACGAACTAGTAACTAGTATTCATGGGGTTTATAAACCAACAAACATCACTGGGGGGCACCATCCTGCATGTTCCCCACGATTAAAATATATTAAAAGTAGGGTACAAAAAACACACCATTTCTGGACTAAGCCATTTAAGGTAAACGCACAAGAAACCCCGCTTGACTATGGTGATCATCCATGGTTCAGGTTCTCGGGTAAAAAACGACATCGATTGGGATGATCCTCTCACGGCCAATCTTAGATACAATGCAAAGATCTGCAAAACAAATACCAAACTGGCACATGTTTGGATAGTGTGTATATAATCCATCTAATAATAGTTAATCTTGGATAGTATATGTTCATATTAATATGGCAAACAAATAAACACACAATTAAACATAGTTGGATAGTAAATCTCCATATGTGTAGCAAATATTGGATAGATTTGGATAGTATATCTTCATATCAATGTATGGCAAAATGTCAACACAATCTCAAACTGCCCATCCATCCATCCAAGGTTGACCTACTTTACCTACTTTATCATCTTTATCTACTTTGACCTGACCATGCCCCAACTTCGTTTGCGCCTGCACGTTCACAAAGATAGTGCCAAAAGTGAAAATGGAGAAGACTCGCCGCAGGGGATTGGAACCCTCTAAGGCCACTCCTGACCGACGCGACAAAAAAGGTCCCTGAAGTGGATGAAGGGGAGATAACGTATTCGGATGAAGGGAATATAGGAATAAACAAATCAAACATATTTGGTGGCAACAAAACATGGTTTCCGGTAAATGTACCCTTAACTCAACCTATAATACATATATATATATATATATTTGTTTATATATTTATTTATTTATATTCTGGTTGGTGGTTTCAACCCCTCTGAAACTGATAAAAGTCAGTTCGGAGTATTATTTCCAACTGAATGGAACAATCAAATTCATGTTCCAAAGCACCAAACAGTATTTTATTCAGAATTCAGGGCTGAGAGGTGTGTCAGCTGATGCTGCAGGAAACGATGAACCGCCAAAAAACTGTTTCACCTCTGCGTCTGGGTTACATCAAATATCCCCAAGAAAGGCATGGTTCATCATGTTTCATCTGAATAATGAACGAACAACTGCGGGTTGGGGAGTCATTATTTTGAGCAACACTCACGGGTTAGTGGCAAACACATCAGGATGCGGATGAGACATGAAATATAATCTGCTCAACAGGTTTGTGTTCCAACTGCTCCAACAAAGCACGGAGCCAATAACGGCTAGAAGGCAAACGCAATACATGTTTAATATATATATATATGTGTGTGTGTGTTTTTTTCTAACTGAAATTTGTGTATAATTTAAAATATGTATAGCAAATGTATATAGTTTTACAGTATAAATGATACTTATAGCAAATGTACACGTTGTCACAACATGTGAGGATTCATTCTACGTTGCACATCGGCCACCACAGATCCAGTACAACCATTCTTGGGCTAATTTGGAAACCGTTGTATATAAAGGCTATGTTTTGGTCATTGGTGGTTAATCAATGTTAATCACACGAATCCCAAGGAGGTTATATAAGTTATAAGCTTGGTAAGTTTTCAGTGGGATGTTCGTAGGCTTAATCGAATTTTAACTAGGGTTATAACCCACTTACTAACTGGGATGAACCACCAAGTACAATCATCAAAAAAAAATATGGGCAAGATAGTTTGGATTTTTTCTAACTAGGGAAAAAAAGCCGCAGCCCCTGGGATGAACATCCCAAAAGTCACCAGGAAAAGGTCATACGACATTTCGCCAAGCCACGCACGGCTCGAGCCATGAGGTTACCCGTCCTGCCGGAACGCAAGGCATGGCTGTGTCTGAACATAGGGACATTCATACAATGGCCATAACATGGCCATAACATGGCCATAAAAATACAGGGAACATGATGATAAACCAATGGATTTAAGTAGGATTTAAGGGTACATGGTGAAAATCACATCAATCCTTTGGGGTCCTCATCCAGAAAGAATCAAACATATGGAGCACTACAGGATTGGAACATGCAAGCCCGGCACAGAACATGACAGGGTGACCCGGCATATCTCTTCAGTTCAATGGGCCACATTTAGTGGAACTCGGCAAATATTGAGGACGATGATAAAGTCGAGAAGTGATGGGATAGACAGATAGACATGCCACATTCTCCGTGCATAGTGTGTTTACCTGAATGGGTCGCGTGGGGGGCAAACGTTGGTAATGGGTAAACAAACTAGGCCGGGAGCACTTGAGCACATCTTCCTCGTCTATGCGGTGCTGTACTGAGCTCCATGACTCCATGACCTTGGCTTTCGTGACTTGTTGTAACAACCGTGGTTTCATGCTCAGCATGAAGCATGCAGACATTGCCGGCAACATGGTTGATATATGTTGATATCTTTAGCCCAGAAAAGCTGATGCCGCAGGGCAAAAAACCCGTCCCTCAGGCGACCATGGACTGGATGTTTCTGGGGCTTCTGGCGCAGGTCTTGGAGCCCATTGCAGTGGTTTGGGTCACGGCCGCATTCTTGTGTGGCCAGTTGTTGTTGTGGTGTTTTGATACGGCCAGCTTTTCTGATTGGTGGTTTGGAACATGAATTTTATGACTTTCCATATATTGGACATGCCATCATCCCAACTGACGAACTCATATTTTTCAGAGGGGTTGAAACCACCAACCAGTTTTAAGTTGTGAGCTCTGTTGAGTCCGAGAGAATCTCAGAATGTTGCTTGGATTAGAGAAGAAATCCTCCCAAGTTGTCAATATCTCGACATTTGAGAAGCCAAAAGTGTGACGTGACAGAGAGAAGGCGATCAGGCGGGAAAAAAGTTGCTGCGGCTGTGTAGCTCACAGGCTGCCAGAGGTGCCACAGACAAAGTTTCAGCATTGCAAGCACTTTGGGTTTCCAATCCTCCGGGTCCCATCCAAGGCGTTGGCAGCCTGCCAACCTTGCCAACCATCCTCACGAAAATAGACCTCAAAGTCCTCGTCACCTCCTCCATGACTTGGTAGTCTGCTGGATTGTTGGGACCACCCACAACCTGGAAAAACCTGCTGGTTCTTCCGCCATGCCTCATGGTGGCTGTGGATTTCCGAAAGCTACGACAGCCACGATGACCACCAGGTCAGCTTCCAACTCTGCCGAGATCTGGTTTTCCCATGAAATTGCCTGGAAATTGAGTGTTCAATCTGGCCAAAATGGTATCATGGCATGGCTTTGGCCATCCCCAATCCCCACGTTGCAGCAACCATGAGTTGACATATGCACAGATGCTGACTTGCAGCATGTCGGAATATGAAAAGTTCTGGCGATGTTTACTTTAACCGCGATGTCTTTAAAGTAGCAGCACCATGTAGCACCCTTCTTCATGTAGATTGTATTTTTTACAACAGCACATATGCGTCCGTTTCAATATGGGATACACCCCAAAAATATGTTTTTGAAGGAGAAGATGATAAATTGTAAATCAAGATAAACCAAAATAAACTCATATGATATAGACTAGTAAACGTTTACATAACTATTGAAAATCACCATGCTATTAATGGGTAAATCCACTATAAATGGTCATTTTCAATAGCTATGTTAAAGTACCAGAGGGTAATATAAACTATCAAAGCTTTGGGGTCGCTCCGGAGTCCCACCCATGGCCCATGGCCGCCGTGGCCTAAAATGCGTAAAGTGAAGATGGTCCGTCAGTGTGACGCCTGCATCTCAACGGCCCTCATTTCGGGAGCCAAAATATGAAATCTGACATAATCTGACTATAATATTTATGAAAGTTATATATATATATATATATCCCAGAAAGGTGAAGTATCATGAAGTATCTAAAATTGAAGATTGAGAGTGGTCGATCTACTTTGCGGTCTCTGAACAAGCTACTGTATATTGTGTACATGTGTGTATGTCCATATATGGGGGGTTTCCGTCAAAGAGGGATCCCCAAAATGGTTGGTTTGTAATGGAAAATCCCAATCTAAAATGGATGATATGGGGATACCCCTACCTCCATACATGTTCTAATAATCATCATTTACCCATGTCTTACCTGTACCCAGTACTCTAGATACTCCTAACCAATTCAAAATGATGAGTAATGAAGGGAGTTTTTCGATGAGTATGGATGCAACCGTCAGAGTCATGTTACCCAGTGGGTATCTTGAAAGACAACAACTTTGGACAGAATCTTTTAAAACATTGTGTCATCATAACGTATAATGGGGACTTCCAATCATGCATGCTCGGAGAATAGAAAACAAAAAACATATACCCGAGTTGACATGGGACCCACCGTTCACTTACCACTCCAAGTGGCCCAGGCGCCGAAAGCAGTTTCCGGTCAGTTTCTTTTGCAGAAAATTCAAGCCATGTATTTGTTTAAGAGGAAAACAAACAGACACACCATGGAAAACCCTGACTCTTAGCTCAAAGATAGGTGCCTCGACTCCAGATATTCCCTTACTTTAGGGTAAATCATTTGCTAATCCCAAGAATGAACCTTCCATCTAGAGATGGTTTTTACCCATGGTATAATATTTACACGGGATGGTTTGTGGCATTACCACAGTCGCCCTACAGGCCCCACGTGCCTGTGACCAAGGTACTTCGCCAAACAAACTTCCAGTACTGCCACCTTCAAGGGCATGTTCACATGGATTCGCATGGTGGCTCCTTCACCCCTTTATAAAAGCCTGGGATGAGCACGTTGATTGCCCCCTTGTGATTTCTCGGATGATCCTAAAAGTAAGAAATGTATACTAAGTGGATTGCACATGTGGTTCATGGTTCAATTGCTAAATCCAGAACATGACCCAGAAACAAACCCTAAAACTATTTTAAACATAATACACGCATAGAATAGATATATCCAATTTACCCAGGAAGAACAATAATGTTTATGTAGCACGCTGCAAACCAATTTTTAAACTGGTTACTACATATATACATTATCTGGAGGACGCCAGAAGCAATCAAAATTGTTCCTGTCGAATGGGGAAAGGAAATCAGTGTCGGGCTACCCCCATTCAAGAAACCTCCATATCGAACCATTTCTGGCGAACCGATAAAAGTAATGTCCACCACGGATTAATAACCCCTTGGGCTCTGCAACTGGCGGGTACCATTTTAGTAGCACATGCTCACTATTGGCGAGTACCTCCAACTAATCAAGGTATACCAAGGTAAAATCCTTGGTCAACATGAGTAAACTACCAGGCTTAACAAATTCTGAGGGGCTGATCAAGGACACGGCTTGGCGCCCCGGCTCCTTGTCACCCCGCACGACCTTCCAGGGGCGGTGGAGTGGCGCAAAAAGGAATTGGTTGTGGATTGGTCCTGGAATCTTGGATGAAGGGCATGACATGGCATGACCTAGCGTGCCACCACCAAAGGCCACCCAAAGAAGGGTCTACCCATGAAATGGAGGGCCCTTCAACCTAAGGCACCATGCGATTTTCAAAATTGCAGTAGGATTTTTCAAGTTTGAAGCTGTTTGGGGGATCATGCGAGTCATCGCAATGAAAATTCCGACTACATTGAAGGTGAAGATTTGTTAAGCAACAGTCCTTAAGATAACTATATTATCATATATAATAAATTATCTTTGGCCCAAACATACGCGTAAACCTTCAACCACAGGTAAACCATGCAATCATAGACGTGTCACATTCGGTTTTCACACCACATGCACCCCTGAGATACTGGCAAAAGTAGAGGCTGGCCGGCGAAGTATGGAGATATTTCCCATGTTGTCCGAAAGGGGTGTTTTCCCCAATAAAAAAAAATGTTTGGAATTGTGGGGTCCCTTATATTCAGAAACCTCCACAAAAAGTAGAGTCCATGTCCATCGTCTAGCATCGGATTCTTCAAAAGTGATGCTTGACCCCCAAATCTGGTTTCAGTTTCCAGGGGAGTGGTATATTCCATATCTACCCTAGTGTTCCATAGCTATCCCTCCATTGGTGTGTCTTGCCCATGACTGGTTCCATGTTCAAGCCTAAGCCGACCAGATCTCTGTTCATTTAGGCGTTCCCATCAGACATGACCAATCTGAGACACGCTGCAAAGAAAATAGCTGGTTTGGCCAATATCTCACAATTTCAAAAGCAAAAAACATAATTAGAGAAACACACGGGTAATAGTCATCTCCATTTCACTGAAAATAACTGATATATCCCGCATTATCATGTATTGTCCCCATATATCCCAATTTTCTGGTTATATACCCTCTGGTAAACCAACATCACTATGGGAAATCACCATTTTTAATAGGTACATCAACTATTTCAATGGCCATCTTCAATAGCAAACTGTACCAAATTACCAGAGAGTATGACCGGGTATGGGGAAACCATAGGAAAACATGGGGAAACATATGGCTATAATAATCACATATATATATACAGTTATATCAGTTATATCTATATAATATACATATAATTACACAGTTTGTAGTAATTACCAGAGGGCTGTAATACACGATCCATCCAAGACTTCCCAAGATTTCACCTTCGGCTAAGGCGCAATGTCTCCCTGAGGAGTCTCAAGTAGCGCTGGGAGGCCATCTGCAATGGTAGCATCCGAAAGCCCCATGCGGCTGCTAGGAGGTTTACATGAATCGATATACTTCAGGGCAACTACACCCATATTCTCCATGTATGGTATATTTACCTACATTTGGGTGATTTTTAGGGTACATGTTGGTAAAGATTCCATACATGGAGCATTTGGGACAGGTAAGTCAACATCATATGTACTACTATCTAATACTATAACTTAGTCCTACGATCTAATACTATACCTCCGTGATCCTTTATGATCGTTTATGCATCTCTATCATTATCTATCCAATCCAATCAACCAGAACCCAATCCAGTCCAGCCCAATCCATCTATCTATCTTATGATCTACCTACCTGATCCTATCTGTACAAAACAATCAAGTTGCAAAAAAAATACACAACACATGGCTAGTTGACCTACAACATGTTCTGGATCGAAACAACAAAAACATCAGAGACGACATGACCTACAACATATTGGGATATCACCATCACTAGCTGGGCCGGGACGGCCGGGATCATGGACATTTTCCATAGGACGGCCGGGATCAAATAATCACTGAGGACAGTAGCCACTGAGTAATTAGTGCCTGACGATTTTTATGTAACCACAGACAAAATTATACACTAAGAATCACAGAAGGTAATCATCCCCAATCTTGTTTCGACACTCTTAAACAGTACATGGCTGTACAATTCCTCGACAGCGAAGTCTTGTGAGCTCCGCGACCAAGGCACATCAAATTTGGTTCAATCCTTTATCAGTGCAATTCCCCGGATTTCAAAACATATATATATATATATAATTGGCATTTGCACATTGTTTTGCACCCCAAACATGGCTGGTTGGTGGTTTTAACCACCTTGAAAAATATTCGTCAATGGGAAGAATTATCCCATATATTATGGGAAAAAAAGTTCCAAACCAACAACCAGATGGTCACTGTAGTGGTCACTATAATGGTTCTTCAGCCTAAAAAAAACTGGTTGGTTCAAGACATTGGGTCCCTCGGGGTCTGAATCATCCCCTGCTCCCAGCCTTCGGTGAAGTACCTCAAACGAAGGGGTGACTGTTTTTTGAGAATTTAAAAGGTTGCTGAAGCCCAAGCATGGCAAATACATCACCATATGTGTGTGTATATATATATATATACGTATGTTCCATGTTGTATTTATCTACATGATGTCGTCTGCAGTATATGTTTCTTATGTAAGTATCACCTTTTTGGGGTGGGCGGTTACCATCATTTCATCACCAATGTTTGATGTTATGTAAACCCCACCACAGAAGGGTTGACTGACATGCCTGAAGATATTTCATCGAAGCGGTTCAATGCTGGGTAACGTGGTGAACAACAAACAACTGTAACAATATGAACAGACCTGTGATTTGGGTATGCTCTTGAATACCCCCAAACTGGAAGTCGGTGGGTAAATGTGGCCGTTCCACGCCCCAAAGCCACAAGAAACGGCAACCCATCTGGAGCGTGAGTCAGCAGAGAGCCGAAGACAACATTTAAGCAAACCCAGAAATAGATGCCTAGATGCTGTTCGTCTTACCAAAACAAAACCCAGCCATCCGCACCGTCCGTGGACAAACAGAAGGTGCTATTGTGCATACCACTATCATGACACAAGATACGCTGCACACCCAGTGCAATTTCTGATAATATGTTTATCTATATATGTATATACACAGACATTTACATACATGATTATATGAATTATATGTGAATATTCTGTGTATATACATACGCTATATATTCACATAATATCAATACTCACATAATATCAAATATCGATTTTGTGTTTAAGTCGTGCATGCATACACATCCCAAGGGGGTGTGCCTGTCCAGTCTACACATGTCTATCTATATCCATCACTTCATTGCCTTGCTACCGTTAAAAGCTGCCAACAATTGTAGTCAAGGCAGCAGCTAACCCACCATTCAACAGTCAGGCCAAACCCAAAGGTCAAGTTCTATCCTCTTGCTTCTATCTGGGTAAATTATAATATTTCACTAACCTGAATAGTTCGGCCGTTTGGGGATGATTCCCATTACTAACCATGATTCCAGGGTTCGGGAGAACAGTGAGGTCGTTATGAAATTTACCCAGTTCTATTTCTATGTAAACACAGCATTAACGAAATTATTGAACTCCTATTTTGGCACTTTTGGGATGATTCAATATGTTCTTTTTTTGTGATTGTAATCGTAGACACCACTGCTCAGAATGATAATTCCTACACATCACCAGTTGCTTGGGTTTATCCATTCCCGTCAGAATCATTGGTTCATTTGATTAATTCTTGTAATGATTGTAATGTTTGATTTGCAAACCCAAGTCTCTAATCATAGATAATGTATGATAATGTCACATAACAACCATAAGGTACCCCAGTGACTTGAGATCCATCCCCATCTTTCCGTTGCACCGCGTCCAGGTGCAAATCCACGCCGTACTTCCCGAAGTTTTCACGCACCTTAAAGCCACTGAGCATGTTCAATGCGATCCTGGAGCAGTGGCACAACAAACTTCGCCTGGGGGGTTAGGGTACCCCCAAATATAGAGAAGAGTGTTTCCACATATGGCCCTTAACAGCAGTTATGGGCTTATATGGCATACAACCTCATCTATAGGAGTTAGTTCTACTCCCATTTATAACTGACAATCAAGGGCCATAAGTGCAGGGTCGAGGTTTCCAACAGCATCTAGGTGTCCTGACTCCGAGAATTTACCTGGATTGAAGGGTCTTACATATTCACGATCACGGCCAAACATTCAGCTAGCAAGTAAACTAATTGGTGAGGAAAGCAAGAAATATCAAGAAACCTAGGCAAGGATTCCAGGAAGAACATGGAAGAACCACACACCACCAGCCACCAACATGTTTTTACATGTAGATGCAATGGTCACAAGTCCTAACCGGTTTCCACAACATGCTGTGTCCTTGCCGGTAAGATCCAAGGATACCTACAGTCCAATTCAATACCTCACTATAATCACCAATCTCACAAGGTGGTCCAACAACATGCTGCATCTGGGATACCCTGTATGGCTATGACCCATTGCCATGTTGATCCAGCCTTTGTGTCCCTGAAAATCAAGATGAATGTCTCAAAGAAGTTGAAGCATCAAGCTAGTATCCTCCCACCATCCAAGTGGGTTTCGGCAAGTCGGCAACATTCACATATTAGTACAGCAGTATCAGTATATTACACTTCGGCAATCAAACATGGCAATGGAACATTCCATTCATATGGGCATCTTAATAGGAAACTCATGTATCAATGGAGAATTTCCAGCCATGTTTTGATAACATACCCTCTGGTCAACTAACATAACTGTGGTAAGTCAATTAACATAATAAGTAAATCAACTATTTCTATGTGCCATTTTCCAGTTTGCTATGTAACAAATTACCAGAGGCTAAATCTAGCCTCAGAGATCTGACAGCCTTTTTCCATCTTTTTCCAAGCCAATCGCTGGCAAAACATGGCAAAACTCGTCCTGAACGGCAAGGTTACGGAGCCCTGGCCAGGCACATCGAAGCTCCACTGACCACTTTCAAGCCTCATGGGCGGCTTCCAGAGAGGGATGATCCATGATCCAAGTCGTTTTTCCGTGACAGTCGGGCTGAAAATGGCTGAAACCAACAGGTAATTAATGGCAATTTGGAAGCTAATGCAATGGTAATTACCATAATTAGCACTAACAGGTAATTCTAATTTGCACTGGTAATTATGGTAATGCTACTGCTAAGCTGCTAAGATTAATGCTTATGTCACATTATGTCTCTTACTCTTTCAGTATGTTTTCTTGTTTTCTAAATGTGGGAAACAGCGAGCTCCTATGCAGCAAGAACATGAAGGGAGATCGTTGACGCTGATGATGCCAAAGAAACATTCCAAGCGATTTCTGCCTGCTTCTCCAAGAGATCTCAAAGGGTCCAAAAAAGGATAAACACGCTATTTCGCCCTGGTGCCGCTTGTGAGAAAAACTGCTCTATCTTTTCCCGAAACATTACCACACAATTCCCAACTTCACATGAACTAAATTAAATATTTGCAGTGGCTACCATATCATTTGGGGAAACAACAGTTGAACATTCCAGAAAACCACCTTGTCCACTGGCCAGTCTGGCCACGTGATCTTTCCCTGACCTGTGCGCTCCAATCAAGTGAAAGGCAATGGCGTATTCCAACTGATCTTCCCATTCATCCTGGAGCATCACATCAGGATCTATCAGGACATGAGACTCTCATCAGGATCCAAAAATATGGGCGTTGCGCAAAGCGTTGCGCCCCAAATCCAGTGGCATCCTTATCATTCTTGTTTAACATATTTTAACATTACCATCTGGTTATTTAACATAGCCATGGAAAATCACCAGTTGTAATAGGCAAACCATCTATAAATGGGCCATTTTCCGTGGCTATGTCAAATAACCAGAGGGTACTACTTTGAGGAGTCTCCAAATTTCACATAGACACATAGACACCAGGCTGAGCACACTGAGGTCATCCAGAGCTGATGCAACGCTCCTTTTCGTGCGCATGTCTGTGCGGCCATAGACCTATAGGGCTAACTTACCCCAGAGCTTGTAACGACGCTCGACATCCACAGCCACTTTGGTTGTGGTGTTGATACCCAAGTCTTGAAGGCTGAGCGGCTGATCCATCCGAATGTCCAGAGTTCAATCAATCTTCGGTCTCACAACCCACACAAAAGAAGCCAACATTCCAGTTTTTACCTCCAAAAAGTTGTGGTTAGCCTTCTAGAAGCTATCCAATCCATGAGAACGGGAACAAACCCTCCACAACAAGCTGGCCACAAAATCGTTCAGCAAAAACCGACCATTCACAAAAACTTGTTCCAGTTGTTAAGATTCTCCATACCTGGGAAGCACCCCATTTCCGAACATCAGTTTCATGTATATGACCCCCTGCAGTTGGTGAATTCACTTTCGCCACGATAACGATCAATTACTGCCAGAGTTGTAGAAGGTGGTACCCCATAGTATCCAAACTGGTTTATAACGTATGTAAATGTACCGTAATGTACCTATTATGGTAGATACATCTATAGTAAAGGGCTTTATAAGCCCAATGATAACTGCTGGGCAGCACCTTGTACGTAGTTTCGAGGTTTTGAACCGCCGAAGATTCCTGGTTTCACATGGATCACACCGTCTCAGCGGGACTTTGCCCATTCAAAACTCCTCTCAAGCGCTCGAGCGCTTCTGCAAGATCTGGCTGCGCTGTGTCAGTGCTGACGCCAGCTGCATCTGTCAGGCGCTCCGCGAAGGTTTCCAGCACATACCTGGCGTTGTAGGGGAAAATACCTGGGTAAATGTCATAGAAATACACAACGTGGTGAATACCCTAGTGTAGGGTAAAATGTAGGGTAAATACCCTATGACATTTACAACATTATACACTAGTCATAGAAATATACATGTTACATCATGTTACCCTAGTGTAAACTAAGATAGATGTGAAAAACCAAGGGAAAATCTCCAGGTAAACGATCTACTTTCATTTTGGGTGTTCCAAACCTATGTTAGTTATGTTAGTTTACAGGAGGGTACTGTATATGATTCTCACAGTAGGATGTAACAGGGATGATATTTGGGATGATTACATGGAACTTCATGGAGTTTCATGGAATATATGGAATCTTAGAAGGTTCTTATGGGAGCAACCGTGGGATTTTGTAAGACACGGTTTATCACCACCCCCGAAAAACCATCCTCGATCAGAGTCTTACTATGTCTTAGTATTATGTTTAAAACCCATTTCTGTAAGACCTACATATTCTCCATTTGCTTTGGTGAAACTCTCCCCTACCGACTTTCCCACCCAATCCTCACGTCCATGTCGAGTCACAAATATCCCTGGGGCCAGTGATCTTGCCACATGGTGAAGGCCGGCTGAATCTTCCGATGCGCTTTGGCACTGGACACTGCGATGATGAAATGCTTCATGGAACGCTTCCAAAGGATCGGCACTTTGTCCTGAGGCATCTGGAAGCTGAACGTGTTTCTGAAATCCAACGAGCTTCCCATGCTAATATTTTTGTATCGGTACAGGTTGGAATCGGGCAAATGATAAGTTGTATGATTTATTTACTGCTCGAAATGACAAGCAGACGTTCTAAGTCGGGTCCTAGTACCATCCAGTGCCTCTGATTTCTATACCATCTAATCCAAGGGAGGGATTGCAGAAAATCAATCATCAACCAGTCTCACAAAGCCTTTCGCAGATTTGTTTCAGTATGTTTCAGTCCTTTAGATTGTTTGGTGACAGGAGCATGCAATGGGTGTTTTTAGATATCGTTTCGTTTTCTTGATCCATGTTCAACCCAAACGATGGATTTGAATCTTTGTAGTTTCTATTCATTTAGGTATTCCCTAAAAATGTATGTATGTAAGGTTTTCCCAGTTGCATGAGTTGATTTTTCCAGATGAAAAAAAAACACGTAGGAAACCTTGACACACCCAAATCTTCAGCCTCTCATGGCTCGGGCTATGTTCACCCAGAATCCCCACATTTCTATAGCGATCTGCAAGTGCGATTTGAGTAGCGGGAAAACAAGAAATCGAACATCAATGCTGGGGGGTGTTCCCCTAAAATTTTGCACAAACCCATATGGCTCTAGTGAAATCACCCTTTCTTGAGGTAAACTCAGTGTCCGAAACCATCTTTTTGCTGCCCATTGTCCGCATGACGAACGTTGCTTCGACGCCGCAAATGGATTTGCCATCCTGGGTTTTGCCTTGGAAAACGTTAGTTGGGATTTAAGACCCCTATGGTCCCAGAAGAGTCACACTGAGAACTGAACTGGTTGGTTGGTGGTATACCTACCCCTCTGAAAAATCATGGAGTTCGTCAGTTGGGATGATGAAATTCCCAATATATGAAAAAATAAAAATCCTGTTCCAAACCACCAACCAGTTTAGTGTATCAGTGTATGAACGATAGAAATGTGTGGTCCCAGCCTCACGCTCTCCCATCACAACATGCAACTGACAAACTGCGGCCCCTCGCAGACTGTTCCTGCAAATTCCATGGCCAAGCGACATGACGATGGGCGGCAACTGTCCCACATCAGCCACGGCGTCCGAAAAATCCTTGCTGCTAAACCATGGCTTTCTGGCTGGTTGATCACAAGAAATCACCCCCCTTGTCAGCCTGGCATAAAGACTCCGTGGAGAGGAAAGAAATGGAAACGTACCGTGCTCCTCTATGTTTTTCAATCCAAAGCATATTTTCTCATCTTATCTCAATAAAAAGTTGTTGTCTAAAAAAGGTAAACCAATTGAAGCTCCCCCCATTTTGCACAAGGTGGTGCCCCATAGTCGACCTACTTAATGGAGATCATAAAATATCATAAACCGTTTCAAACATCACATTTTTGCGCCTCACCGAACTCACCAGCCTTAGTTTTCAGCCAACTTAGCTAACATCAAAATCAAGCCTAAGAATCACATAGAATCACCATATTTTCCTGGCAAAATCTCAGATCTTTCCCACATTTTCGGATGGCATTTCCCCCAGTCCGCCCAGGCCGCCCAGCGTCGCTGCCGCCCGGCGATTCCGTCTGCCGCAGCGACACCATGCCACGGCCCCGCAGCAGCACACGGTGCAGGCGCTCAGGGCTCGAGGGCAGGGCGAAATCCTGCAGGACGCGCTCCAACTTTGCCTCAGGGGCAGGGTGGAATGGCTGGAAATGCTACTGAAATAAAGACTAAAATCTGGTTTCTATCTTTTCGAGGATTGGACAATTATAGTCTATAACATGATATAATTATTCTACAAACATTCTATATATATAAATATATATATATATACGTATATACAAAGTAGTAAGTATCATGTCGCATTTTTTTGGTGGGTTTGAACATCTACAGTATATGATATGTTAGAAGATTCTTGTTGGCAAACCTGGGAATTGAACCAGGATGCACCAGAATCCATATCAAGGCAACCCATGATTCACCTGTCAATTCAGGGGAAATCAACAAAAATACCAACATAACTACCCTCTGGCAAACATACAAAAAACGATGGAACATAACAATTTTTAATAGGTAAATCAACTATTTCTATGGGCCATGTTCAATAGCTTTCTGTATGTTTACCCAGAGGGTAGTTTATACAGCTGATACAATCCCAGCTGTCCCCATTGAATGGTGACATCTATCTTGCCCATCTTCACTGGGAACGCCTAGGTGCCAAGCGTTCCTCCGGCGTCTGAGCTGCATCCTTAATCTCCTCGGTGAAGTCCTGTAGCCACAACTGGGATCACAACTGAGCTTGGAGATAACTGTAGGATACTATAGGTAGATGGGTTATCATATGATTTTGTGGGATACTGAAAAAAATAATGGTTATAACTGTAGGATCACTATCTTATGAGATATTTTCTTAGAGTTGTGTCATTGCTGTGGCTAAGAAAATACAACAAATCAGTAAAACCGTGGTGAAACAGCGCCCAATAATTCGGATATAGGGCAGAATTATGACCTTTTTCCCACTTGTTAAGTGAAGCACCTGCACCGCCAAGTACCCCTGTTTTCTGTTGGTTTATATTTTGTTCAAGTGGGTTGAACCATTCTGACAGGAACAGTTTTGGTTTCAAGATTTGAAAAACACGCACAACATATATTATAAATCAGTGTCCTATATCAACTACTGTTGATTCATGGTCCATATCGCTTCATGATTTGTTGCTCTGCAAATCATATGCATACTATCGCTGTACGGGGATGAGGGACCACTTCAGTGGCACGGTGAGTGGTGCAATCTGAAGGCGCCTTTTTCCTGGCGCCGTTGGTCTTCCTGGGCTCCCCGTTTGACCTTCCTCATTGCGACTAGCCTCTGGTAAACTCAAAGTTTGGGAGCTGGAAAAGCATCATTTTCATTTATTTTCTATAGCTATTGAACATATTGAAACTTGCCCATAGTGACTTGGGGATCCCACTTAAGGAACACCATTCGATGCAATTCTCAGCTGCTGAAGGCGCCTGAACGGACTTCTGGGAGAGCTGAGGAACGAGGTCGTAGCCGTGAATGAAACCCACCACATATCCTGATGTCGAAGCCATGAAGATATAATTATATATCATTATATATATATATATATATACATATATATGTATATTCAAATTATATATATATATATGAAATTATAAATATATATATATAAAGATCGCCCGAAAATGGATGCGATGAAAAATCTTATGAAACGGTTGAAAGAAAGTGGAACCCATTCAAGTATAAATTATGGAAGCCAGATATGCCAGTTATCACCCCTATGGGATGAACAATTTTATGGTTGTAAATGAAAGGACCAAAGAAATACAACAATGGTAGCATGTTTACACGTCCTATATCTTGGGACATGGAGCCTCATGGAGCCCCTAGAATTGTGGTCGTACATATATATATATATATATATACAGATGCGTATCTAATTAATTCTAACTATATAAATGTTGATATATATATATATATATATATATAAATACAGATATATGTATATTCAAATTATATATATATGCACATATAAATATGCAGATCTATGTATATCCACAAAAATATATTTAATTATGTATAGCTATAGTTAATCAAATATAATTAAATCTGCAGATATATGTATGTTCATATTATGTAGATAATTATATATAATTATAAATACACAAATATATGTATATTCATATTATATATATAATTAAATATAATTAGATATATACAGATATATGTATACTCATACTATATATATATATATACAAATGAATATGATTGTATATGTATACATACAGATATATGTATATTCATACTATATATAATTTATATATAAGCAAATATATACAAATTTATGTAAATTCATATTATATATATATGTATATATATACCCAGATATATGTATATTCATATTAGATATATAATTATTTAAAAAACATATATATATATAATTATTGATAATTATATATACAGATATATGTATATTCATACTATATATATAATTATATAATTATATATATACGGATATATGTATATTCATACTATATATATAGTATGTTATATATATATATATATTACACACAATCATACAATATACTGTAGCTCTACTTAAGTGTTCTTAAGTGGAAATGCAGCCAAGTGTGGTTGATCTCCGTCATGGCTCATATGGATTGACATCCGACAGTCGGTGGAGCTATTTTGATCAGTCGACTTTAAAACTCCATTGGGCTATACATATATCTACTGGGAGATATGTTAGCATAGCCCTATGACCGATTGTCTTTGTATAGAAATATGTACTTTAAAACCCCATTGGACTATACTTTATGTCTACCATAAACCCTAGATATGTGCATTGCAAAGTAGATTAGCAAACTATAGGGCTCCACTGTTGCTCCACCTTGCATATCTTATCCCCTTTACATCATCTCATCACCAAGCATCGCTGCATCTTCTTTGCAAGGGACTCATCCACCACCTGCGCGCAAGCCATCCATCTTGCCAACGTGCAGAGCCAGAGTCCACTAGTTGGTTCGGACTAGATGTTCGAGAGCATTTGGCAATTTATGGAACATCTTCACAACACCAAAAACAACACTGCAAAACCATCTATGAATGGGCGGTGAAAAACAATTAACCCTCTGTTTTTTGGACATAGCTATGGCAGCCATGGTCATTTTATAGACGATTGGTGATGATCCATCTCTATTAATACCACCAACCTCAAGCAGGTCAAGCAGGTGCACCTGTGGCACCCCAAAGACCACTGCAAAGGCATTTGTAAAGCCGGCGACGTCGCGCAACAGCCATGCCAACACCTTCCGTTCGCGGGGAACTGGTTGGATGGCGGGATGGTTTCAAGGAAAATGTTCACCGGAAACCATGGTTTTTACCAGCAATTTTATATACAGATTCTATGGCAAATTTTATGGAGATTTTATGAAGATTTGATTTAGTTTATGGAGATTTTATGGATATTTTTTATGTGGTAATGGAGATGAAAGCAGTGAAATGGATGACAGAAATAACTGTGAGATCAGCCCGCTGAGGATCCTGTACGAAAGATCAGACAGCTGAACCTTCCTGGATCCAACAACACGGGGTAGTCGGGTAGTCCCTATCAAAGGATGGAAACATCTGAAAAACCCATCTGAAACAAGAAACAAACCCATCAAATGTTTTTTTTACAAAACCCATCTGAAAAGAAGTGCAGCAGTAACAATCCAACGAAAATAACTTTCGATGAACTATCCCACTGAGGCCCTTGTGACAAGCGAGGTGAAATTGAGGCCAAACAAACTTGGTAACCCAGCATCACCCGGAAGCCATGAAATGTGTTTGTACATGGTTATATATAGAGTTCAAGCCCTTTACCAATTGTAAATGGTTGTAAATGGGGTTCTCATTCCATAGATGGGCTGACGTAGTGACTCACAACTGGTATTTCGGGCCATAATTGTGGCGATGAAAGGAACATTTTCAAACTATGATCTGATCAAATTTTGATCGTTCAGCGACCAGGCTCCCTTTCAATCGCCAAAGCTACCATTGATTGATCCCCTGCAAATAGTGTTTTGTCAACGGGGATGTTGGATCTCTGTGACCAATGATCCTCGGGTAATCCAAGAAACACAACTATCAATAGCGATCAATCCCGATGAATGTGCATATTATCCTTATTTGAGTTGTTCCTCGCCAAAAAAAACAATGTCCTGAGGAAATACGATACATGTTCCAATCAAATCAATCAAGTCTGCATCAAAATCTCAATTTCACATCAATTATCAGAAGTGCATATATACACATATGTATTATATATATAATTAAGTGGTATGATAATTTTATGATGGTATGCCACTTACCAACTGGTAAACTAACATAACTATGGAAAATCATCATTTTATAGCTGGGTAAATCAACTATTTCAATGACCATTGTCAGTAGCTATGTTAGTTTACCAGAGGGTATATACACTTCATATCCCCAGAAATCACCACGTCTCACCGTGGCGAGGCACTGCGGCGATGGCACCTCCGAGGCTGTGGCCGGTGATGACCACGTGCTCACCTCATGGCATCACTTGGTTTTCAAAAAACGGCTGCAGCAACGTGGTTTATATCATCTAACTGTGGCGAAATATCATCACTAACTGTGAAAATATAAACTGTCAACTGTTTTAAATTGTTATATGATATATTAACTGTGGAAATCGTATCATCTAACTGTGGTGATAAATATCATGATATAAAACCGTTGATCATATATATATATATATATATCTAATTGTGGTGAAATACAATGTTATATATATCATCAACGCTAACTTAGTGTTAAATATCAACTGTTATATGTAATCCATTTCTCATTGTTGATGACTAATGGGTGATGATAAATTCAATATAGTGGCTAGTCAATCTCAGTGAAGTCTGGCTACTATAGAATACTAACACATTGCAAATTCATCACTTGTGGTTGTATCATCACTGACCGTTAAATTATGATTAGAATACTAACACACCGTAAGACCAACAACAATGGTTGTAATGCTAACTTCACTACAATGATACGCAGTTAATACTATGTATGTGTATACACATATATTATATGCAGATGTATTAACAGTGGGCGCATACATTGGATAATCATTAAGAATTAAGTTAAAGTACTAAGACATCGTAGAATCATTGACAATGGTTAGAATGTTAAGTATGATAATTAAGATCACGCATAATCGATAATTCTGGGGCAATAATCTGCTTAAACAGTCCCAAATCATTCATGTGTTATAAGCAAAAAAAATGACACAATGGCTTCGAAAGCCAACCATACTTATTGTTGCCACGCATAAACCCTAGTTGACCTTACTTTCAACCAACTGAGCTAACACATCAAGCAACTATAAATTTGACGGTTCAAAATTCGTGACATCTCCACCTTTTCATGGTTAACATAATGTTTTTCGTGATTAATCACCATTTTCTTGGTGAAATCCCCATTTTTGATGGTACAAAATCACCATTTCCGCCATCAAAACTTGGGTCCCACTGTTCCCTTCCTCCCCCAGCACGTCCAGTAGGGCCTTCTCGCAGGTGTGGCAGCACCTTGTCGTAGATCCAGCGTGCACCGTGCAGAATGCCACCGTGCAGCACGTGGCCTTCGTGCTCCGTCTGGCTGGCATACCTTGGTGGAAGAGGAACTGATCAGTGGGAAATCGTGGGAAATTTCCCGGGAGATTCCATAGTTTCCCAGGAAAATTTAAAATTGATGATGAACAAATCATGGGAAACTATGAAAAACACATCTACAAATGGTGCTTAAAACATATCAAACACGGGGTTTTCCTCAGACACTTGAGCAGAAGAGCAATGTTTCTATCTGGTGCTTTAACCCATCCGAAAACTATGCAACGTTGTGAATGTTGAGAAAAGGACTTATCCCAGGTTGGATAAAACATTTCACAAAAACATGTTATAACATATTATAATATGCTTAGGTTTATTTGGGATAATCATATTATAACATATTATAATATAGCATGTTTTTATATATGCCTCCAGTTTGGGAGCAAGGTATTATAACATATTAGAACAGACTTACCAGTAGTACCGCACAAGGCGGCGGCGGAAGTTTCAAAACTAGGAAACCTATAGGAAAGGTTTGACGCTGCCTCTCGCTTGCCGAACACGGCAGATCTTAAAATGGCTGCGGAACAATTCAAGATTTGTTTCCACGCGACGACAGCACAGTTACCTAGGTTCATTTTGTTCATCTTTAATGCTCTTGCTGCGTGCTTTTCCGCTCCTTTTTCTATGTGAATCGCTTCTGTAAAGCAACAGACTCCTGTTTGCGGAATAACTCAAATGTTTCAATTCTTAATTATTCCAAAAAACTATTCGTTATGTTACTTGGTCCCTTGGAATAAGTATCTAAGGCAAGGCTCATTTTTTGCGGAAATGTACCAAAATACTAGCAGGTGACCCGCCGTACCGAGATGCCGCCCCGTCACACGGGTGGTCTGCAGCAGCGGAACCAGCCTCCGTGGAAGGTACCACTGCAGCTCCATTGGTGCCACGTCCGGATGGATTAGGTCTCCGCGTTGTCGTGTTGCTGGAAACCGGTGCACCTGGTGAAACCCCGAAAGCTAACCCCCGATGGTCTTCTTATAGAACGGCTGTACTGTCACTAAATTGCCACGATATTGCCACTCTGTTGTCAGTATATTGTCACATATTTTGTATATATTATATAAATATATACCTTGTACTTGGCAAAAACTAGAGCTCCAAATATTTTCTATTGTTTTTAAAATATTTGGTGTGTAAACTGCTTGAGCCTCCACCGCCGTCGCCAACACGCGGTTGGCTATGGCCGTGAAGGCCGTGCGGTGAAGCTCCAGCACCAAGGCCACCGCACGGTGCCACTTCTGCGGCTCATAGTCCAGAGCTGCTTGGTGGCTAGCTGCAGCCACGTTTTCGTGGACCGGCGGCAGCCACCCGTTGGCTTGCATGCAAGACCTGTTGCACGTCCGCCATGGCTAGGTGGGTGCTGTCGCGGAAGTTTAGGCCGACCAGGTCTTGAGCGAAGGCAGCTGCACTGTCTCTTACACACACACAGAGCACTCTCTCTCTCTCTCTCTCTGTCTCTGTCTCTGTCTCTGTCTCTCTCTCTCTTCTCTCTCTCTCTCTCTTCTCTCTCTCTCTCTCTCTCTCTCTCTCTCTCTCTCTCTCTCTGGACCTGGAGGAGGCCGTGGACCTCGAGCGTGCACCAGGCGGCGGTGGCGGTGCCACACGGCTACAGCGGAGGTCCAGAACAGGATGTTCAGAAGCACAGGCGCTAGAAAGCCGCTCACCTGAAGCGCCAAAAAAAAATGGGTGTGCAACTCACTCACAACCAAACAAAGCGAACCCTCCGGTACCAGAGCCCTATGTTTCACAGAAACCATACCTTTCAACGGCTCAACCAGTTTACTTCGAGTAGTCCCCGCCATAGCATCTGCAAACAAAACATTTATTTTGACCTTCTATCTGGCCTGTCTTCAGCAAATATCCCTGGAA
>Ga0126342_10003366_pt1 | contig 26355 bp, 25 predicted proteins | sample Cyp1metagenome_FD_92528 | JGI IMG/M metagenome (GOLD analysis project Ga0126342, IMG submission 92528) | Coral microbial communities from Lord Howe Island, Old Settlement Bay, Australia - Cyphastrea 1 metagenome | ecosystem: Host-associated > Invertebrates > Cnidaria > Coral ...
CTAGGTTGCTGCGTGGACGCAGATCGAGCTTTGGTGGATAAAAGAAGCTGTGAGGCGGCAGCTTGGAGGTGATAGGAAAGGAAACCAGTGATTCCCCAGGTGGCGCTACCCAATTCATAATATGTATATATATATATATGTATATATATATATGCATATATATATACACATACACACATGATTTGATATCTGGTCTTCCCCGTGACTTACCACTGAACGACTGCCCTTCTTGAGGACTATTACGGACTGAATCTAATGAAAATATTGCAACGCAAGTGTCCGATTCTGGCACAGGTTGCGTTGCAAGTACCGGTGGAGCTATCTGACGTGCCAGTTTGCTTCCAGGCCTGTGGTTTCTGTACTTTGGGACACAATTGATTGTTTGCTTCGCGTAGTGTTTTTTGATTCTCCACGCCAATGTATCTGCGTGATATGAGGAGGGTGTGCAATCACCGGCCTATTTGACAGAGGTGGGACTAAGTGCCGCCCTGGATTTCCAATGTGATGATTCCTCATAGGGTTGGAACATTTGCACGCCTTGAACTTGTCCAACACAAGGTAGCACCAGAGGCTTGGGCACGTGTTCGTGCCCCATCCCATACTGAACTAGTGGCAAATGCTTCTCGCCTCGTTCATACAAAGCAATCTGCTTTCTGGCTAGCTCTTGCAAATCCCTCTAAACAAAAGGGGGGCCTGGGGAGTTGTCTGGAGTGTAATGCTGACTGGGACAGTTATATTTATTCAAATTTGCTGGTAATAGAGCGAGTCTACAAGTACTGTAGAATCTACAACAGCTACAGGGATCCCTTTTCGCCCGTGATGCGAAATGCTCAGAGATTGAAAGGAGCAACGCAACATCACCTCTGAACTCATTCGTGGTAGTGCCTGTGGGGCAAGGACAGACGCATTTTGCCTTCCCAAAGGAAACTTCCAAAACTTCCAAAGGAATAAACGATGTCAGTTCTTCATGATCCTCGCAGTTGGTGATCGATGTCAGTTCAATGCAGGACCAGAGAGCTCGGACAACCCTGTGGGCAATGCGATGCTTCTCGCATGGAGAGGCGCTCTGGGGAGACATGCCGCTCAAACTGTACTGACTTGCACTGCAAAAGAGTTTGCCAGATACAGCTGGAAACCTGTCAACATCCAAAGTCACAGCGTTTGCCAGGCCAGAGTGCACAAATACAACAGCGCCTCCTTACAGGTTCCGCAGCGCTGATTCAAAAACTTATGTCTTTTTGGTCTGTTCCTTTTGCAATTTGCTGTCGCATGGCTTTAAAGAGCTCTTCCTGTGTGAGACACAGACAGACACGGACCTAGAAGCAGAACCTAGAAGCACAACCAATCCTTGTGACATGAGATGGTTCCTGGGTGTTTGCACAGCGCGCCTTTTTGAACTGACCGCCACGAGGTCCAGGCAAACTCTCAACAGGGAAGAATTAGTTTGAATCAGTGGAGGCATACGGTGCACATATTCTTGGATGGTCTCTATCTCTCTCTCTCTATATATATACTGTATATGTATACATATAATATATATATAATATACACTGTATATGTATACATAATATATATATATATATACATATATTATATATATACACATTATATATATACATAGTATAAATCTAGAATAATTTAGAACAGGCACTGTTTTGCCCAGCAGCACCTCGGCGCATCCTTTCATGTGTGGGCGTCTGGTCCCATTCCCCAGGCATTTCTACCATTGAGAAAGATCAGCATCAGCAGATCATCAGCATCAGCATCAGCTCCCTCACTCAATCTCCCTGACATGAAGTAAAGCTTTCAGTCAGTCGAAGCATTATTGAAAGCTCTTTGAGCACCAAGATCATGTGGACAGCAGCATTTTCTCACCTGTTTCCGGCAGGATATTTCTGCCTGCGGCTGCTATGGCAGTTTCTTGGCTGGACCTGCTGGAAGCCAGTATCGCCAAAACTGTGTTATAGGGCGCGTTCAGACCAAGACGATATTGGCAGATGGATATATATATATATGATATATATATAATATATATATATATATATATATTTTATATATATACAAACATAAATACATATACATATACATACATGCATATACATGTATATATATATAGACACGTATATGCACATATATGTATACATGTTACGCAAACATGTATGTACTTTCTGCATTGCTCAAACTTAGTGCAATCAAAATCTCAGGTTGACCGTATCTAGACCCTCCCCTGTCCTTCCGCTTGTGCTTTTCTGTCAAGACTTCATGTGGCAAACAGGTGGAAATCCACTCTTACCTTTGCACAAACAGGATGTGCAAAGCTCTGCCAGTTTTAAGGCCTCTTCGCTTTGGCTGCCGATGCTGGCCGTTTTTCTCTCTCTGTTTTCTTGAGAGCCTAACTTGGTCTAACTTGATATCCTGGTCTGAAGCCTGGCATAGGTAAAATGCTGGAGCCAATTTGGGTCATCTCAGTGGACATATTTCGCTTTTGGAAGGCAAACATCTGAACATATCGAAGATCATGGTACTGCCAATGACAAACCCCTGTTGGAAAAATCGAGATATGGAACCGTTCAAGCGACCATTGCTGCGAAATTGGATTTTTGATACCTCCAAAGAGAGAATCCTTTGGGCTTTGAATCTCCGAAGGGAGAGTCAAAGGCGCACAGTTGCGAGATAATGCTGGCAAAGTCAGCAGTGGGTTTGAGGGTTGCGAGCGAAAAGGGTGGTGAAGGGTCAAACCTTCCACTGGGAAAGAGAAAATTTTGAATGATTTTGATACAAGCTGGTGCAAACGGATGCAGAAATGCTTTTTAAGAAGGCTAAGGCATGCAAGAAACCGATCTTCATTTGCTTGTCCGTTTGAGATAGAACTTCGTATGCAGCTTGTCAAAGAACTGAGCATTCACGAAGTTGTTTCATTCCGACGCTAACAAGACAAGAAAGAAGAGAAAGCAGGCAGAACTGTTGATTGCCACATTGCCAGTAGCAAGCCTGGAAACTTTTCAGCTTCTCTCACCGAATCCATGTGGCCCATCACAGGCCCCTATGCTGCAATCTGCGGCTAGCTTTTGAGAAAGCGGCTTACACATGCATATGATCAACACATAAACATATATAAAATAACACAAACACATAAACACGCACCACATACCGCCACATACCCCAGAATCGACCCCCATGTGATGCCCCACTACACAAGAATAGTACCGCATTCCAAGTTTCAGCGTCGCCATGGAGTCTGAAGATGCCTGAAGCGACATACTGGACAGTGCCTCATCCAGTATACCTAACATAACAGAAAGTGTAGGCCCGTAGGCTTCTCATGGGAGTGGTAGCCGGGATCAAGGGTGTCTTGAGGCTTCAAATGTCTCACGCTAAATGTCTTTCTCGCAAGTACTGGTGGAAGAGTTTCTGGATCTGGACATAGAGTACTTATTGGTACTTTATGGTCTCCATATGGTCTCCATGGTGATGAGTGTGGATGTATTTTGTTGGGATAAGCCTGGGGCCTAGAGAGGGGTTCCAGTCCTGTAGGATGGTGTGCCCAAGCAAGTTTTTTTGGTTTTTTTTGGTTATGGTTAATGCATTGTTGTCCTTGTAATCTCATTCATCACCAGTAAACATTTTAGCGTTCGTGGTCACAGTCATCATTGTGGTCATCATTGTGGTCATCATTGCCATAGTTAGAACAACAACCCCAACATTCATCCTTCTTGAAAATTCCTAGTGACATGGTTCGAAACCATTGGACTTTGACTCCTGACCCTCCTGGCAGAAACAAGACATTGCTGTGGTTTTGATAGGGGTATGAAGCAGGTGGATGCCACAATATTCTCACACATGCTCACTTGAAGCAAGCTGAGATCAGAACATAGGCCAACAAAAAACACATCGGACACAAACGGACAAGCAAGTAACCAACAACAAAGAGCAACAAAGAAAGCAATCAGTCATCACAACCCAGTCAGTCGAGTTATGCAAGGTATTTGGATGCTCTTTGCACAGTGCACTCTTCACTCTGAATCAATCAGGCACTAGAACTGGCAATTTGAGTCTGTGCCACACCACACCTGCTAGATTCGATTCTTGTCGAATTTGGGAGGGGTTTGCTCACCAACTAGCGACAAACATAAAGATTACGAACGAACTAAACAGTTATCGCTGGGCAGCCCGGCAGGAAGGGGGGCAAGCAAAAACCACTACCTACAAAGATCTACAAATCAGATAGAAGATGATAGAAGCGGAAAGCGCGGTCGCAGTTGGACACGACCCAAGCAGATTGTAAATTTGGCAGATCCATGGGTCTTTTGGGTCTTTATGCAGCTTCTTTATGCTTCCATTCAGGTACCCCGGCCCTGGCGGCAACCGCGGGATTTTACTGAGGCAGGAGGTGGTCTCTTTTGAGTTGAAGCCTTCTGGACTTTGACTTTTGACTTGAACTTAACAACATGTCATACAAAATAAATCAAAATATATCAGACATTATCACACATTATCAAACTATGGGAAACACATGGAAATACGAAGGAGACTAGATCCAGCTAAGGGAACTTCCTTTTGGCAGATGCGCCTCCATAACCCAGGCAAGTTTACTTGAGAGTTGAAAAGAAAATCTGCCCTGGCATCGGCTCAATAGGATGAAGAGTGAGAACTATATAAAATAAATACCTCATTGATCCTAGACTGTAAACAACCTGTCTCTGCAATCACTTGCTTTGAGAAGACGTCCTCAGAACTCTGTACATGAGGGCCTTGGTGCTCCACATCACTACGTACAGTAGACGTACGTTTTGAATTTAGAGATTTGTTTTTCCTCCTTGGTTCTGATGGCCTTTTTTTACGATCACCCCCATGGCTGAAGAGAAGAATTCATGGAAAGACCATGCCATTCGCCATCCATGGGCTGTTTTCGAATCGCAATTGACCATGCTGCCCGGGCCGCCGCTTGCCCTTGTCTGCAGTTTTCAGCACATGAGTCATCATGAGTCCATGGATCTGAACCCCAGAACCCTCGTCTTCTCTATGAAATTATGACAGCTTTTTGAATTGCGGACATACAGCATTTGAGAATCTTGTTTGATCTTGTTTGGGTTGCTCTCTGCAGAATTGTTCTTGATACACTGTTCTGACTCCACATTCCTTTGCAGCAATGCAGCGTTTGCAGCGTTTAGTGCAGCATTTGGATGGTCAAGACGCTTGGCAGTGGTGAAGCTTGTGACTCCAGAGCAATGTCCTTTAAAGCGGTGGCAAACTATCATAGCAACAAGAAACCGCAATTAACCTTCCATGGTATCAAGATCTGAGTAAGCTAATTGAAGACGGAGAAATTGGTGACATCGGATCTCTTTTGTGTTGAAGATTGTGACCAGTCTTGAGCTTCACAACTGTAGAGTTGTTTTTCATGCCTCTGCCTGGCTGCAGCGACCTCTTGAGATGATTGCCGGACCTCATATGATATTGACATTGACATACTGTATATTGACTGTAAACTCTTTCTTGTTTGGGTACCTCTGCCTGTGCAAGTGATGCCAAACCTTGGGGTTATTCGGTGCAATTAAGCTGGCCAGCTTGAAGCATGGTAGAATTCTAATCCTGACAACAGTGCTGTTCTAGTTCCACCCAGTTCCACCGAGTTTCCAATTTCACGCACGATTCTTGCACCTGAGGCCGTTTCTTCCTTTTACGCATCCCCATTGCCTACACTGCAGTCATGTGCAGCAGTGCAAAGCCTTGAAAAGAGAGACAGGACTGAGACTTTCGATTTCAGTTTCCAATATCTTCCAATTTCCACATGCATCCCGCTTGGAAGCTACCCATGTTTCCTTGTAAGCCTTGTAAGCCTTGTAAGCCTTGTAAGCCTTGAAATTGAACCTTGCCCACTACCCGTCACTACCCTGCATAGGAGAGCCGCCTACATTGAAGTTGCAAAGAAGTACGTGGCAGATATTCACAGGCTTGATTCAGCTTATATCAGCTTGATCTGGTTGGTAGGCCCAGCATTCCTTCGGGATGAACTTGCAGCTGTCGAGGCTTCGAACAAGTGGAGAAGTGCCTTCCATGACGATCTATGAAATGCTCATGATGATTCCGCCCGGTTCACGAGGTGCGCACTGCACTTTTTCTGATGCATTGAGTCATGGCGAAAGCAACTTCCACTCACATTCAAGCTTCTACAATGCGCGGAAACAAGTTGAACAGCATGGTCTTCAAATAAACACCGTGCGTGTCAGTTCCTTCAAAACTTCAAGATTTTGCATGATTCTTCAACTTGTAACTCGTTGAAACTCGTTGTAACTCGTTGCAACTCGTTGCAACTCGTTGCAACTATTGTAAAGTTCTAGCTGAAATCAAAGCTGTACCCACCATTTTGCCTCATGCCTTACTCAGGTATCGGCCTGGGCAAATACTTGGACCGTGCAGAGGTGCCGTGGGTTTTGGATAGTTTTGGTGTTGATTTGGCCAGTGACATCCGGTGACATCCGGTGACATCCGGTGACATCCAGTAGCCACGTGCAGGAAGTTGAGCTTTTCTGATGAATTCATCAATTTCTATGAATTTATACTAGTTATACTGATACCAATTTATGTTGGTTCATAATTACTTGCAAGATTAAGGAGTCGAAAGAACTCATCAGCCAAGAGGTTCAGGCTGTGGTCCATGAAAATCAGCCAAGCAGCTAGACATTCTAGTTAGAAATTGAAGATACACTTCCCAGAAGATGTGCCAGCACCTGTTTGAATGACAGGTCGCCGTCATTAGGTTTGGACACCTTTACATTCGTGCACATATTCTACTTATACTTGTCAGTATTTGACGAACACCATAGCAACATTCAATGTTGTAATGTTTTTCAAGAATTCAAAACACAATCTGTTTTGGTTTCCATCCTTGAGATTGCGGTCTCCTCTAGTAACTCTAGTACTTCTTCTTTTCGTTGCCACTTTATCCCTGTATGCTCCTGGAATCCCGACAAGACTTTGCATGATCTTTGTTTGGCGCATATGGAGGCAGATGGCAGTTTGGCACCACTCAACTTGCTGCCAGGGCCATGGCATGGGGCAAAAGACCGTGAGGACCATAGACATTACAAATCTGTATCCAAAATATGTAATTCTGAAGCATTTGACTTTGAATTTGAACATTTTTGATTCCAAAGTCAAATCACTCTGGCGCGTAGGAGAAAATCCGCTTGCTTCAGCTGGACCTTATCGCACAAGAAGAAGGCCAGCACCTACAGTGACTTGTCCGCGCAGTCAACGAAGAGGTTGAGTGATGGTTATGTACATCTGGAAGATGCAGGTCGGTGCGCTGCAAGTCAAGTATTGGGTGAAGTCGTGTGGTGATGACAAATTGAATTGGTTTTCTGAGCCTCAACCTGTTCCCCTGGACCGCCAAGTGAGTGTCTATATGCCATAGTCGTCAAGACTCGGATTGTATACCCATATGGGGATGGGCATAGGGATTTATATACCCATCATAAGGATTCCCATTATCGCATGTTAAACCACATACCATGTCTCGACCATGGCACATATATGTATATATACGTTTTTCTACGGAGAACAGCAAGAAGTTTTCTTGCGTTTGGCAATTGAAAGTTTAGGCCATATGATATTACAATCAGTTTCTCAACGAAAGCTAAGAAACAGGAAGAATGAAAGGGGATGACGTGAAGAGAAAGAGAGATGTTTTTTTTTTTTTTTTCTGGCCTCGTTTCTCATTTTGACTTCTTTGTATCTTTTGCAAGTGGGGCCAAGCTGGGTGTTTCTGGGTGGCACGTTAGAGTCGTTAGAGTGTCTGTGTCGGAGCAGTTTCTTGTCCTTTACTGGTAGAGTGCAATGTATTGAAGGCCAGGTGAGTGAAGGGCCTTGATGACACCACAGGACCACAAAGACTCATCTCTTTCTTGAACGGTCAATTGGATACTTCCAGGCCTTCCACTGAGAGCGTGTATCCAACATGTCCTTTGAGCCACCAAAACCAAGCAGAGCAACACATCAAACGCAGCGCGGCTGCTTGCTGCCTTCGTCGCGCCTTATGAGAAGGCCATTTGGTCGTCACATGCAGCTCAGGTTGTATTCAGCATACCAGCTTCGCTGCTTGGAAGCATTGGCCTAAAGGAGCCATACGCTCGAGAACTCAAAAGATAGAATGATTGCAGCATATGCTGCATATTGCTGCCCGGCAATAGATGTAGAGTTGGCATTCAGCTGCAGGCTACGGAGACAAGGGATTGGGTAGCAACATCGCGGTGCCGAGCGTTGTAATGCACAGCAACGTCACCAAGAAGGCTCGGTGGTGATCACACACAATCAGAGAGACAAGACCGATGACCGGCTGAGCGCCAATTTCCGAATGTTTGGTGATGTTTGGTGTCACTCTGTCGAGTTCAAAAAATATATGAACAAGCCTATCTATAATAACGTACACGAATCACTAATGGTGTGGAACACGACACTAATAGTGCATACAGAATAATTTGCATGGTGTTATGTTTCCTCTTGACCTTCTGATGGACGCTATTCTCTTTCCAAGTGTACGGAAGCGGTTGATGCTCGAACAAGGGTCAACGGTTAGTAGAGATTTCCATGGTGGGGGTGCCGATCACATGTTCATGGGCGTGTCAAAAGGGGTGCAAAGGCACATAAAGGCACAGATGTAGACCGATGCATGCGAAGACATACATGTGCAGCAAATGTATCCATGCATTGATGAAAATTGCAGGATGCTGTGTAGTTTCAGAGCTTAAGAAACTGTATATACTTGTGAAACCACGTTCCGAGATAGTACATGGTTTTCTTTTCTACGTTTGTTCTTGTGCCGCGCGCTGCATTGAATGGGGCACTGCACCCGTACCCTATTTTCCCTCCCGCTGACACAGATGATGGAACCGCCCACGCGTTTCAACTCATTAATGCATGTCGATGTCCATGTCAAGAAGGGAACGAGAAAATTTTAATCGTGATGTTGTTTGATATTGTACTGTATATTATTTTTACATTATTTTACTATTACTTTTTTCAAAACTATCATATTGATGTTTTTGATATCATTTGATGCTGTTTGATATATTCAATATTCTGAGATTCTGCTCACATTTTCCTCTTGATCTGACAGGTGCTGGAGAAGGAGGTCCCCAATTTCTTCGACTCTGCAAATGCTAGGCTCCCAGCACCGGCACCGTTGCGCAATCTCAACTTTCATTGCAGTGCTATGATAGCTAATATGGTTATGTGTGTGTACATAGATATTATGATACAGGACATCTTTGATCTTTGATGAATGCGACAGGGCAGGAGCCCTTGGCTCTTTTGTCGGTGGTTGTGGACCTATATATTTGTATGCAAGCAAAGCCCATTTTCAAAAAAAACAAAGCCGTTTAGTTTGGTTGCAGCGTGAGCCAAACCAACGCCGGTGGATCTTTGTGGGTCACTGTTGCTAAGGTTACGAAGGTGATTGCCCGCATTCTTGTTGCAGATGCAGAGGATGCTGAACGCATCTCACGAATTCATGTGCGGAAGGAACCCAATTTTGGAGGCACAGAGGGACAGAATCACAGATGGGATGACAGCCAGAAGGCATCCACAGATTGCGCTGAAATGGTCCGCAATCCCACAAGATTTCTTTGTATTCTGCAACTATTTCTGTGTTCGCCAAGGGGGGAGGATTGCCCTTTCTGGGTGCGGTGATGGCCTACTTTTCAGTACCAGTACCACAATGCAGCAAATCTTGCAACTCTCTTGTCTAGCAGGTGTCTGGTTCCTGTTCCATAGACAAAACTAACAGCCATTCAAAATCCGAGAGATAATGAAGGAGTCCCTGGAAATATAGCAAACAATGTGTCACATGACAACGGGTTGACAACGAACGCATCAGTCTTTAGGATATGCATACATACGTGTATGGCACTTGTATTGTTGTAGCCAATTTGATTAATCTTCTGTGCTGCCAAAGGCACCGAAACACTTTTTCCTGATTTCTATGCTCTGTGATCTCCAACCTTCTCACACCCAGTGACACTGGGACCTTTGAAGCATTTCCATGGTTGAGAAACTTTGTCCGCTCTTAGTCCAACTGATTTGAAGGCCCAGATCTTGTGAAGCCTATGCCAACGTGCCATAAGCAACAAGACCGGATCCATCAGCCTGTGGTGGTCCACCAGTCATTCATTAGCGACTGCTGTATTTTACTCTAAACTTATTTTATATTATGCTGATACAGTACTGTAATGACTGTAGTGTACTGTATTTCTTTCGCTGTGCAGGTTTGATGGATAGCATCATATCTACCACAGACAACGACCACTGGCGCCAGCAACGGCAGCACTTGATAGAAGCCTTCATGCCCCTCTCGCCGGGTCCTGAATTTCCACGGTGGTTGGGATGCATCTTCAGTCATCTTGAATTCGCATGCCCGCTTGGTTGAAAGAGTTGCTGATATCTGTCGAAGAGTTGCAGTTAGAGCGTGATATAGCTTTGATCAGGACGCGATGTATCAATGATTGGCAGATAGCCCAAAAAACGTCTTGCCCAATGCGAAACCCATGAGCCGAGAACAGATAGACAGCAAGTCTGTCCCCTCCAAACCTGTCGGATCTTCGAGAAAACTACGTAGTTTCGCTACCTCGTATGATTGGGTTTGGAAATGTTTGGAACTGTCATCGCTAGAATGTTCAATGTACCAAAGCATGAAATGCATTCAAATGCACCACGGACCACGGAACACAGCCGGTTTTCTCAAGTTTTTCCCGAGGTCTTTGGCTCAGATTCTGCCAGTCTCGCTGGCTCGCGCGAAGGACAGGGCTGAAATCGCAACAGTTGATCTGCGATCCAGTCCAGGGAACCCGCACAAAATTATTTTACAACATATTTACATATTTACTAGTTCCCCCCTGAATGTAACGTATGTACAACAAACAACGTCAAACGACTATGAACCCACTGAGACAAGACTTCTAGTTTGTGGTTTTGCATTCGGATACCCACTTCAAACTAGCCCGCCTTTTGCACAATTATCATCAATTATCTAGAAACTTGCCAAGCATGTACGCGTATACTGTATACTGGTATACTTGTTATGTGTGCCGAACCTGTACCAAGGGTGCTTACTTAAGGGGGTTCACGCAGCTGGTAACTCCTTGTCGCGTCACTTTTGGTCATCGTTGAAATTGAATCGATCAAATACATTGAAGGGCCGCTTGCAGAGTCACGGGTTGATTCCCTGCTGTTTTGTCCAACATTGCGTAACTCAAAGCACAGAAAGGAACCTGTTTGAATCATTGCTTTGAAGGAGTGCTCCCAGCGTTTAGCCAAATTGGCGAAGACCGGTCCTGTTGACATGAGCGATTTTTTGTTGCCGCTTGGTTTTGCATTGGTTTGTCAGGTGCGGTGATTTTGTTTGGCTTTCCTTGTGGAAAAGGCCGAAATTATCCTTGAGTGGTGACTACAGTAAACCCATCTAAACCCACCAGTGCTGACGTTTTTGTTCCCGCTTGGCATGCCTCCGACTCCGTCCTAGGCATGAGGCGCAAGCTCAACTTCAACTTGCTCTCTTGGGAATTCCAGAGGAAATCATGGACCAAACAAATGCAGGCCCAAGCTTCCAAGCTTCCCAAGCTTCCCAAGCTGCATGCAGTGCTTTGTTTCCCATCATGTCAAACCTTCAAGGATGCGAAAGGGAATCTCACAAACGACATCTTTCACCACAACTGAAAGCTCCAGTCATTTGACTTTAGTACTTTAGTGGATTCCACCATCCAGTCAACAACCTGCTCAACAGTACCGCTAGAAGAAGGTGCTAATCACAAGAATAGTGGATCATCGATGAGAGGAATAAAATGAGCTACTTGAGGCATTGAGGTGGCAAAAGCCACAATTTAGACGAAACTTGTCTCATCCTCAACAAACACCCTCTGCGACCTTTTTGACATGTCTAGTGGAGATCCTGAAGCTTTCTACAAGCTTATGCAATTTCATGCCTGGAATTGGGATTGAGATGGAGTGCTGCAAGTCTGTTGCTGGCTTCCAAAAAAGAAAAGGACACACCTATTCAGACTATTGTGCAACATCATGCAACACTGCTACTGTACCAGCGTCGCTACATTTTCATGTTCTTGTGCCTTATCGAGTTCGACAGGCATTCGCAAGACATTCATGTTGAACCCGGATGCAAAGATTGGCCATTTGAGCGATTCAATGCTCCCTGGCAAGATGCGGTTCTTCCTGCTTAGGCACCTTATGATGTTTGAACATTTGGCTCTTGGCTGCTCTTGGGGGTTTCGCGTGAAATCTCTTTGGGTTTCATTAAAATCTTTGACCCACGAACATGCTGATGGAAGCTGTGACTATCAGAACCTTTGGTGTTGCTCATGCAAAAAACGATTTTGCACGACCAGGTAAACACATGTTTTACTTTTCTGTTGGTTTCGCGCTTGAGTTCTATGTTCTGTGGCCTTGCTCGGTACTCAATCAAAAGAACCTAAGCCGAAGGCGCATTTTCGCACAATTCAATGCAATACCAATATGACAATATGTATATATGTATATATATATATGTATTGTTTTTCAAGGCAATATATGTACTGTATATATATATATATATAATACAATTACTTGCTTCTCTCTTGCTTGACGGGTCTGTTGCAACAAGGGGCTTGTGTCTTGTGAATTAGATTGCGGCCGGTATCTCCACTGACTCCACTGTCTATCTCACTTAGCTCCAGCGCTCACTTTGTCTTCTCCCAATTCTCTTTCGGATCATCTTTTTACTCTCTCCATCTCTCTCCTCATGATGTCGCAATGCGCCTCCTCGGGTTGCAGCAATGCATACTTGACTCTTACATCGGTCCGAGAAACAGGATCAATCAGGTTGACTTCCTGGATATATCTTCCCGCAATTTCCCGCATATACCACCAAAGCCACTGTGCCATGTCATCACCATTCATCACCTTTATTTTTTTTGCTGAGCTTGTCTTGTTTTCATCCGGTTTCCGTAGCCTGAGGAAGAAAATCATGAACGCTGCCCAGACTGATGCATCGGTAGGCAAAGCTGTGTCACTGCGTTGCATGGATGCTTGAATCAATGGATGTGTTTGAGGGAAAACTTATAGAGAAAACAACTGTTGTTTTTTTAGCATCAAGTATTCGGGGCTTTCCTGTCAATTTCTTCTGAAACCAATTCCTGGGTTGAAAGGAACCTTGAGCGAGCATTCCGGTATACACGTTAATAATTGTGGAAATGGTAGGTAGCAGTGCAGCTGTGTCAAAACTGCGGCAGGCAGAAGCCAATGGCAGATAGTCAAGTAAAAACAAATAGTCGCTTCCAATGTAAAATCTATGTTCACTTGGACTTCTTGCAAAATCAAACTTTAACAACCCAAAGAAAGATGTGATACGGAGATTCTCCCCTAGATCCTACCAGACAAATCAATTTCTGCTGTACTTCAAATAGCATCTCTTACTGTTTGCCAGCTCTTCCTTCTGATGGCTGCCCAGTTCGAGGCTGGGGCCATTGTTCCAGGGTGACAAAGAAAAGACATCGACAGACGTCCGGTTGCCATTCGCACTCGTATGATCAAATTGAAAGACACGAAGTAATTACTCACAACCGGCACAGAAGAGCAAAGCTGATTTGATCAATATGTCATCATTTTCATCCTCGGTCACCAGACTTGCTGGTTGCATGCCTTGAAAAGCTCAGCGTTTCTGCAAGTCGTGATGGCCGCAAAATGGATCTTGAAATTTGAGAAGCCCTTAGCTGCCTTAGCTAAGCCCTTCATGAGTTTTCTGAAACGAAACTAACGACCATCAGGCCCGCTGTCACGGGCTTTGCAAACCGGCCATTTCCCTAGCAGCACGGACTACGGGATTCTCGGCACTTGATTTGATGATATTTGATGCGTTTTGTGCAGGTGCCATTTTTCAATGGTTTTTTCTGACCGTATGACGGCAACCATAGGATTGACTAGGATAGACTGCATCGCCAAAGTATCTGTCAACTGGACTGCTCAAGAATCAAAGGAACATGCTGCTGATCCTCTTCGCTGGCCATGACACCACAGGTGAGCATTCTTTTGAGCAGATGTAACGCACACTCAGAGACAAATCGGTGCTTCAAAGTGCTTGCTATACTAGACTTGCAGCTTCACCATTGTTAGTACAAGAGTTTACAGCGAAGTGGCTCGCCAAGCAATAGAACTTTGATGAACTTTGCAGGGCACACTATGACATGGTTGATGTTCGAGTTGGCCCGACATCCTGAAATCCAGAAGCAGGTGCAGGAGCATATTGATGCATATTGCATCTATTTGCATCTGGAGTGAATCAAAAGCTGTGGGCCTGGTGACTGCTGCGCTCATTTCAAACCATTGATCTACTCATATTTTTTGATGTTTTTGGGTGCTTTTCCTGCTATGATACGTCGGACGTTGTTCAAAATTTGTTCAATCCGTAATTTATTGTAACAATCCATCACACAAAATGTCATCTCCAATCCATATGGCCTAAGAGTATAATACCCATAGAACTGTCACAAGCCTAGACACAGATCCCAAGACGTGTTAGATGCCTTCAGGAGGAAGTAGATGGCTTCTTCGAATCCCTGAACGGACGTGATCCAACTTATCAGGACGGAGTTTGTGAATACCAAGGGTTACAAGACGTTACAAGATGTTACAAGATGCTACAAGATGTTACAAGATGTTACAAGATGTTACAAGTGTGCATTGAAGTTGGGCAGGTCAGACTTTGTGTAGGGAAAATCAATTGCGGGGGGTCAAATGTTCAAAACTGAGCACATGGTGCATGCAAAGGCGCAAAGACCAGCGCTGGATATGGTGTCTACAGAACCAAATACCTGTACAATCCTGTATATACATATGTAGCATAGCTGTCATGATGTATACTGTACTAACGACACGCACACTTTAGAGGTCTATGGTTAGCCATGACTTGTTCAGAGTCACCTGATGTGGCATGATACTCTTTCAAGAAGCCTCATGCAGCGCAAGATGTGATGGGCTGAATCAGCAGAAAGAAGTGTATATACATGCAGGCAATATAGGTGCTGTTCCGTTAAGCTGAGTTCCAGCTGCTTGGAGGACTTGAGTGGTTTTGATCTTCTGGACCGGTGCATCACAGAGCAACATGGTTCAACTAGAGCTAAGTGAAGGTCAAATATTCTCCCCGAAAGTATCCCGTGCAATTTCTCTCGTTGCGCCATCTATTTAAACCACCAAACAGCCTTGAATAAGTGAGGCAAGTCCACTTTGGCCAAGGGTAGCTGCTCCACTTTCACGTGCCACCGCGAAGGGGCCGAATATGCAACTTTAAAGGGGGATCCACCGTTTGCACTTTTTTGCTCTGGATTATGCCAGATTATGCCCATGAATTCGTGTCCGATGGGTATGTCCACAAGCTCTATTTCCAGGTGCATAGATGGCGCAGGTCCCATTCACATGCAAAATCCGACGGGGTATGCCCACATAGGTAGTTGAAGTCCTTCCCACCCCACAACAGAATGCCATAGAATGCCACGTAGTCATATAGCTGTAGATGGTCTTCTCATACCCTGAGACAAAACCATGGCCATACAATGGTTCTTTTTCGAGCAGCATGGACCATGGCACAAGGCCAATTGTTGTTTTTGAGGAGGGAGGCGTTCTACTGTTAAAAGCAAAGGATTCCACAGTTTTTGCTTTTAACGGTTTTGATTTTTCACGACACGCAGAAGGGGTGTGACTTGCAAGACCAGATGTGTTTCCATAGCTTGTTTGCTTCCTTTTCATTTCTTTTAATCGCATGCATTTTTTTGTTGCTGCCATTCCCTTCAATTCTTTCAGCTAGTGTTTCTTGATCCTTCTGCTCCACTTTGTGCTTGTCACAGAGTCTTTGCCTCCGTGTTTTTGTGTTCTTCGGAAGCAATCTCAAAAGCTTCGTTTCCCCCCATGCTCCAAGCTGCTCCAAGCTGCTCCAAGCTGGCCAAAGCCTTGTCAGTTCCAACCGATCTAAGGACCCTGCGCATGTGGCCGGCAGTTGCCAATGGCACGTTCCGCCAGTTGCAGCTCCTTGGCGCAGTTCCGCTTCCTTTTAGTTCTGTTTTAGACAGGTTTAGTGCTTGGTAAGGAGTTGGCAAGAAAAATCTGTCATGCTCATTCCCACAGGCTGGTCATCAATACAACAGACACACTCTCCAGCAAGTGATTTCGGCTCATCCATGTGTTCTTGGTTTCTCAATTTCAAGTCTCATCCTCCCGCGAAACTCTTTCGTTCTAGTACTGTGCAAGTAACTCGTAATAATATTTCTGGAGTGTTGGCATTTCAGGTTTGGTGATGAACTGAAGGGTGCTGGCGGCAAAGAGGCGACAGTGGTCGTGTTGTTTGTGCCATTTGATGGACTTGTCCTCCTCTCAACACATGTACCAATTGATCCTGGTCTCTACTTCACAAGTTTCACTATTTTCTGTGACCTTTAGACTTTGGACTAGGCGCCGAGGGTGGGAGACGCTAAGATATCCAAGAAATTCAAAGAACAAGAATATCCAAGACCTCAAGCCTGGTGAGTTCTAGCCATGTTGTCGTTCCAAGCTTATGTTATGTTTCAGTATCATGCCGTGAGCTGGTTGGTGCTTTTGTCGGGAAATCAAAACAAAGATTTGCAGACCTGCCTTGCTCCACGGATGCTATCAGGTTCACCTGCCAAAAGGCACCTTCGTGACAATTAGCAACTGGCAGCGTTCTTAGAGAAGTGTTTCTGTTCGTATTGACGACGTGACAGAACCCTTGCCGATCTTCATGCCAAGATTCTTAGTTTGGTCAAATGAGTTCGGACGTAGAACCAATGTTCGGCTCCTGAGGTGTCGGCATCGCAATCCGGAGCTTTGGGGTGCTGATTCTGAGCACTTCAATCCTTGGCGGGACTTTTCGCAACAGGAGACTTCAGTCCTTTAGCTTTGCACAATGGCACAGCATCCTTTGCAATTTGTCGAGCACCTTTCGTTCATGATCGAAAGATATCGAAAGTATAGAAGGAGCTTGCACGCGTCGGCTGCCCAATGGCTGCAAAGACACCCCAAAGCCAGCGCTTCTCGCCCTTTGCTCACAACCCCCGTAGCTGCCTCGGAAAGAATTTTGCACAGATGGTGACGTGGCAGCAAAATGGATGGCAAAATTGGGGGAGGGACTTGTTTGTGCAACAAAAACTGAGGGCTAAAGTCCAACATGACCCTTCCTGTCAATAGCTTTTCTTGCTGTACCACTTCCAAGCCAGGAAATGCGGCTCATCCTTTCCCATATTTTGCACCGGTTCGACTTCTCTTTGGCTTCACCTTACGATGCTTTCAAAGATGTTGAGCTGAAGGCAGGTCACACAAGTCATACTGGGTACCACACCGCTTCTTCCTTCAGTCGCTTTCATGGACGTCATATTTGTTGTAAACTCGGCAGACGGGAAGGCTTTTGCACTGGCTGTAGTCATCGACATCGGACACTATTGGACTTCAGTTGAATGCATGAGATACGCACTTTGTGCAGCTGCCTGCAAAAGTGATTCCTGGATATTCCTGGTCATGTGTTGTTCATATCCCATATATATATATATATCCCATTAATTAATCTCAGTTTGCAGGCTGCAGAGATGGATAGGATGAAGTTCCGCGGTGTGAATCTTGGTGGAACTATGGGCCCAATGGACCTCGAACGCGGAGGCAGAAGCCCAGCTTTCACGCTGCGATACTACTTTTGAAAAGCGTTTTCCGAAGATTCATTTCAAATTCTGTCACTGACATTTATTTTGTGAGGAATTCAGTTTCTTTGGACCATTTGCTGCTCTATTTGAAGGTTGTTGGCTTGAAGCTGTCTCAAAGCTGCCAAAGTTGTGTCATCAAAGCACCCCGACTGCAAAGGCTCTGTGTCTCCGGGAGAGCGCTTCCTGATTGCCATGAAACTTCATGTAAAGCCAAAGCTGCCAAGAAGTGCAGTACCATTGCTTAATTAGGCGGCTTGCTCGGCTGAATGCTGAGATCCCATCGGTCCATTGATAGCAGTACCTTGAAGATCCTTAAAGCCTTAAACGCATTTTGGCCTCGGAACAAAGCTGTTCTTCCCCACTTGTTGAACGAGGATGAAATGGATCGATCAGTACAAACAAATGCAAAATAGATGCAAATAGTTCATTAAGAATATTTAAGAATCCAACGCCTTCTTGTCTTCCCATGTCCAAGTCCCATGCTGAAGCAGTGTCTCCTCATTTGAAGTGATGGAGTGCTTGGCAGATCATCGCACGTGCTAGAAGATCTAGCATACTGCGACGTCTACCAGTCTTCTTTCCGGGGGAAGATCTGAGTAGCCGAACAAGAAGATGGGACAAAATCAACACATATCAACGCTATATAATGCTGTTTCTGTCAAACATGTATCGCATCAGACAGACCCACAACGCTGCAACATACCCTTTCAGGCTGTTTAGATGTGCCTGAAAGGGTCGGTTCCAGTGGCTTTGGTTAAAAGCGTTGCTTTCTGCTTGAGGATGAGGATGCCGTTGCCGCAATGTAGCTGTACAATGATAATACTGTACAAGACAAAGAGAACCTAAGAGAACCTCTAGCCCAGAGGAACGGGGTAGTTTCCACCAGAATGGTGCTATTGCAGACTTCAACAACTATCTGAATCAGATGGATCTATTGTTGTGATAGGATGATATATGGTGACATATGATGTGAAGTATGTATAAGATTGTATAAGCAACAAAGTGCAATTTACTTTTTGATCTTCAAACGTACTTGCACATGCCCCGAGAGATATGTGACAACAGTCGAGAGTCTACAACTGTTTTGAAGTGCTCACTCCTAAGAACCTTTAACTGTGTCCAAAACAACAAAGTCATAGAAGTCATAGAAGTCATAGAAGTCCGGACTGTAGGAATTCTTGGAGGCTTCTCAAGTGACCTTCGCACAGCAGTGTGCCAGGCTCCGCAGAGCAGAAGCTTTGACGGAGACTTGACGGCGGGTAAGGACCCAAGATATGCACTGTATTGACTCTGAGATTGACTCTGAGATTGACTTTGAGATTGACTTTGAGATTGACTGTATTGATATCTTAGGATCTCTTCATATCTCTTCGCATCCCAAAGGTTTGAATTCGAATGAAAGACTCAGCGTGGACCTCCGCTTGTCCGACAAGAAAACTTGTAAGAAAACCAATGCCACCAGGTCTATTTCTTCTGACTTATCTAGAAGCCTTCTTGCGATTTCTTGCGGAGTGTGGAGAGATTCCTGTTTTTCGGGAAGCCTCAAAGACGGTGGGATGAATGTTCCGATGAAGCAAGGTGCGCGACTAATAGATCTTTTCTTGGAGGAAAAGATGCTTGAAATGTAGAACTGGCCGAAAGCCTAAAAGAATAAAACACCACCTTTGCCATCCTTTGCCCGCAAACCAGACTCTCTAGGAGAATGAAACATGCCTGTGCAGGACACCCTGTATGAAAACTGTGACGGCGATTTCGTGAGTGATGGCGGCGAAGTTGCCTCACAGGCAAAGTGGTCCTGGTTGGTTTCAGGAAGTGCTGTTGTTTTGGAATGCCAACATTGCACCACGATGCACCACGATAAAGTCGGCGCTGTTGCTGCAAAGCTTTCTTCGTACTGCCGTGTGAATGCACTATGTTCTCTGCTCAATAGGTGTGAGGCTTAAGCACAGTTTCGGTAGTTCCCGCTGTCCCGGGTCATTTCGCCCTACCGATCCCTTCAGTTTTGCGATGGCGACAGGCGAGCTGGTTTTCACTCTCAACGCTGAAAGCTTTCTCTGTGTGTGGTTTCATTTGTATTGTTGTTTTGGACAAGAAACGATATGTTTTCGGCTTCATTGTTTGGTTTAGAAGCCCTTCTCTTGCAAGACTGATGCATCAATATTTGCTGGTGTGGTATGTTTTGCTTACTTTCACCCACTACTAGTGGACATGAGCACTTCACATGTTCAACTCATGGATATACAATGATATACATACATCCATATGTCACATATGTACGAACATTGTATGGTTATGCATATGTATATATTATATATAATATATATAATATCTATGTACAGTATGTACAGTATGTATATGATACATACCATGATGCCGCAATCCTGGAGGAACTGTGATGAAAGTCTCTGGCCCATTGGTGGTCGCGGAGAACATGTCCGGTACCAAGATGTACGAGGCGCAAGAGAACATGTCAGAACAATGACCACTTTGCTCACGGGCTCCAAGACTTCCTTTGCTTGTTCTGTGGCGCAAGAGTCCCCCAATGTCGCACAATTTTGTAAGGTCTGGTCAGTCTGGTCTAGAAAGCACTCTTCACTCTAAAAAGAGCATAACCTCTAGACTCTAGACCTCTCCGGCGACTTGCTTGTGGTTTTATTGGAGCATGTTGGAGTATTTCGGACTGCAAATACATCAGGTCAACTTTCTGTTGGGGAGAGCTTGAATTGGGAAAGACACGGCAGAGCCAACCCCAGCAGTTGTGACATGTTGTAGCTTAGTACAGTGACCGCTCATCCTACATTTAATGTCCAGGTGGTGCGGGTCGGAAAAGATCGATTGGTCGGAGAGATTATTCGATTAGAAGGCGACACAGCCAGCATCCAGGTGTACGAGGACAAGAGACGCTGTGCGCATGCAACAAATCTTCAAAGACTCTCAAGGAATTCCTTTCTGTGCATTTGCTTCAGTATACTTCATTCCTGCAGCCAGCCAATTTTTCTCCTCTGATTTTGGCACTTTCAAGGATCTTACGGCCTGTAAAGATTCAAAAAAGATCAAAGAGCATTTTTCATATCCCAATAGTCAACAAAGAACTCTTGCAGGATACCTCTGGACTGACAGTGGGCGATCCGCTGGTGAAGACGGGTTTGCCTTTGTCCTTGGAGCTTGGACCCGGCATCCTTGATGGGATCTATGTGTCTTGGCGAGCCACTGTTGCCACTACGAGCTGAGAAAACCTGAGGATTTCAGTGAACATGTCCGAAGATATTCACATTGTCTCACTTTGCATTTTGCACTGAAGAAGGAGACAAATATAGAAAAAGAGTTGACAGTAAGCTTCGGTGGTATCCCCAACGGCCGCAACATTTTATTTTTACAAATCTTTCTGAAGCGCGCTCGGAAGCCAAGCGCTGGAAACCCTGTTGAACCTGTTGGAACCTGACCTGGCCCTGCACCAAAGATTCCCAAAACCTTCTTCTGGACCTTCTCTGCAACCTTCTCCGGAACCCGTTGAACCTGCATCAAAGCCTCCCAGACCTTCTCCTGACCTTCTCCGGAACCCTGTTGAACCTGATCTCGGAACCTTCTCTGGAACCTTGTTGAACCATGTTGAACCTGACCTGGCTCTGCACCAAAGCCTCCCAGACCTTCTCCGGATCCTTCTTCGCAACCCTGTTGAACCTGACCTGGCTCTGCACCAAAGCCTCCCGGAACCTTCTCCGGAGCCTTCTTCGGAACCCTGTGGAACTTGACCTGGCTTCGCAAAAAGCCTCCCAGACCTCCGGAACTCTGTTGAACCTGACCTGGCTCTGCACCAAAGCCTCCCAGACCTTCTCCGGAACCCTGTTGAACCTGACTTGGCTTTGCAAGGCTTCCTGGAACCTTCTCCGGAACCTTCTCCGGAATCTTCTCCGGAACGTTGCTGAACCTGACCTGGCTCTGCACCAAAGCCTCCCAGACCTTCTCCGGAACCTTCCAAACCTCTGGAACCTTGTTGAACTTGACCGGGCGCCTGCACCAGTGCGCACTGGAGCTATTCTGGGCTGAAGACCCCATTAGCTTACGCTGTTGGGAATAAGAATGATATTCATTTCTGCATTCATTTAACTTTTGGGTCGCTGGGTTTGCCCAAAGACCCTGCAAGTGGCAAACTACCCGAGGATGGTATTCAACGCCCCTTGGAACGTATCCAACAGTTGGCTCAGAGTGTGTTTGTTCCACGTGGTGTGGATGTCCCAAATCTGGACAGAGACAAGCTACTTGGACTGCAAATGATTTGATCAGATCCACAGGATTTGAGTTGCTGCGAGGAAGAGCCTAATATGAAGTGCGGAAGTACTGATACACTTATGATTTCAATGGCTTCAAGCTGGCGAATGCCCGCAACAACTCTTCCGACTGTTCTCCTTTTCCAATGATTTCAGCATGTCAGATAGGAAACCTGCTTTGGTGCAAAGTGCGTATGAAAGAAACGCTCAGAGACGAAACACGCACTTTGGTGTGATTTCGATGATTCCGACGAATCTGGGAGCATCAATAATGGCATTAAAATTAAAGCCTTGCTTTGGATCTTTGGCACTCCAAGAGTCTTCCGTTATCTTCCGTTCTTACTCAGAGAGTGCTGTTGCTATCAACAACTCTGAACTCATTACCAATGTGGGACGAGATGGTCGCATTTGCCTAATTCAGGCTTTGGGACTACACTCCGGAGAACAACATCAAGGTGCGAGAGATGCTTCTGTCCCGACGAATCATGACCCGCATCTCAAGCCGCTTTCGCGGCTTTCGCATCAGTTTGCGCTGCTTCAGATCTGATTCAGGCTGGCGACCTCGTGACTGGCGGTGATGTGGTGGGTGTAGTCAAGGAGAATGGGCCCTTCGGCGTGAGAGTTTTGTGATGATTTCTGAGAACCCCGTCCTGGGCAATTAACGTGCAACGTCAGATGTCTTATTTAGAAAGAGTTCAGTTTCCAACAGTGGTGCTTGCTGGGTGTGTCAATCTGCGGTGCTGGGGCTGGTGCATCACGCATGCAAGACGCAAAACCGGAATGGGACCCTGGAACCCTGCATCCTGAATACTGCTGTTGGGTTGCAAAGCTGGATTGATTCTTTCTTGGCCGTTGTTTCTGTCCTGCGGTTTCTGGACCACAGTGGAGCTAGTGGTGCAATTCTATCGAACACATTCTCCAGACGAAAGATCTGTTCATCAATTTGTTGATCCCTTTTCTCAGCAAGGCTGTTCAAGAAGCACTACATCATGGTGCCCCCTGGAATCAAGGGCCGCCAGGACCTGAGGAATCTGTAGAGTTTGGAATTTATCATGAGACGATGAGACGCGAACGAATATCTGGAAGGGCATCCGGAACTGCCCCAGGTGTCAAAACTGTTCTGCCAGCTGGGAAGTACAAGATCGAGACTGCAGTGGTTGAAGTTGAAGAGGCTGGACACATTTGAAGAAAACCCTAGGTTCCCTCCTCATTTCCCTCCGCGTTTCCCTGCTCGTTTCCCTGCTCGTTTCCCTGGTCCCCTGGTTCCTTTCATAGACAGAGAGGGGGCTGTTGTTGAGCAAAGCACGTAAACAGGCACGCAGTCTTGATGTGTCTTGATTATCTGGACTGCAACGTGATGTCCTAACTCCCCCTGTTTTTCGCCAATTTTGGTGAAAGATTCTGAGGCTGGGAAAACCATGAGGGTTGAGCTCTTCCAGTGACTTGTCCTGATTGACGTGGTATGTTTGGATATGGGAATTATTTCTCCAGGATTGGCATCGACCCGTCGATGTGGACGGCACAATTTTTCCTGCGTTCCTTGTTCGAAGGCAAGAAGTACGTAGGAGTTGTCTTTCAAAACCCAACGTTGATATTGGGTATGCAGACGTATGCAGTCCTGGCGTCAGTTCTTAAATACTTTAGGATACTTTAGGATACTTTGGGTACTTTAGATACAAGGCCCAGCAGATGCCACCAGACATCACTAGACTGATTAGAATAATTGCAGAATCGTGAGACATTCCATGCCAGAGTGCCATCGCCATTGATCAGGAAGTGGCCCGTGCGCGAGTCCCGCCCTGTGGTGGAGAAACTCCAAGGAAAAGAGGCGCTCTTGACTTGCGAACGAGTCCCTTGAAACAAAAATGGTCATCCAGACCCCCTTTGATTTCAAGTTTGTCAGTAAACACACTTGGGAAACCTTGAGGAACACATGCAGGTAAGATTCATGACTTTACCGTGCAGCATATTATGTCATGATCCAGATGCAAGTTGAAACTTGAAACCATGTTGTAGATGAGCCGAAACAACCCAAGTCTGCAGCCCGTCCATATCAACTTCTCGGAAGTTTCACCTCGGAGAGTCTGACAGGAGCTATGATCAAATATAGATAAGTACATAAACAGTAATTACATAGGATTACTTTTGGCACCCTGAACTCTTCTTGTTTCACATTGCTTCACTCCATGTTTTGTAGCCAGTCCGGTCCGGCCCAAGGTCATTGATGCACTTTTCCCCGTGACCTTGGGTGGAACAGCAGCCGTGCCTGGTGCCTTCGGTTGTGGCAAGACAGTGATCTCCCAGGCGGAAAATGCCGCCTGCAGCGTTTCAAGGGCCCTTTGTGATCTCCTTGGCAGAAGTCAGTATCCAGATGTATCCAATCTCCAATTTTGCCGAGGGAAGGTTTTGAAAGGTTCTGAAAGATCAGATAATTCGCTGGTTCTTGGGGCTGATGGAAAACAATGGCATCTGGCTGGTGGTTCTCTAATGCCCATCCGCCAGGCTTTGTCCAAATATTCCAACTCTGACGTTGTGGTTTATGTGTCTTGGTACGGAATCCGTTTTTTTCGTTGCAAAAACTGTGAATGGACCATGACATCTTTTCAGGCCCGCTATATGTATATAATTTTATACTTGTATATACGCATTCATGTCTTAAATGCATATATAATCATATATATATATATGTTCAAAGTTGTGTTGAACGTTGAAACCTTCACAACCGAAAGGGTACCACCCACCCTATTTTTACACATCGCATGGAAGTACAAACCTTCACAACCGATAGGGTACCACTCACTTTGGCCATGTCCATTGCGAGTAATTAGTAAGTAATTTTGTCCGCCACTCACATATATATATATAGATATAATTATATATTTTTAAACAGGTACATTATGTGATGTTATATGTATATACAGATTGTATGTGTTTACCAGTAGTACCGCTCATGGCAGAGCGAATCCACTGATGGACCGAAAGGTGGTTGGAGTTGTGTTTTTTGGAGTGGTTGCAATGGTTGCAGTGGTCACCTCGGCACAACTGCTGGATGTAGTGTGGTGTAGTGCAGTTTTAGTTGTAGTTGTAGTGTAGTGTAGTGGAGCCGTAGCTGTGGTGTAATGTAATTAGTGTAGTGTAGTGTAGTGTAGTTGCAGTTCCAGTTGTAGCTGTGGTGTGGTGTAATTAGTGTAGTGTAGTGTAGGGTACTGTGGTGTTGTGTACTGTAGTGTGGTTTAATGTAGTGTATCTAGTGTAGTGTATTGTAGTGTAAAGTAGCGCAGTTGTAGGTGCAGTGGAGTGTAGTGTAGTTGAGTGTAGTGTAGTGTAGTTGAGTGTAGTGTAGTTAAGTGTAGTGTAGTGTAGTGAAATGTGGTGGTAGTTGTAGCTGTACTTGTAATTGTAGTTGCAGTTGCAGCTGGAGTTGTAGTTTTAGTGTATTGTAATGTAGTTAATGTAGTGTAGTGTTGTGTAATGTATTGTAGTTGTAGTTGCATTTGTAGTTGTAGTATGCTGGAGTGTAATTAGTGTAGTGTAGTGTAATGTTGTGCAGTTGTAATTGTAGTTGTAGCTGTGGTAGTGGTAGTAGTAGTGGTAGTAGTAGTAGTAGCAGCAGGAGTAGTAGTAGTAGTAGCAGTAGTAGCAGTAGTAGTAGTAGTAGTAGTACTAGTAGTGGGAGTAATAGGAGTAGTAGTAGTAGTAGGTAGTAGTAGGTAGTAGTAGGTAGTAGTAGGTAGTAGTAGTAGTAGTAGTAGTAGTAGTTGTAGTTGTAGTTGTAGTTGTAGTAGTAGTAGTAGTAATAATAGTAGTAGTAGTAGTAGTACTAGTACTAGTAGTGGGAGTAATAGGAGTGGTAGTCGTAGTAGTAGTAGTAGGTAGTAGTAGGTAGTAGTAGGTAGTAGTAGTAGTAGTAGTAGTAGTAGTAGTAGTAGTAGTAGTAGTTGTAGTTGTAGTTGTAGTTGTAGTTGTAGTAGTAGTAGTAGTAATAATAGTAGTAGTAGTAGTAGTAGTACTAGTACTAGTAGTGGGAGTAATAGGAGTGGTAGTAGTAGTAGGTAGTAGTAGGTAGTTGTAGGTAGTAGTCGTAGTAGTAGTAGTAGTAGTAGTAGTAGTCGTTGTAGTAGGATTAGTAGTAGTAGTAGTAGTAGTAGCAGTAGTAGTAGTAGTAGTAGTAGTAGGAAAGGCGGAGTAGGAGGAGTAGTAGTAGGAGGAAAGGCGGAGTAGGAGGAGTAGGAGGAGTAGGAGGAGTAGGAGGAGTAGGAGGAGTAGGAGGAGTAGGAGGAGTAGGGGGAGTAGGAGGAGTAGGAGGAGTAGGAGGAGTAGGAGGAGTAGGAGGAGTAGGAGGA
>Ga0126342_10003367_pt1 | contig 26352 bp, 16 predicted proteins | sample Cyp1metagenome_FD_92528 | JGI IMG/M metagenome (GOLD analysis project Ga0126342, IMG submission 92528) | Coral microbial communities from Lord Howe Island, Old Settlement Bay, Australia - Cyphastrea 1 metagenome | ecosystem: Host-associated > Invertebrates > Cnidaria > Coral ...
TCTATCTATATCTATCTATATCTATCTATATCTATCTATATCTATCTATATCTATCTATATCTATCTATATCTATCTATATCTATCTATCTATATCTATCTATATCTATCTATATCTATCTATCTATATCTATATCTATCTATCTATCTATCTATCTATATCTATCTATCTATCTATCTATCTATCTATCTATTTATCTATCTATCTATCTATCTATCTATATCTATATCTATCTATATCTATATCTATCTATCTATCTATCTATCTCTCTCTCTCTCTCTCTCCGTCCGTCCCTCCCTCCCTCCCTCCATCCATCCATCCATCCATCTCCTAAAAATCATAATACCTCATTCATCATTGCTTATGTGATATCCCATTAAACCAGGCAGGTCAACAAAAGCCATTACTTCACCCATCAACCGCAGTATTTTCTCATGGCTCAGCTGATCACCACCCCTGGGAAGCAGATTCACCGCTACTCATAGCGTCCAGATGCGACTTTCATCTGCCCATGCCATGTTCATTCCTATTTTACGGGTACACACCATGTTCATCAATTTTACAGAGTACACACCATTTTTATGAATGTTCTTGGATTTGCTTGTAGATTCCCCAAGTTCTGGATTTCCCATTGGGAAAACAACACATCTTCAGCAAATCCAGATTTTGAGACCCGAGAGGCTCCGAAGATGCGTTCAGCAAGAGTTCCTGTCCGCTCCGGGGCCAGGGGGGAAGTAGACCCATCTAACTGGGATTGATTGGGATTATCATATATGATGGGATTATCATATATTATCCCAATCAACTGGGATCAATGAAACTGTATCCCATATGAGTTGATTGGGATTATCAACCCCCAGCCCCCAGTTTTCATCGGTGTCTCATCCCGCTTCGGGCATTGAAATGGCTACGGCGAACAATTTGTTGAGCGAAAATATTGTGGGATGGTCAAGTAAAAACGACTAGTGCCGTGGTTCCGTTGGTACCTCATAGTTGAGCTCCATCTATCTATCTATCTATCTATCTATATATATATATTCATCCAATGGTCCAAGTAATTAATATATATATATATATTATATATATAATTATACAATTATATTATAATATAAAATATATATACATGTTCATATTCGAGCATTTCTTCATTAAACCATGCAAGGTTCCTTTGTATCTCGTCAGCGGCGTCCATGTAAATTGCCTGGGGTAGCAATGGGAGGTAGCCACCTTATGCTTTTGTTTTTTTACAAACCCGAATAGCACGTTGTTGCTCATATGATAGATTGATAGATAGATCCCATCAATTTGTTCGTATTCTATGTTATTGAATATCATTATATAACATTGTATAATTATGTATACAAGCATATATAATGTCCCCCTTGGATTAGTAAACCTTGGTTCATTACTTCGGGGTGCAACCTCGTCCTAATCTGCTACCTGGTATCCCTCAATGATCAACAGCTCAGAAGCACATAAGAATCTGGGTTTGATATGTATATCCCAATTATATCCCACTGAAAAATCACTATTTGGCGGCTTAATACCCATTGATACCCATGGTATCTATACATTCGATGATATTCCCATTGTTATACCACCACTAGATCCCATATGATCCCACCATGTTTGTTGGTTAAATCCCCATGTTCAAAACCCTATATGTCGTCCGTTTATACGTTTATACTGGTTGCTTAGAAAAATGGATTTCCCATAAAAGGATTGTAATCCCCCATAAATTGGATCTAATTGGATAACTAATTGGCCTGGAACACTGCTCAATTTGTCGTAGCACCCCTCAATTTGTCGTAACCGCCTCTTCCGGCCAGCTACACAAGTCGCTCTCGCGACCACTGTCCGACCTGGCCGGGCATGGCGAAAAATGGCTGGGTTTAGCACCGGGCTAAAGAAGGTTTACGGATGTTTCTGGTGATAGGTAGATAGATGGATCAGATAAATAGATAAGATAGGATAGGATAGGATAGGATAGGATAGATAGATAGATAGATCGAGCCAGTGGCATAAATCCCAAAGAAACCAAGGGAGGCCAGAAAGAGCCCGGTTGCTACAGCCGGATGATCAGACCGATTGTGGTGGGATTCGATAAAAGACACGGAGTGTCTAACCAACTCCATCAAGTTGCACGGATTGTGATCACTCAGCGGCTGCCGCGAGAATATCAGGAGCTTCAAGATTTTCTTCCTATTCACCCTTTGTTTGCTGGCCAATTGGGGAGAAAAAACGATGTTCAAACACATTAAAATCACTATTAGATCCCATTCAGTCGCAATAGAATCACCAGAAAATCCCAATAATTCCCACTAAACCACCATAAAAATCACGATCAAATCACCAATAAATCGGCCATAAAAATCACCATGGCCATCCCCGGAAGGCGCAAAAGGCACCTCTTCCGTGGCGCCTCGATACGCCCTGGCACCGCCGGCCGCGGCAGCTGCGCCAGCCAGGCCGAGGGCCCCAGCGACAAAGGCACTGGTGCTGGCGGCTCGGGCTCGGGCAGGCAGAAGGAAGCCTTGGGAGTTGGGAAAGTTGTGAAATTTATGGAATATCATGGAATATCCAACATTTGATCATATTTGACCATTTATAGATATTTACCCTCTGGTAATTTAACATAACTATGGAAAGATCCACCCATTTTTAATGGGAAAATCCACTATAAATGGTGATTTTCCATAGTTATGTTAGTTTACCAGAGGGTATGAGTGGAGAATATCTTAAGAAATATCTTAAGGAATATCTTAAGGAATATCCATAAAATATCATGGAATCTCATGGAATTTGATGAAATATCCATGAATAGTTGAGAATATCGTGGAATATCTTCATAAGTTCCCAACTCATTGGGATATAAGCCCCCCTTGATGGGAGTTGGGGCTGAGTTGGGGCTTTAGAAGTTGGGAAATGGTGGGAAGATCAATATCTCAACTTCAACTATTCCCTACTGGGAAATGTAAATATGCTTAACTCGTCCCTGAGTTCTTTGGAATATAACTCCCCACTTGATGAGGGTTAGAATCCCCTTAAACTCCACGATAGCATGAGAATAGTTGGGATGTCAATAGTTGGGATGTGATGTATGTAGCAGTATATACAGTAACCCACACTTTATGGGGATACCCTCATTTGTGATGTATGTATAAAGTAATGCAACACCTACCATTAGTATGGGGATATTTATGGTGATACAATGAGGATTATGATAACTCTTGGATGGGTCATGGGACAGAACCAACAAAAGATGGATGTCACTAGCCACAATTTGGGAACACCGTGTGTCTTTCTGTGGGTAAAATGATCTAAAATGGTGAGTAAGAATTGAACATATATAATGGATGGTGATGTATGGGATATACTTGAATATCCTACACAAGAGCAACCATATGACATGGGTTTCTCTCATAAAATGGGGGACAGACCAACAATATGATGTAGCTCAATTCTATACAGTGACGGGGAACTTGAGGTTTTCAACATTTTTCAACCATGGGAGTTTGGGGGTATTTTCCATATGTTCCATAGTTTGATGATAAAATCAGGGTATCCGCGCTTTCGAGGCCGATGTCCTTTTCAGAAAGCATACCCAGTTGGCGTCCGCCTGCAGGATGATAACTTGGGCCCCCCCCTCCTTTGGAAACCCCCAAAAAAACAACCGGGGGGGGCAACAACGATGTCCTGGCCCCCAAAAAAATATGGGCCGCCCCAGCATGGTACTCCAGCTGCGATTCGAAGACTTCCTGTTGACCTCAAATGGCGACAGATCAAATTATGTGGTTGTGATTTTTCAACAGTTCGGGATGTGTCGTTTATCCAAAAAAATTGGGTTTCAACCATCGGCATCCATGATCCATATCATCTACGTCCAGTCATGACTGGATCCTGGGCATTGGTGAATCTCATCCATTTTGGGTGAATCACCAATGCTTGATATACCAAGTCAACGTTTGTCATATATATATCCCATTTGATTATTGTACTTGATATACTTTAACACATATCACATCATATCACCAGGGTAAAGTTATTTCGGATTATTTCCACTTTCTTACCGTGTCTTACCCATCATGTTTTATCGATATGAGTAGTCTGTCTGAAAATGGCGTATACCACCAAGATTACCATGTTCATAGCGGAAATGATGCTGAACCACTCGATTTGACAAAACAATGCCCTCATGTTTCATCTAAAAATCATACTAGTTCACTCATTTCGAAACCTGAAAAGTTCGCTTACGACCTGGGCAAGTTCTCCCAATTCGCATCATTCCAGTGGCATTGGGAGGTGAGGGGTTTCAGTGGGATCCAGAGATAGAGATTGAAACCCAACAGTCACTGCTGTGGGAAAGCATCCCTCTTGGTAAATGGGTTATACCCCCAGTTATATAATGTATATTATATATATACAGTGTGTGTGTGTGTATGCAATATTCCCTATTCTATATGATATATATATATATATGGGATGAAATAAACCACGGATCCAATTCGTTTGATGCACTTCCCATGTGGCCAAGTCGCAACAGGTGCAGCGAAAGCGCGCGCCATAGGCTTCCGGGGGCCCCGAGGGCATTCGTGGCAGGCCCTGGCGAAAAATGTCGATTTGATGGATGAGTTGAAGGGAAAATCATGGAAAATCATGGAACATCTATAGGAAACCATGGTTCTTTACATCTATAGATGGTGATGATTTGGGATTCTTTGGCGAATGTCTGCCTTGAACAGGCTGGGCTTTGGGTGACCAACACAAGACTAGGACTGTTCCGGACTCCCATTTCAGGATGGTTAAATACTCTGGAATCACCATCTTTCATAGGCAAATCAACTACGTAGAAATGTATAGAAATGTGCCATTTTCAATAGCTATCTTAAATTGCCAGAGGCTAACCAAATCTATGTGTGGGTCCCCTGAAATCCGTAAATATTGGAGTCCCATTTGTGCATGCGCCATCGTCCATGGTCGAGCTGACTCCACGTGGCCAGTAACCCGGTGAAGCCTAGAGCAGTTATGGCTATTGACCCTTCTGCATCACCATCACCATTTGCAGCACATTTGATTACTAAAATTTAGATTCGTTTCTGGTTGGTGGTTTCAATCCCTCTGAAAAATATGAAAGTCAATTGGGATGATTATTCCCAACTGAATGGAAAAATAAAATTAATGTTCTAAACCACCAACCAGGTTTTGTACGTACTAAAGTTACTAAAGTACCCTCAGGTGTCATCAGCTCCATGGTCTGCTGGAAAATTTCCCTTCGAGTTCGATGATTCTCCGAGGAAAGCTACGTCGACACCAGCGGATACCCATCCACTTGCTTTCAGTCCGGCGAGCGAAAGTCCCACCATTCACTGATGCCAATCATTCAAACATGGATATATATATATGTATATATATATATATAATTTGTATAAATTTGTATATAATTATATATAACATATAATTAACCACCATGATTGATTTCATTCACTACCATTATGTGTTGCTTTAAATATCTTTATATCAGGTTGGTGTGAGCCTGTGTGAGCCACTACTGTGGTTACTACTCCATTCCATCCACTTGCTATGACCAGATGTTGCAGTTGAATCCCGTTCATATCCACATGTCACAAGTCTAGTGTATCCCATCCCCCCTGTTAAATGGTAATCTTCAAGTATACAACTCTATATGTAATTTTTGCAGATACCAATCAAAGTCTAACCATTTTGAATATGATGTAAACATATACCATCTATATAATTATTTGGAGATTTGCAAGTATCAAATTGCTCCTATTGGAATAGGAAAAAAAAACATCTTCAACCATTTACCCTTCAATTTTACATCATTTTCCCATCATGTTCCCATGAAAATTAGAGGCGTGTCCCCATCGTGTTCTCACCTGCGGCAGCGTTTCCGGAGCTCGACACTCCTTGCATCCAGAGGTGGCACCAGTCACAACCAGGACTAGGATTTAAGCAAGAAACATGGTGATTCAATGGATAAATCATGGATAGCTCATGGATTAATCATGGAATTCATGGGATTTAACCAACACAAATGGAGATATCATGGATATAATCCATCAAGTGAGGAGGTAAGAGGATTGTATGAAGGTACATGGGAGGGAAGTCCATACACCAAACACATCTAAACGCTATTTACTCCTTTACTATTTACATCATCATCTCAGATCATGATGGATGAGTCAGAAGTATTTGAAGCCGCCTGCCTGTGGGTCAGAAAATGGGGTATATCCCAATTTAGGGCCATTTTCGCAGTGTCAATGATGATCAAACATTAAAATTTTGGAGTAATCTACTTTCAGACAAACCACATAGTGGTCCCGAAAAAGGTAGAACATGTTTTTCGATGTTTTTTCAGAATGTCCGAGATGATTTTTTCCTCATATTTCCGAGTTTCCAGCTCATCTATCTAGTTCCGCGCCATCATTTAATTGGAATGCAAACTGCAACAATGGAGACATTCTGTACTGAACAGACCCAAAAAAGGTGAATCATTAAGAATCATTAAGAATCCCCATCATGATTCGACCCTTCCCGAAAACATCCGTTTTGCCGAAGATCCTCCGCAGCATGCCCCGTAGCGTCCGCAGCGTCTGTAACTGCGCGGCAGGGTCAGTTCAGGCTGGTTCCCTGCTGGTGAATTCTAACCATTGATGGTTAATGGTGGTTAATAGTGGTTAATGGTGGTTAATAGTGGTTAATGGTGGTTAATAGTGGTTAATGATGGTTAATCATTGATTAATAATGGCTGGTTGCTGGTATACCTACCCCTCTGAAAGATGATGGACTTCGTCACTTGGGTTGATTTTTCCATTTGGGAATGGAAAAATAAAATTCATGTTCCAAACCACCAACCAGTAACAGATATTTAATCTAAACCATCACTTTGTTGAGTGATACTAAAGATCTTGACCCATACCAAAGCATCATCAATAGGCATGTCACGGGCTGTAGGCCCTCTGGTGACCTACAGGATGATAAAAATGATATATCTGCCTTCAGTGTGAGATAGATGTAAGCAATGTGATACTTTATGGTGGTTGCATGACAAAAGCAATGATATTCTAGATAGCTCACTCGCTAGATATTCTCGCTCACTGGGAATAAGATGACATACGTATTGGCTGAATGGACATTTTACAGGAAAACCATGGTTTTACCATCAGTTTCCTCTAGATGTTCCCTGAAGCCAATAATGAGATTCCTATCCTACGACAGGTCTCGCGAAACTCATGGAGATGATTGGTGGTAAGTGCAGATTCGAATTTATTCAACTCCTGATGAAAGCTTGTGCAGCCAATGGTTGCTAATGGTAGAAATCTGCTAAACTACCACTAACACTTTTGCCTCCCATGTCTGGTTTGCTATGGGGTAAATGGGCTATGGTTTATTCTTAGGTTTATCAAATCAGCCTACTAAGAGGGTGTTAAACCAACTTCCAAGTTATACACATGTTTGATTTTCTCTTTGGTAAGATACCCTTTGTTTATCCCACTAGATTGATGGTCTAAGAGTCTAGGAACCTTTCCCACCTGTCCCCTGAGAAATTTACCAACTCTCCACCACAACAATGCGGACCTTCATTGCGGGAAGGACTCTGCCTCGATCTGCTGGGAAATGAGGATGTGAGGGGACAAAACCAGGTGATATGTTTTTAGGAGATAATACATCATGAAAAGGAAAATGATGATCATTATCACAGTATTGTTGATATTGTTGATATTGTTGATATTGTTGATATTGGTGATATTATATCCACGTTAATCTTCATTTTATACACATTGCTGCTAGTAATTGTTAAGTGCTTCCCATTTTGAGATAAGCCCACATGATACATATACAAAAACAACAAATTCCCACCGAAAGCCCTCTTCCTCAGCCCCACTTCTTGGGGTGAAATGACTTTCGATGTTCACTTTCCACTGTTGTGGCTGGTCAACAGTCCTCAACAACCCATTCTCCTAATCAACGTCCTACATATATATTATACACAGTATATTCACTTATTCCTAGTTAAGAGTCCATTTTCTTAGGTTCACAACTTCCATAGTGTTACTTATAAAATAATGTCCATTCACATCCAGTATATCCGCATGAAATCATGGACAAAGCCGTATCTTCCAGCGCTGCCCATGCCCGAAAACTCTCAGGGCTGCGAGCATGGTGTCTTCCACTGGAGCCTGGAAGTGCAACATGGAGATTTAATGGCATATCATCAGCCACAGTGCCAATCTCAGATACCCTGCAAAAAATGACACATTCTTAGCTGGTTAGTAGATAATCCCATTCATCTAAGATTGACCTAGAGAATTGGGATTTGATGGGGATTACTCAGCGATAATGTTCACCTAGGATTTCGCAAAACCCCTTCAGTTTTAATGCTAGAGGGTAGCAAGTTTAGAGTCCTTATATCCATGTATCATACTTAATCCATACTATAGTAATGTTAACCCCTCCAATTTATAGTCAGGGTTGCCATTAATCCAGGGTTGACATTAGATAGCTACAGTAATGCCTCAAACGATGACAATTTTGATTGGGAAAATCACATTACATGATGATGAAACATTAGCTTTTCGGGTTCCCTTTTTTTTCAAACAAATCCAAGGAGCCCATTGGGATTCTCATCCCATATTTGGGATGCCTCATCATAGATATCATAGTTTCAAGCTGGGCCGAAAATCTGGAATCCGATAAGCTTTATGGTGATCAGACTATAGTTGGATGGGCAACCCAACGTGTGGAACTGGGCACCACTGTGTGGAATTCATCCCTTCTCCCTATTGCTAAACCTGCCCCAAATATTAAAACTATGGTCCATTTCGAATTTTGGTAAATTGCAGGTTGGTCAATTTGACTTTAGTTGATCCTTTTTTGAAATCAATTCAAAAATCAAGGTCCAATTTGACGGTTTCAGCCTCCAATAATGAAAACTAGTTTAACCCCGAGGTGTCTTGATTGCGGCCCATAATTGAAAATTATATTTTCTAGAAAATTAAGGTTCCAAATTCAATATTAGGGGAAAACATCGAAATCCAATTTTGGCAATACTTTGATTAAAATTAGAATTTGTTTTTAATTATCGGTTTTGAAATGCAAGTTTCAAATTCGATATTAGGGGAAACCATCGAAATCCAATTTTGGCAATATCAGAAAGGTTTTTGATCGATTTTAATTTGAACATTTTATTTTATTAATTAAGGTTTCAAATTCTATATTCGGGGAAAACTCCGCACCCTAATGCCAAACACCCCCCTAATGGTACAAACTACTCCACGATATAGGATACTCCAGGTGTTTGCTATTGGAGGCGATGTTTGGGGGGAAAAAACTACATGACCACACTTTCAATCTTGAGCCACGGCCAATATCATGCCCACCCACGATTGGCACCTTTTTTCAGCACATATGTCCCACCAACCCTTCCGAACACCCCGATTGGATGTTTAGCTACACGTGAGAGTTTTGGAATGGAAAGCACTGAATACCCAACAAAAAAACATCATAAATTCATCATTCCATCATATACCATCCTTTGGGGGGCCAAAAAAACAATGTTAAAAGCCCCCAACCAGCCAAAGTAGGGACGGGCGGAAAGTCTGAGACCCAGCCATCAGCCACCTGCTTTTGGAAAATCACTCCGAAGCAGCGAAAGCAAGGGTCACTTTCAGGACAGGCACTCAAGGGTTTCAATCTAGGGCAAGGCCAAAAGTTTGCAAACATGGGAGAGTTGAAGTATGTTGATGTTTAAGGAACAAAAGATTTTATTGATTCTCCATTAAATTCATGCAACCATTTTGAAACCCTGACGCGCATGTGTCCGAGTTCATCGATTTGATCAGCCAGGAGACACAACACCTAGCTGCATCAGGGCAGTTTGAAAGGTAAGTTGTTGGGATTATAGTGAGTCACGCAATAAAAATGAGCAGTGTGGCTGAGAGCACATACACCCATAGAATCAAAATAATCAAAATGTAACCGCCAGAAAATGGTAATAATATGTAATAATTAAGTTCAGCTATCCACAATTGCAAGATAAATCATCTTCCAATAGCACATTTAGGGTTTCTTGAAAAAAGGTTGCCAACCATTGGTTTGCATTGAAAATGACAAATCGCTTGGATGATACCTTGGGGCCCTCAGTTGCTTAGAAAAGACACATTTTTATTTTGGAGCCAATGTCGATGTTCGAAGGGGTGTGCGGAATGTTGGGATCTGATTTTTTGACGTGGGGGATTGCCGTCCAAATTTGAAAGGGCAAGCAGCTCGCCATTCATAGTGATGTTTGTGTATGTTTTTCATGTGTGTAAACTATATATATAGGTATATAAATATGTATATTAATATATCTATATATATATATATATATCAGCCGACCCCGGCCGAGAAAGGGGTAGGGCGCTAGGCAATAAGAGTTCCTACCCTTCGACGGCAAGAGCAAGAGCAAGAACAAGAACAACAACAACAACAACAACATGCGGCCCGTCCGGCTGACATCGCAAAGGCTGGCAAGCCAGAGTCGACGTCCAACCCTCACAGCATCGCCGGTGTGCGAAGCTCTACAATATATATATATATATACATATATATATATATAGAGAGAGAGAGAGTATACACTGCATACATGTGCAAGTATCTATGAATGTTTACATCTATGTATTATGCATATAATTCTATATATTTATGTGTGTTTGCCCCTGCCTTGAGGGCATTTATACATAAGCTTTGAAATGGTCACTCAACACCAGCCTGAGTTGGCACCTTTTGGCACACTACGACCATGAGCCGTGGCACACTACGTTACACAAATGGACCTTGTCAATTTCGCCATGCCACCTAGAAATTCATCACATCCAAGTGATGAACCCCTATATATATATCCCTATACATCCCGATACCATCCATGTAAGGGGGACTATACCTACCATTTTCATCCATTTTCGGGATCTTCAATGAATACACCGGCACCATGGATTCTATGGATTCTATGGATTCGGACCATCGGACCATCCGAAAACAAAAAAAAACCTGCAGCCGCGCTGCCAGGCGCCGAGCTAAGTGTGAATGGCTCTCCTTGGAACTGCGGAAGTGTCCAAGAAGGAATTCCCTGATTTATCCTTTGGTAAACAAACATAGCTATGGAAAATCACCATTTTTGAATGGGTAAATCAACTATAAATGGCCATTGTCACGTAGCTATGTTAGCCATTACCGGGTAGGATTTTCCACATCCCAGATCCAAGCTCGATGGCCTTCAGGTGGAGTTCATCCACCTTTTTCGGTGAAAAATGGCTCTGAAACTGTTTCGTATCTCCACTGGTCATGGATTAAAAATGATTAAAATGGCCACATGTTGACATTATTTGACATTGATGTTGGGAACATGATTGTCATGATTCTTCAAAACCGATGTCAACTATGGATCATCCATGGGTGCCATTTTATGGTCTGTTAGGAAAATTATTCCCCGAATCCTGGCGAATTCATCCTTCTGTTGTTGGTTATACATACCGTTTTATTTTCATTATATATCCATTCAGATCTCATTCGTATTCCATTCATATTCCATCAACATTCCATTCATATCCCTTATATGTTCATGATTTTATTCCATTATATAACATTCTATAACAATTATTGTTGGTTAAATCACAATTTTTGTTATATAAAAACTATATCCCACTATTATGCAGTAATGAGGTCGTTATTGTTCATCCAGATAGCCATCATTCCATTCAGATCGCAGTTAGATCCCATTCATGTTCCATTAATAGTCCATGAATATTCCATTGATGTTCCATTATATAGTGGTATATATATTATATATATATATAATATTATATTATATATAAAATATATAATATAATATAATATAATATAATATAATGTCATATAATATAATATAATATAATATAATATAATATAATAATATAATATATAATATAATATAATATAATATAATATATATATACATATTATATAATATATAATATATATAGTATATAATATATATATATATATTATAATATGTATAATATGTATATATATATATATTACAGTACATTTATATACTATATAAACAATGTTTTCCATGAGTTGAATTCCCATATGGATGAAAACTGGGGGTACCATGAGAAATCGCCCTCTCCATCATCCAGAGAAATCAACCCAGGTGTCGGAGAGTTGCAGTTCCAGTGCTCTGGACATTTACGAAGGCACCTCAGTCGGAAACGAGTTCTCTTCGTAGAAAGAGCCAGAGTCGATCCCAACGGAAAATCCACCGGAGATCCATGCGAAATCCCATGGAAATCCCCCAAAAATGCTGATAAAATCCAAAAATGATGTAGGTTTATAGTATAGCTGATCAGATTTGAGATCATCGAAGGATTTTTTATAGCGGAGTTTCCAGCCATGTTTGATCACCAGAGGATATACCATGACATACCCAATTTCATAAACCCGCAACTAAAGGTAGATTCTTATTGGGTTTACCACAGTGTTTGCCGTTTTAACATCTACTGAACGGACAACAACAGGATGTTTGTTCGATATGGACTTTTAGCGTGTTTTAGCTCAAATCGCATTGAAAAGTTGATCTTCTACCAGGCATGTTCCTCCACAGTCTGTGTCTTTTTTGTTGATCAGGATGGACTCTTCATCAAGAGATTGCTGATTCTAGCTTTCAGTCACATCTATATTTGCCAATGCTTTGTGGGTTGCCTCACGTTGTATATCACTTCTCTGATGACAGAATTGAGAACTAAAAGCTATAGGCTATTGCAATTATTGTGCTACTATTGCTGAATTATATAGGCCGCATGAGCATTGTTTATAATCGCCGCTGTTCTTTGGCCAGGAAACAGTGCTTTTGGTAAATGTGTCGAATAAATGTTCTTTACGCAAAGACTGTCAAACATAGCTTGCTTTTGATTATTTCCTTAAACAATATCCCATTAACATTCCATTATCCTTCCATTATTATCCATCATTGTATCCCCACTATATCCCCATTGACATTCCATTCTCCACCATATCCCCACTATCTCACCACATTGTTGGCAAAATGAACCATGCCCGTGCCAAGCAGCTGCGCGAAGAATTGGTTCTGCTCCTAAGATTTCATTGAGGGGGACAGCAGACTGGGAAGATATGGGGAGATACTGGGGAGGTATGTTATGGGGATGTCACATTATATGGTACATGTTATTGATGTATATTGATTTGTATTGATGTATAACCATTGATGTATATTGAGGTATATATATTGATTTGTATTGATGTGTATTGATGTATACCATTCAGGTATATTGATGTATACTGATTATTATTGATGTATATTGTATATGGGTTTAAAATGATATGTGGGCGTCTGAAAAAAGGGGATACCCCCCATTTGTGGCAATTTAATAGGAGAACATGATGATCAATCATCAAAGATGTTGCCATAATTTTGAGAAACCTATTTGCCAAGTAGGGTGTAGAGCTGCTTGTTTTAATCATAACTAGTGCTAGTCACCCTTTTTATGAGAGATCGGCTGGGTCATGTCCCGTTATTTACCACACATCACCGCAACAGCGCCAGGCATCGTAACAGGCCACGTCCTGCCCCGAGCACCGGCGTGACCTTTGGAGGAAGAGGAGGCCGATGATTTTCGGAATGGATGCCCAGCCAGCCCAGCTAGCCATGTGGATCAGCCTTATGGGGCTGAAAATTGACCAATTCTCCTGGGAATGTAATGTGTACAAGAAGAGATACTATTTATCTTAGTATATCTGAGTAGATGTACAATGTAGAGACAGATTGTAATGGAGTCAACAAAAATGAGCAAGAACCACTTGAAACCATGGGTAACGGCGAATGGCAAAGGCATCCTCAGGACCCCATACCCCATCTGTTTTGGTAAATCCTTGTTCTTACTGATCAAATTTGAAAAACATCTGTGCCTTCGTTGTATCAATGTGTTTATTGATAGCCATGTTTCCTTGTTAAGTCCTCATCTTTATTGTCTACTAGCTCAATTCTCATATCTTTAGTGGTTAAATCATCTTAAATCCCACTAACTACTACAAGTAGCTAAGTTCTCATGTTCCACTGTGTTTTCCTCATGAACTTAGCCTATAAATCCCATTGTTTCCAAGGCGAAACATCGGTCATCGCCTGGTGCAGTCGCCATAGAGCCCAGGCGACAGATCCGCCTTGGTCAAGCGAAACACATATATATCTATCGTGTAAATATATACATATGATACATATTATATGTATATATCATATGTTATATATAATGTTGAATATATTTATATATATTATATTATATTATATTATATTATATTCTATTCTATTATATTATATTATGATTATTATTAGTAGTATTATTATTATTATCAGTATTATTATTATCATTGTTATTATATACACAGTATACATATATATGCATAGTTAAGATAGCTAGACTACATATTAAAATATGTATAATATCTAGATATGTGTGTATATAATGAAATGATAGGATTTGTTTAATGTATATCTACATGTTTACATTGAAATACGAAAAGAGCCCCCAAGTCGCGCAAACCTGGCGTTTCAGGACATCATCCCATTGCCAGGTGAGTCACCATCCCCAAAGACGTTTATGAAATTGGGAAAAAAGCCCTGGAAATGGGATGATTTTGACCATCTGGTTATGACATTCACAGTTTGCCATGGAAAATCCCAACCATAAATGGAGGTTTCGCTCGCTGGGAAAATCATCTATTTCTATGGGCCATCTATACCATGGCTATGTAACAAATAACCAGAGGGTACCATTTTTTTTACAAAATGACCTCCAGATCAAATAGATCTCCTGGTTCTGCCATGGCACCGGCTCCGGCACAGGAGCCACAGCCATCGACCCCATCGACCCCGCCGGTTTCATGGCCATGGGATGTTGGAAACGCACCAGCGCCTGCAGGCATTGAGGATGCCATGGTGTGGCAACATGTTGAACATTCTATGTGCTCTTTGGTCAAGTCCATTTTCTTGGTTCAAGGTTACATTGTGAACTCTATGAATCGAAGCGGCCAAAATCCATATAAATAATGTTAAATCTATGTTTGCCCAATCAAAACTACATGGTGCCCATTTCTTTTTCTCCAATAGGGCGTCCAAAATCATCAAAATACTGTGATATCCACAGTCAGTTTTCTGTTCAAGATTAAAATGTATCCTATTTATATATAGTATATATGTTGGATTGTTTAATTAAAACCATTTACCAATTAAAAATTTCGCTTTGGTAACTCTACCACCATCCCAGCCATGGGCCTCCCCCGCTAGCTCTGCAGCTTCCTGTTCTGGCAGCTTGGCGAAGCAAGACGAGATGGCACCCTGCCAAGCGGGGCTGGGACGCTTTCGTAACGAGCTATGTATCATACATGGGGGTAGTCATGGGGTATAAATGTGGTAATAACTGTAGTAATAAGCATAGTTGGGCTTGTAACTATAGTAATAACCTCCATAAGTTGGGATATAGGAATAGATCTAATCCTATGGTATATATGTTTGATGGAGAAATGGCAACTTAATGGGTGACCTGATCGGTGTATCATATTTGGGGATATAATGGAATATAGAACCTACTTGGGGGCGCAGGCTAGGGGTATTAATGGGTATAACTATGGTATTTTAACCTCCATAAGTTAGGATATAACCCTTACAACTATGGTTATATCACCCACTTATTAACCTATGCTGCATGCTAGATTCGGGTTTGACTGCAAATGGGGGTTTGCCCCAAGATTTCATGGTTCAAAAATTGTGCTTTCCACATTTGTTTAGGCCTGTAAATTGGGGGTGTTGCATCCCCTTTCGCAAAAACCAACAGGGAGGATCCAGGCGGTGATTTCAGTCTCGCCTGAAGCGCTGTGAGCGCCAAGGCATCCGAATTCCCCAAGGAGAGGAGTCCTTTGGGGACCACCTTTTAGGTGGTGGTCTGAACCGCTTGGTTGGGTGAAATGTAGCTTCAGGAGTGGGTTTGTGGTTGTTTAGTGTTGCTTCTGGATATTTATGGCAGATGTATCATATCTCATATATCATCATATATTATGATATATCGAACCAGTCAAGATATATCAAGCTGACACCTGGTCGTGTCCTGAGTCCCAGAGCGTCTCCACCTTGGCAGAACGGCACTAGTTCTACCGGCAGTGAGCAGTGTCAAGATCCCACTAATTTACCCTCTGGTAAACTAACATAACTATGGAAAATCACCATAGAAATAGTGAATTTTCCCATTGAAAATGGTGATTGTCCATAGTAATGTTAGCTTACCAGAGGGTATTGTTAAAAAAAGGGGTTCCACTAAGCCACTGAAAACCAGAAGCAGTTCGCAACCAGCTGTTGGACGCTGCGAAAAAGTATTGCTTGTGCATGTCGAAACTCAACCACTTCCATCAATTGTATTCAAGCGTTTCAGAGAAACTACCCATAGTAAGTCTAGTGACCGCAAAGTGAATAGGACCTGTCCTGGCAGCAAAACATCTCTAAACTTCTCCCCCATTTCTCCCCAAAATACCAGAGGAAATAATTCCCATCGAGAATCGTTAGCCACTTCTCTTCTAGCAGCTTCTACCGAAAGTGATTCTTGGTGGCCCTCTGGTAATTCAACATCAATTGCCCATTGAACAAATAACTTACCAATTAAACTTGTGATTTTCCATAGCTATGTCAATTTACTGGGGGGTATAGTTTCAACTGATCCACCCTCGGTACCAGGTCAGCGGCTACCAAAACGCATAAATTGATATTATGATGAGCGTGACGTGTGCAACAAACAAACATGAGTTTGTTGTAAACGTGGACAGCTTATATGTATACGTATAAGATCGTATAAGTAATTATATATGTGTACCAATGTTCCCAAACGTACAGGACTTATAAAGTCCGAATGACTCTGGATGTGTCCCCTGGATATCCGGGCAGATGGTTCGTTCAATGAGATGATACCTTTCGGAAGTACATGAATAGCCCCTGAACCCAAAAAAAAAAAGCTAACAGCTTGGAATATATTGGAAGACTCTCAATTTCATATGTCATCCCAGCTGCCCAAAATCTCCAAAAATCAATCCATTACATGGCAGTGTGTCAAAACCTTGTACCCCTTCTGTTCACATCAAAATAGCTGGGATTTATGGATGTTCATCCCCCTAAAAATGGTAGTTTCATAGGTGTTGATCCATACCCACATTCCATTACACTTTACTATTCCGTTTCCGGAGAGCATTCAATCTATATCCCCGGGGATCCCTGGGCTTCCCCTGCGGTATGTTTCAGCACGCTCTCGTGGCAGGAGCGTTGGCAGGGCCGCGCATCGTGCTCTAAGATCTGCCAACTCCTCGCAGATCCCATGAAAAATGGTGGCGAACAAATCTGGTTGGTGGTTTTACCCTCTGGTAAATTAACATAGACCCTGGTAGATAGGGGTTGGAAGACTAGTTTCCATTAATAATAGGTGATTTTCAGGGCCTATGTTAATTTACTGGAGGGTAACCATCTTGCAAAATATGAAAGTCAATGGGGTTGGGATTATCCAATATATGAAATGGAAAATAATTTTGCCATGTTTGAAACAACCAAGCAGAAATGGTCTTTCTCATTGGGATGAAAATCATGGGAAAATGCTGGGAAAATGATGTCATTGGATTGGTTCAAGGGAAAATTTTAACCGGAAACCATGGTTTTGACCATCAAAAAATTGATGGGGTTTCCTGTACCATGTCCCTTAAAGCAATGCAATGACTGGTAACAAATAGTACCCTCTGGTAAATAAACATAGCTATGGAAAATCACCATCTTTAATAAGCAAATCAATTATTTCTATGGGCCATTTTCAATAGCTATGTTAAATTACCAGAGAGCACCGTGTCCATCATGTTCTTAACCATTGAAAACTGATACTCGGTAAAGATTATTCCTCATTGTTGGTTGTTATCATCGCAGTGTTCTTAACCATATCACATTGTTGATTATGATCTCATACCAATTCTTCATCATATCCATTGAGCACATTGATATGCCAATAATACTCCGTTGTTGTTGCTTTAATCTATAACCCATTAACGACCATTGAATATATCAATATTGGTGCTTGCTATATTTATTACAAACGTCTAACTTTCATCATGTTCTTGCAGCGGGTATTCCCTTGATTGTTGCTATTTTAGGGGAATACCTCACTAAGTCCTCATATGTCCTGCTGTGGTTGGTTGTATAACCTGATGTTTTGTTGGTCAAAATTATAAAATCGACTGTATTTAATGCATCATTAATCTATCATCTTCCCCTGATTGCCGTTTTATAGGGAACATAAATGGGCTATGAGAGTTCTATGCAAGGCTTCACAGTGATAGCGGGCACCGCCCTAAATGATAGCTGCAAAACCAAAAGTATAGCCAATAATTTTATTGTTACTGTTAAAGTGAATATGGGGTTTATCTGAAAATCGGATAGTCCCAATATTGATAGTTTATCATCATGAATAATCTGTTGAGACAAAACCATATCAGGCGTGCGACAGAAAAATATGCCTTACTGGTTCCATTGATATCTGAGATGATGATATCCAGATGAATTCCACGTGAAATGTCTCAATATCATTGTGGTTCAATCCCCATAGTTTTCCAGGTTTCCCCAATTATGTATGCGAAATACCAATTATCTGTTGGTTATATCCCAGATTGCATGATTACAGTATCTTCCCTTTATGGTGCAATGACATATGTGTGTTTGTGATTTCCCATGGGGATTTTCCAGAAAAAAATCGAACGATGGTTTCCCCATGTATCATACTATTGGGTTGTATATTGATGTTGATTCCATTTAACGCTCAAATGATCATTAGGAACATCATTAGTTTCATTAGTTTCACAGTTTCACTATATTGCCCAATATCTTCTGTCAGTTGTGCCCCACAGTTTTTCATGGTAGATACCATCTGTTGGAAACGTATCTCAGATGATATTACAACAACCTCCAAAAAAATGCAACCGTGTCTCATCACTATTTTAGCGTGATGAAATCCTGTTCTATTCTTTGGAGTTTACTATTTTTTTGGTGGCCAATCATGATGGATGATGGGTAAGTAACATCCATGAGCCACCATAGTCAGGCAGCAACTCGTTGTATCAAATCAATGGGATAGCAATCAGATGGTGAACCTAATGCCGTGTCGTCACCATCCCCAATAGAGTTAATATGGTTATCTATCTAACGATTAAATTATTCTGTGTATTGGAAAACATTAATATGTCAATGAGGTAATATTGCTCCTTCAATGACAAACGAAAAAAAATACCTCCTAATATAACAAAAACTACCTGAGGTGTTTATCAATAGGGGGGTTAGTATTAGGGGGAAGGGATTATTAACCATTATCAACCATTATTAGCCAGTAAATCAACCTCTATAAATAATTCATCAACCATTAACCACTAACCATTATTCACCTTGTTTTTACCATTAAAATGGTAGACCCGATGGTTTTGAATCACCCGTTGGCGCACCTCCGTCGCGCTTCCTCCACCGCCTCGTTGACCGCGGTGGTGATCCGCTCCACGAAGACGTCGCGCTGGGCGTCCTGGGAGTTCCCCAAAAAATCACCACGTTTTGGTGGGGAAGTCACCATGAAAATGCGGGTGTTCTCCTGGAAAATCACCGTGAAATCGTGTTTTTTGTTATGAAATCTGTGTTTTTGTCATGGGATCACTATGAGATATTTTTTTCATGGGAAATCACCATGAAAATGTGTGTTTAATTGGAAATCACCATGGTAAAGCAACAGTAAACCCAAATTTGACATTTTGATGGGTGGTATAAAGCATCAAAATATGGGTGGTTTATTGTTGCTTTAGTAACATTGAATGAAAAGCACTATGAACATGGCGATAAGGTACATCAAGATCTTTTTTCAGAGGTTAAAGGAACAAGAATGTGGTGATTGGTGGCAGAATGTTCACCAAAAAAGGCGGTTTTCACTTGAGAAAACGGAGAACTGATAAACATATGAGTTTTCTGTGAGAGAGCTTTGCCCAATGAATTTCAAGATTTTGCACATTGGAAACAAATCATCCCCAACCAAGAAATTGGATCTCCACAAGAAAAATGGAGGCCCACCTAGATGTAGAAACAAATCAGGATTGTTGACCACTAGAACTATTGAAACCAACAAACAACTAGATTTGAACCAGTGGAAATGCAAACTTAATCATCAAAACATCCGGAATTTAAGCAGTGGAATCGGAGGTTGAAACAACACAAATGTTGCAGGCATGTGGGACTTCAAGAATTGGAAATTGGAAGCTAACCAACACAGACTAGGAATGACTAGGAAATTCAAGCATTGAAAAAAGGAACCGTGGAAAACGATTTACAGTAAGAGGATTTGGCCAATGATATCGTTTAAGTAGGGCATCCCCCGGACATTACAATGGTGGCTGGTCTCAACCACATTGCATAAGGCTTCAGACGTGATGAATATTGCAATGTTGTTTTTTTCATACCCAAAGAATTTTCCTGGAAAAACTGGCGTTTGCCATTCCTGTCTCAGCTAGACACAGAACCAATCCTAGTTGGATGCAGTGTTCCACTAAATTTTGGCCGCCCAAACGAAATCAGTTCATCCCTATTTCTGGGATTCATCTGCACTGCTAGGTCGAGTATCTTTTCCAGTGAGGCAGGGCCTGACAACGATGATGACGAGGACGAGGATTGTTATGATTATTGAAATCAGTAAGATTATAGAAATCATCGCGTGATGACCTATTGGTTTACATCCTACTGATTATTGAATCATAGTACTCTAATAATTGAAGAAGGATGATACTCATCTGTAGGATGTAAGATTATGGGTAGGAGGATGACGATGCTTTTCGGGAAAAAATCTAGGGTCGAAACGATGATTTTTATGCGCATGATTCCTGCAAATTTTACCCTTCAGCCAAAGTATAATTATAATTTGGAAATAATATTGATATAATTTTGTATGATATGATATTCAAACCTGGATGATGCTAGAACCGTGATAAATGATAGCTTCGAAACCCAAGGACCCCGTTATTTTGGAGGTTTAGACCCAGAAAATGGAGGACAACCAACTAAAATAAGGTCACAAGTGGGTTCCGGGAATTATGATAGTAGTAACAACCCTCAAATCAGGAAACAAAACAACGACAATAAGTGCTGTAATCATATCGGAATATATCGGAATAATAGAGACATAATATGCAATCGTGACGATGATGATCATCATGTTTTGTTCATACGATATTGAAGATCATGAGGGGACGGGACCTAATTACAGCATCCTACACTTTGATGGCGCAAGGTCGTTTTCCACCCCCGATGGGTCCGCCAATCATTGTGCAGTTTTGCCCAATCCATCTGCAAAGTTTCACGGCCGTTGGTGATTTCGAATGACTCCAACCCAGAACTAGGTAGAAATAGGAATCGTGTTTCGATCGTGATGTCTTAATTTAAAAAAAAACTATTTGATGTGGGAAATCCCCCCTTATTCCACTAGTATCGCATTGCCCTTCCAAATGAGGCATCCCAGAACGCAGCCATTCATCTCATACTGTTTGTTAGCTATATCCTGCAAGTATCCCATGAACTATCCCCACTACTCCCCACTTTTGATGTTTTTTGTGGTATAAAATCCTACAAAAATATATATTTTACCTCGAGTGATACCCACCGTGAAAAATATTTTGTCATAGTTCCTGAGATCTCCTTTGGAAGTATATATGGCATATATGTTCTGACATGTTCTGACATTATTTTCTGGCATTCGATCTGATACTCTATTCTGACATACTTTCTGGCATTCTTGCTGGCATTCTATCTGGCATCCTTTCTGACATTCTATCTGGCATCTTTTCAGGCATTCAGTCTGGCATTTTTTCTAGCATCTGGTCTGACATTCTCTCTGGCATTCTTTCTGGCATTCTATCTGGCATCTGACATTCTTTCTTGCATTCTAATTCTATCTGACATACTCTCTGGCGTCTGGCTGAGGTCCGGCAGTGCCCACTGACATCTGGAGCTCGCGGATGAGTTCCGGCAGTGCCCACTGAGATCTGGAGTTCGCAGTTGGGAGGAGGAGGAGGAGGAGGAGGAGGCGGAAGGACAAGGAGGAGGAAGGACAAGGAGGAAGTAACTCTGATAAAAGCTAGACCCTCACCTGGCAGGTGGGTAAAAACATATCAAATTCATTAATATACAATTATAAAAATGGTTTGTGATTATCAAACCGCATTAAATGAATATACAGTAAATCCCATATATCATATCAAATTGGTAAGTTATATCCCACTCATACACCACAAAAAGCACTGGAACATTATCATTTATATCAGTTATTATTCAAGTTGGTTAGAGATATCAAATGTATTCCATTCATATCCCAGAATCATTCTAAAATGAATCATCACTAGTGAATCCCATTTACTGGATATAGATCCCATATCAAATGCTTAGTTATTTCAGTTACGTCCCGTTAACAATTCATGGGCATACATCCAGTCTCAATGAATTTTCATTTAATGGATGTAAATCATAAATATAGGTATCATATCATCATATATGCCGTTTATATATACATACATATGGAGGTTTCCTAAATTTGGAAGGGGTACCTCAAATCATTTCAAGTCACTTAACCATTTTAGTATTGAAACCTATGGTTTTGGGGTACTCCCATTTTAGGAAACCTTCGTATATCTGGATAAGTTAAAATAAATCTGGAATATAACTATTCTGGGGATGATTCTCTTTACTAAGCATCATTCCAGTGAGGCCGCAGTGAGATCGTTATAAATTACCAATATATGCATATAAATGTATAGTGGATATTATTTTACTTATATATATATATATATCTCTCTCACAGATAATTGATACAAAAAGATAGGACATATATGTATAGATGTATTATATATATATTCTGATACATAGTAGCTATCTCATACCCCATTACCGTCCCCAAGATTCCCCAACCACTTCCGCCCAGCGGCTCCACGGGCTCCACGTCCGCCAAGCGCCGAGAGGAGCCGAAGCCGCTGGCGATGGCCAGGTGCGGATGGATCCGCATCAGTTGCTGTCCCACCTGATGCCATGGGATTCACCCGGACAGCGGGGAAAGAGTTGGGTAAAGAAAACAAAAACACCAACAACAATGTGTGTATGAATTATATATATATATATGTATATCTGTCTATCTGTCTATCTGTCTGTCTATCTACCTATCTATCTATCTGTGTGATAAAAAAGAGAAAGAGCACCATATCTATATCCATCAATCAGATCTCCATTTTATCCCCACTATATCCCCACTTTATCCCCACTTTATCCGATCCCCATTCCGCCCTTGCTGGTTGCCTTAAACCCCTCTTTATTGTTGGTTGCCCCCATTGTAGCCCTTTAGATTGCTTCGTTCTATACTGCCCAATGTTATGATTTTTGATGATGGAATCCCATTATATTTGAATTAACCTATTCTACCCCAAGTGTGTTAATTGGATCATCCCGTTAAGTGTATATATTCATACCGTTGATTGTCCCCATCATACACATCTTTACTGAGTACCGTAAATAATATCCCATCATACCCCACTGAAGTGGTTGGTATCACAACGTTCCCATTGATCTCGCGACCAACCCTGACCCAAGCTCAACAAACGCCAAGCGTCGTAGATGGCCACCTGCGAGGCCCGGGACCCAAAAATATGAAAGTCAAGTGGGATCATCATCAACTACTGAACCGAAAATGCCGAAGGATGTTCTGACGTGTTTGCTTTGTTTCATGGGTTTTTTGTCAATGAATGTTAAACATTCCGTGGATGGAAAACTACAGCACCGACAAGTTTGATAAGTTGTGTGATGTGTTTTTTGCATTCATATATATATATATACCTTTCCCTTCATTCACCGGAAATATGCCCCACAAGCGAGTCAAACTACAGTTTGTCTGGCTGGGTCTGCGCTTTCGAGACGCAAAACCTGTACAATCGCAGCTTCAAAAAATCTTGACCTGAAGTGCATATGTGCTAAGTGAACAACCCAAGGCATTTTTCGTCTCTCAAAATGAAATTCTTGCGAAACCCTGAGCCCTCCACACTCGGCTATGCTCTTATGATAAAACAGCGTTTGGCGAATCAAACTGTTGCGAGTTTGGTCATGGTTCAAAAAATGGTGATTGGGGTCCATTATGGACCCATAATTTTGACAAATGGTTGGTGACGCTTGGGCTTCGGATCTGAAAACATGTGTTTTTATTGGTGTCAACATGTTCGAGCCATGACCATCTGGAACCAGGAATCCGGAAACATCCTATTATATATATATACATATATATTCCCGCTGTCTCATGTATGAATTTGTAATAAATATGTTCTATGCGAATATACACGTGTTTAATAAATATGATTGCGTATATGTGTATGTATATATATGTATAATATGTATCTTACATACGTGTAACGGTGATTAGATTACGTATAGGTGTGTCACTGTCTAATAAGACGCACGAATATCGTATCTTCGAGGATGTTGGTTGTTGAATTCCATCGAAATCGAAACCAGCACCGCCCCAGCCGCAACCTTTTGAGTGATGCCATCCTTGGCAGTCTTCCCGGTGCAGATTACTGGGATGTCCAGTTGGAAGGTGAGAATCTAGAGATATCTTGAGGTGAGCTCACTTTACGTGATAAACTTGTGATTTAACTTGATTAACCATCAAAAAAGGTGATTTAATGGGATTTAACCACTATTATACATGGGATTTTCTTGACTTCATCTGAGCAATCCATTCACCGGAGAGTAATGTAGCCTGACTATGCCTAGAATAGGGGGGCCCGACCGCTTGCAAAGCCAATGATGCCATAATGCCATAAGTAGCCCGATCGCCAGGGTTCAAATGTGCCATTGCCACTTCATGGAATGAAATATTCAACTATCACCGGGAAAAGGGTACAGCAGTGTATGAATACCAAGCCCAAATTGATTCGATTTTGTCCAGCTTTGTTGTTTCTTCATTGATATTGTTCTACATATATAATTTTTAGGTTTATATGTAGTTTTCTAATTCTGCAGCCTCTAGTTTTACCTTCCCGTCCACTCCCTCTGAGGTACGTCATGGAAACCTGGTGTTAGCCTCCAGGGCTCGATATTGAGGGCTCGGAAACCAGGATAGCAGCTGCGAACTGCGTCACCCAGAGCCTTTGCGAAAGCACCTGCGGCGAACTGAGCGTGGTATCCCTATGGTTCCCCTCTGGTTTCCCCTGGACATGATTTACAACCATGGTGGATGTTCCAGTGTTCTATGTTAATTCCCCGGAGGCATCTGCTGATATTACCATGACAGCAATCCTTCTGCAGCATGGGAAATCTCGCGTTATTGGCTCATCTAAGCACTGCGTGCTCATCACCTAGGGGATGATGAGGATGATGAGGATGATGAGGATGATGAGGATGATGGATGATGAGGATGATGAGGATGATGAGGATGGATGAATGCATCTATACATTACCTATGAATTCCAGGAATAACTGAATAAACCATTGCGGTCGTGGACCCAAGGGATACAAAACCACCCTAACCGCAACCAGCAACAAATAGCCAGGTCTTTGATGCCTCTCTCCGTTGTCTCTGACCATTCGGCTCAACCCTAAACATCTCCATGCTGCTTGTTTTATGGCCATATCTCTTCATCTTCACTGGTTCATCTCCCTATCTTACCACTTCCTGATGTGGGTGTGGGTCAAACCCTATGGTTTTGCAAATTGGAGGATGAGCGACCAGCTACAATATCTTCAAAAACATTAGCCTCTCTTTACAGGCACGAAAACCTTTTAAATACCACCAAAGTCCCAAAAAATGCTGTTGGATCTCTATGAAAATCCAAAATCTTCCCCAAAGTTTTCCCCAAAAAACCAAGCTCTCCCCCCAAAATCCCCAACAAATGCCCAGCAACGATGGCACCTTGACCCGTGTCCCCCTCACGAGCCGAGAATTCTCCGATGGCCCAGAGCGTCTTCATGGTAATGCCAATGACCTTCACCATGCCTCGGCGTCGAGAAAAGCACTTTCGTATATATATATATATGCAAGCATAGATATAGGATCATAAACCAATCAATCAATAAATAAAAAACTCTATATATATATATACACTAGTAGTAGTAGTAGTAGTAGTCGTGGTGGTGGTGGTGGTGGTAGTAGTAGTAGTAGTAGTGGCAGTGGTAACAATATGGCAGTGGTGGCAGTGGTGGCAGTGGTGGCAGTGGTGGCAGTGGTAGCA
>Ga0126342_10003368_pt1 | contig 26344 bp, 19 predicted proteins | sample Cyp1metagenome_FD_92528 | JGI IMG/M metagenome (GOLD analysis project Ga0126342, IMG submission 92528) | Coral microbial communities from Lord Howe Island, Old Settlement Bay, Australia - Cyphastrea 1 metagenome | ecosystem: Host-associated > Invertebrates > Cnidaria > Coral ...
ATATATATATATATATTTATCATCATATTCCCACCAAACCCGGCTCGTTTCTACGCCAAGCTGCGCTCGGCCTTGTTTGGACGCAAACCAGGTTGGAAAGTGCAGGCTCAGGTAGTACAAGGGCGCCGTCCATGGGATCTGCAAGCAGCGCATCTTGAAATCTAATCTTTATCTACATATAAGTAGATTTACATATATATATATATATACATATATATATATATATACACACATATGTTTTGTCTTGTTATATGTACATACACATATATATATATATATTACATAAACAAACAATTGCCACGTGTGCGTTGGTGTCAAAAATTGTTGTCCAGATTCATTGGCCAAAATGTAGAGGTCAGTTTGAGACGCTTCCCGAATCAAAAAACAGGTGTGTCCAGGCAGGGGGGGGGATACTCAAAAATGGATTAACCACAATAAATAGGTATTTAATACGATGGGGTTAAGGGGGAATTCATGGGAATGGAATAATCTGACTGAACATAGCTGAAACTTGCAGAGAAATGATTCCCCTGTCACCATCATTCAGTAAAAGTTGACTATTGAATTTACCCGGTGGCATCGGTGATTTTATTCAACTTAATGGAGGATCTTCCAGCGACTCTGTCAATACCGCCCTAAGCAGTGGTGAAAACACGTCATGGTTGTTTAATGTGTCGTGGTAACCCCTAAATAGAAAGGTCATTTATCACCATTTCAGTAGAATTCCAAAAAGTCTTATCTTTGGGGATTACAATATATATATATATATATTATACGTGCTACGTGCATGAGTAGTTATATACATACATCAATGATCATCAATGTATATACACTGGATTTGGGACATGACTCTTCCAACCTTTCAGACACAGGCCAGGCTTGGAGTTTACTGAGTTTCTACGCAAGACTCGGCTTCTGGGATCCATGGCCATCCCCAACTCTTAGCGACCGGATACCCCGGATACCTGGATGCGAAGCCGCCCCGCCGTTGATATTTTTCTTGGGACTGGGGCCATCCAAGTCGTGAAGCCAGGTGCATTGGTTGGGCTTTTGAAAAAACGCCAGGTACAAGCATCAAATTCGAAGCATCGGTTGGGAGACATGAAAATAGAAGCCCTAGAAAAATATGGTCATATATCAATGTGTATGTATCTGTGTATACATATATATATATATAATATATATATATATATAGTTGTAGATACATAGAACTTCCCCTATAACTATGGTCATATATCCACACAAAGTAAGTAAAAAGAGGTCCACCCCACAGGCCATGGCGCCAGCCATCCAGGAATGTAAAAAGTCATCAGCATGAACCACGGCACGCCGGGATTCCTCGGCTCCGATTCCAGGTCTAGCGAAACGCTGAGTGGGCCAAAGGTGCCATATCTTTTGCCATATCTTTGCTTCACGTCTAGATGTATACATACGGTGGATGGGCCAGCGAAATCCGAATCACCAGTTGATAGGTGGACAAAATGCCATTAATTTGTTTGGGTTGAAAAACCATCCGGTTGGTGATGCAGGATTTCGCAACCATCCACAGTATGTATCTATACATTAAGATGAGATATATACTGAAAAAAACATGTCCATACTTGAAGGCACAGATGTTGTTAATGAGTACAGTATAACTATGGTTATTAGAAATAACCGTCCAACAGTTGGGTTACGGGGCCCCCATAAACATCCAAAAATAGTTGACTTAGTTCACTGCACCAAGTTTCCTAGGGTAAACTAACATATATAGATGTGGAAAAACCGCCATTTTTTTTGTCGATCATGTTCCGCGCGGGAAATTCCCAGGTTTTCCACATCTACGTCTGTTTACCCTACGGTAACTTAAGTCTGATTTGCCCCATGGAAAAGTGACTGAACGGTGCTGTGAAACGAGTTATATAATGTCGGACTGAGCCTTTCCAGAAATCAAAATGAGTTCGACCCTGAAACTCGCCATGTTTTAGTTTCCATCCAAACCCCAACTGGTGGCAGAGTCGAGCTGTGAAAAATTGGGAGGGTATGGGTTATGGTTTTGAGAAACACCCTGCATAGATGTATAAATCCATTGATCAACGGTGTGCACCCAAAACAAGTCACTAGGCCTACTCGGTGGTTCACCCTATTGGTAAGTGAGTGACTGTAAACCCAATCGCCATCAACCATACTTACCCTACTCACAACTCGGGTGAGCCAACCCCCTTAGCATCCAAGTCAGGTGGTTAATAACCATATGAAATAAATTGAAATAAACCAATTACAGATGATTATAAACCACTAGGTAGGATACACAGATACACCCCACTAAAAACTGTTTGAGTTAATAATAATGGTCCTGCTTTGGATCAAAAAGTCATCCCTATGCAACCAAGTTCAGTTTTTTTCAGTTGAATTACCCCTATTTCAGAACCAATCAGTCCCAGTTACAAAGTGGTTTATATAACCTCCATCAACTAGTTCAATAAGGTTCAATATATCTACCGGAAATCCCAATTATTGGAGTTATAAACTGACTTATCTGGGTTTTGTTTGAAAATGTTGTATACGGTATACCCCCAAAGCGGCAATTTCAATAGGGAAAATGATGATAAGCAAGTGGATGGAATAGGGGTTACCCCTAAATGTTCAGACAATTTCATTTGAGTAGTGTTCACATCCTGTGTCGTCCCCAAAATACTGGTTGGTTTATAGAGATTCCGCATTCATGGATTGCGATAATCCCCACTAAACTGCTTAGTATAATCCCCGAACTAATCATCAACCTACCCCCACACACACAGTAGTTGCACACGCGCCCCTCGAGCAACCATGACGGATGCGCGATGTCCCATAGGTCAGCCGTCTATCTGATGAATTTTGTGAATTAGATGAATGACATTAATTGGCTGCAATTCTGCGCAAATATTGGAAACGGTTGATCCGTTTGACATGGGGGAGGTCAACCTTTCCACTTCGGACAACAATGACAGGACGGGAACGATCAAAAGGGAAGTTAAGATGCCACTTGCGAGAAGAACCCTGGTAAGCCCTCGTCTTGTAAAATGAATCCAGTGACGCAATAGTCCTACCAACCCTCATGTATCAGTTATACCATGTATTATATCCACCTACACCCCCATATTTGATCCTTAAAACCTCTATAAATCTACGATTTAGAAGTTCTCGCTCCCATCCCAAATGTATATGAGGTGAACCATCCCCCCAAGGCATTTCTTCATGGCTCAGTCGTCCCACCAAGTGGCTTTCCCATGCCCAGGACCAAGGATTTCCCAGGATGCCCTGCGATCTCGCCCACCTAGGCGGGAAACCGCGCTAGCGGTTGAGCACATGGTTGAGCACGTTTTGAGGAAAAAAAGATCTGGCACTGCGGCACCATGCACATTTCATGAATCATATTTCTATACATTTTCCCAGGGAAAATCGAGTACTGTTGAAGTGTCTCATGGTATTTAAAGGGTTTTGTGGCCTTGGGGTGATGGTCGCTTCTTACTTCTGTCATAGCCGCTGGCGTGACCGGTGAGACTCATGTAGTCCTTGGAATTTCCATGGTGCCATCGCCGCTGCCAAATTCGAATTTCTTGAAGCAACTGAGGATTTACAGTTCCATTTTTGCGTGTGCTCCAAGAACTTGGCACTGCACCTTTGGAAATTTTCCACATTCCATCGACACCACCTATGATTGCAAGCTTCATGGCCCAAATTATGTTCACAGGTGAGTTTAGGGTAACATGGGGCACCATCTGTCACCAAGATGCTTTTGCAACCATTTTTATGTGTCGTGAGCACACATGTCAAAGCACCAGTGGCACGAACACGCGGCGCGCTCTCAGGAGGAGGCTTTCCAGACTTGGAAGCTGCAGCCACTCCCAGATCTCTGGAGTTTTCATCGTTGGGGCGTTGGTATAATGAACGTTATTGCAAGCAACATGAACGGTATTGCCCCACCCCACCCCACCCAAACCCCAAGCCATGACGTAGCCCTAGCGTAGCATCACTTGAGACTGCAACTAACATGAACATTATTGCCCCACCCCACCCAAACCCCAAGCCATGACGTAGCCCTAGCTTAGCATCACTTGAGACTGCAACTAACATGAACATTATTGCCCCACCCCACCCAAACCCCAAGCCATGACGTAGCCCTAGCTTAGCATCACTTCGCAAGTAACATGAACGCTATTGCCCCACCCCACCCCGCCCAAACCCCATATTCAAAAAGTGGCACGACTACACGCGCGGTTTTCCACTCGCTAGTATAAACATGTTTTCGTGTTGCCTTTCTTGACCCGGCCACGGTGAAGAAAAATGTTTGAAAACACCAACCAAGAGCAACAGTTTTCCCCTGGAACAAACTATGAAACCGTGGTTTCTTGCAGAGAAACGGATTCGTTGGTTTGAAAAAGGAACGACTATAAGCACAGGAAAATGTTCGTACTGGATTGGTGGATGTGAGTGTTGATCAAAAAAAAAACTGACATTCGTACAAATTAGAAGAGGAATTCTTAGAAATCACAGGGTTTTTCAACTTTCAGGGTCTTATCGGGTTGTGACCCATCACCAAATGTAAAAACTCCGATCATTTCTGGTCCAAATCACTGTGGTTTAAAAGATGTTGGGTAAATAACCATGTCTATGTGTCTATCATATTTATAAAGCTACTCATAGAGATAGGGATATAGTTCATGTATACGTTTCTGCCATATTTGCAGGTAAATCCCCATGTTTAATCAAAAAAACATATACGATAGCATGTCATACCATATCATACTATATCATTTCATATCGTATCATGTCATATCATTTCATCTATTTCATCTAATGTCAACCCTGTATTAATAAACCCCAAACGGCTGTTTCATTGGAAGGGTACCATTTAACAAAATATATATTAGGATTAAATGAAATGACTATTGGAGGAGTACCCCCCTAATTCATAAACCATGGTTTAGCAAAATCCAGGCTTGACATTCTCATGTCACTGATCAGATGGTTCATCCCAGCGAAACCCAATGAGAAAAGCTACAGCAACGGCTTGGTTGCCCTCATACCACCTGAGGCGCGAACAGCGGATGGCTCCATCAACTCGGGAAATTATTGGGCAAGTCACCATTAAATTGCTATAAAATAAAATGAAGATTTCATCCAGACTCATCATAAAATTGCTATACGTTTAGTAGAATTCTGTGGATTCATCCACAAAAAACACATCTGAAAATCATCATTTGCACATATTTGCGCTATGATTTCACGGCGATGATGCTATAGGAATCCATAGAGGGACATCACAAAGACATCACCAGGGCTGCCATTTGGGATGGGTGATGCAGACCCTAATCACGGGGGCGCCTGATGGATGATTCTACTGCAGGATGATAGTCTCATGATGTTACTTTACATGACTTAATGCAGTTGATGATAGAAAAAGTAGACGGAATATCAGCAACCGGCATCCCAGGAAAGCTGAGTGGATCATGACCATGCTACCAGTTGTATGATGGCATTTGGGATACATAGTTCAATAGTTACATGGTATATAATTAGACAGTTCTATTGTTATCTGTTATGTAGTAAAATAGTTGTATACTTGTATAGGTACTATACAGTTGTATACTTACATGTGTATATATATATGTTTATTGTCATTATCCAGTCCCATTCATTCACTTCAAAAACTGTCGCTCTCTTCCGTGTTTCCACAGTGCCAAGTTGCAATAGCTGATACCACAGGAGCAAGCCGCTCTCATAGTCGTACCTCAGATCCCAAAAGTCAACCAGGAGATCATCATCCCAAACGTCACTGGCTGGTGCGTTTTACGGGTGGCTGGATGGGTTGCTGGGGGTTGCTGGGATTATGAAATTGTATCGACTCATCCAATGATGATCACAATTGACCAGTTTTTTGTTTAAGGCCATGGAACAAAACCAGCTACCGGAAGCACTAGTTCAAGAGAAGATTTACAGGACATTCCCTGAATGACTGATGGAAGAGATGGTTTCCTATATTTTGTTCTCTTCAACGTTATGAATTGAATGGAAGAGCTGAGCAACATGCGGGCTGTACTTGGATCCTTTTTCATAGTGTCAGCACTTTTCTCACATCATTTCTGGATGACACTTGTATTTTCAACCATATTTTTTTGCTTACTGAATGATGGAATGATCCACAACAACTATCAATAATAATCCCATTCCCGCATTCCCATCCATTCCCTACTAAGCACCAGTAAGTTTGGAAAGTCGAATCATCGACAATCAGATGAGGCTTATGTAAAAAAAGGGTGCCCCAGAGGCTCATGATGATCATTTTCCCCAATCTCAAAACACAATCATTTGAGGTCATTACCTATGGTAACTCAACATAGCTACGGAAAAAATCCATGCATCCAAATAGGTTTTCTTGATCTACAAATGGGCCATTGATTTATCTCCATAAAAATGGTCCAATTTTCCATAGCTATGGACCGGACCTGGGGATCTCTGAGGATCCCGGCACATGCAGAAGCCCTGCCAACGAAAAATCACGGTGGTCCACAGGACGTAAAGCTTCCAACTTGGACAGTTGGGATATGGTTTTTGTGGCAGAAAACGTTCATTTTAACATGAATTTACTATTGGAACTTGGCATTCACACTTTAAATCTCTTTAAATACCTATCAGTCGAAGTTAGACAGAAGTGTATTCATGATATTGTAAGTGATTTCACTGAAAAGTCCGGACAAATTCGAATACTTACATATACTTACCAACCTGGAGAAGGGCTATTTGGGATAGTTACCCCTACTACCCATCATTTCCACTGGCGCTGCGGCGACGTCGCTATATCTATCCAGACAAGTGATTGAATCAAACAGTACTATTAGAGGACCAGCAATTTGGCTGTATCGACGGCCTTCGGGAAATCATTTTCGGGGGTCGTTGAACAATTAGCCATGTCCCACTTGAATGGAGAAACCACGTGCTGAGAGGCAAACTCAAGGCGAACTCTAGCTGTGGGCATTAGTGACTACAATGGCCAGGTTCCCTTTAAAGGATTATATAATTCGAATCCCATCCCCCTAATATTAAACACCCCCAATGGTCCCAAACATGTGATCTTGTCCCCAGGATAAACCAAGAAAAAACACGGTTTCTGAGATCTTTTCCTACAAATGTGAAGCTGAAAACAGCTAACATCGCTTCCGTTCTCTCCCGTGGACAGGTTTAGCGCAGGTTTACGCAGCAAGATGCGCCCAGCGGCCCAGCGCGCCTTTCCCCTCTTTCATCCCGGGTTTCATCCCACCACCAAGGTTGCTCACCTCAGATGCGAATGTCGTTGGCGAGCATCATCCCAAATGTGTGCTTTCGGAAATAAAACCAATTACTTGGATACTTGGAGTTATATTATATATATATGCCATATTTAAAAAAAAAAAACTCTGGAAATAACAAACATATTTGAAACCACCAAACCAGTTGCAATATCAACATATGAGTCCATCAAAGCCATGCACTACTGGTCAGTGTTGATCTGATCACTCAGGTGGATCACCATGGCTTGCTGGAAAATCCACCATTTACAGATGATTTTCCCATTAAAAACATGGAAACCACTAGAAACACACAGGTTCCAATGGTTAAAATCATGGAAAATCTATCATGAAATCCTGGAAAATCTCCATTTATAGGCCACGTTTGATTCCCAAAGGGTAAAATGCTTGGTTCCAACTAGTCAAACACAGCTAGAAGCTTTTGTCGCTGCAGCATTTCACTCTGGAACCAGTCATTGGATCTCTTCACCAATTCTGGTCCCCAAAAATTGCAAAGCCTCATCATTCTACTGATTGGTTAATATGGATTAGTGGATTATTATGGATCATGAGATGTTTTGGTAGCCAAAAAAGAGACCCTCACGTAATCAAACAGGGCAGTTGAAAATCCACTGATGTATGTCTAACGAGAAAACATCTATAAATGATTATAAATGAGGAAATTTCAATTGCCATGGTTCACTACTGGAGGGTATCAACCGGATCTTGGATAGACCCCGAACTAATCAACCAACAGGGCTTCCAGAGTTCCACTGCTCGTCGCTACAAGCCTCATTTCATAGGCTCAGGCAATATCACAACCACTGAATTATCAAGGAACCCTGCAGGATGGTGCCCCCCAGTAATGTTTATAACCCCCATGAATACTATAGTTACTGTATATCTGCCATAAGCCATAGGTTTAATGGGAGTTATGTGAACCCCAACTGAACGCGATTTACCTCACTGGGGCACCACCTTGTACCCTGGATCCTGCAGGATCCAGACCCTGGAATGAACCCCTTGCCGAACCCATGAGACACCATTAATGGTTCCCAGCTGTCGGACCTATGTCTCCCATGACATCATATCATATCCCAAGTCTCTACCACCGTGTTTGTTGATGAAATCACCATATTTGCTGATTATGTAACCAATTGTAACCAATATAACCATCATAACCTAGATCTACCCATTACCCTCTGGTAAACTAAGAGTTCGCTATAGAGAATGGCCATTTAGTTGGCTGATTGGCTGATTTACCGATTAAGAATGGCAATGTTCGATAGTTTTGTTAGTTTACCAGAGGGTATTATCCCAGTATTATCTTATCAAGGGGTAAATCTAGGTTATGATGGTAGATCCCAGTACTCTCTCATCATTTCCCAGCTATTTAGTTGATGTTAATCCCAGTATCATTTACCAGGAAATGATCCCAGCATCTCATTCACCAGCTTTTTCGAACTGGGTCAAGTCACCGGTGTTTCCCTTCGGCCCTTCCCTCAAAAATAGCTGGGAATTTATGGATGTTCATCCCACTCATCGCCCTAAAAATGCGATAAGGTCTTTGTTGACTTGGCTTTCCTGCAAGCCTGGAAGCCTGGAAGTAATCCTGCAAGTAATTCAGATCTGTGAGCTGGTTGCTGTCGACTCCTGGTTGTCCCTCAGACTGCTAGATTTAGAGGTATTGACCATAACCAAATGGTTTCACCGAGGCTCTGCATAGACCTTTCCCTCGGAGATCACTGCGGCAGCCGTGGTGGCGCTGCCACGGTCCATCCTTAGGCATTCGTGGGGAGTTCACCCATGAAAAGCAATTGTTTAGTAATTGGGTCTGGAATTGTGTTGGGGATCAAAAAACCGTTTTGGAATCTTGTTTTGGATCTCCTGTCCTGTCCGTTTCCTTGCTATTTGCAGCATTTTGGAGCTGGAAGCTGCCATTTCAACTGTATGTTGCAACATGTTGGAGTTCGAACCTCTCATTTTCCCTAGTATTTACAACATTTTGGTGCTCGAACTGTCGAACTGTCCATGTCGCATGGTTTTTTGCAACTAGCATTCATTTTGGGTTGGTTTAGGGTTGGTTTGTTTAGGCTTGGTTTTCGGGTTGGTTTAGTTTTTGTTGGATTGGTTTAGGTTATTTTGGGTTGCTTTTAGAGTTGGTTTAGGGTTGGCTTAGGGTTTCTATGTAAAGCTTGTTTAAGGTTTATTCAGGCTTGGTTCAGGTTTATGTAGGCTTGGCTTGAGATCTATTTAAGGTTGGTCTAGGAGTTGTTTGGGACAATTGTTCACATTTATTTAGGGTTTACTTAGGGCTATCTTCGTTTTTTTGGAAATTTTGAGGTCTACTTAAGATTGGTTTAGGGTTTATTTATGTATGTATATATATATATACATATATATATATATATTGTGTGTGTATCTTGGGATTGTTTAGGCTTGAGAAGCAAAAAAGCAGGGAAAGCAGAAAAGCGGAGAAGCAAAGAAGCATGGAAAGCAGAGAAGCAAAGAAGCAAGGAAAAGCAGAGCAGCAAAGAAGCAGGGAAAAGCAGAGAAGCAAAGAAGCAGGGAAAAGCAGAAAAGCATACATCTTGGAGAAGCAAACAAGCAAGAAGCAGGGAGCAGAAAAGCAGAAAAGCAAAGAAGCAGGGAAACAGAAATCCAAGAAAAAAAACAAAACGGAAAAAAAACATTCCCAAAATAAATAACCCTCCTTAGTAATATGCCAACCAAAAAGCAAAAAGATACAACCAAATACAATGAAAATGGGGATATAACGCCAACCAAAAAGAGGATTTCAACGGCGATGTGGATTTCTACAAGAAAGAAATTCGGATTTGGCAGAAACGGAGGCTGTTTCTAGCACCATCATCTGTGACATAACATAACCAACAAATGATGGCAATTGTGGGGGATATGCTCAAACATGGCTGGCTGGGGACAAGAAACATTCGGTAAATCATCCTGACATAAAACGGCTTCATGGCTTCATTTTGGACTGAGAGCCTATCCTAAGCCATTTCGGACGGTTTCTGATGCAATTTACCATGTGGCAATTAAAAATAGCTATTGAAAATGGCCATTTAGTTAGTTGATCTACATAGCTATGTTAGTTTACCAGAGGGCACCACATTAGTGTCGTTTGCATCCCTATTCTCGCTGGTAAAGCCCCATTCCTGTTGGAATCTCCACATTGTCCTGATGCCGGATCTACATCAGACCATTCAACTGGAAGTACCGTGTTTTCTCAAAGAGAAGTGAGAAGGATGTTTCTCAAAGTGCTGGTGCTAAACGTAGGGAATTTCCGGGAATGATCCAATCCATAACTATTAATTTGATCATCCCAGCAACCCCCAGCAACCCATCCAGCCACCCTGCTCAACAAGCTGTGTCCAGGATTCCAGCATTTTAGTGATGCCCCACCCATTTCAGGAGGTCTTTTGGAGAAAAACTGCAGGTTTTGATGATCCTGATATTCACTAACACACAACGAAAGCCTGACTTAGTAAGGGATTTATTGACTTTGCGATCCCGTACTGGGGGTAGGTGGTATTATAATCACCCGGAGAATGATAGAAAAGTAAATGACAATGGACTAGTATTCATGATATAATTATTTATATATATATACATATATGTAACCCAAAAAAAGATATAAAAAGATAGAAAAGCGATTCGTCACCATTTCAATAGAAGGTTGCTTTTCTATCCTTTCAGGGGCTGCCTAAAAGGGCTTCAAATGGATTTTACACTGACCTCGAAATGGGTCCCGCAAGCTGGTTTTCAACATCATTGTATATCATTTTCTGAGGAATGCCATAACTTGCCTCAGGCTTGCCTCAGGCTTGCCTCAGGCTTGCCTCAGGCTTGCCTCAGGCTTGCCTCAGGCTTGCCTCAGGCTTGCCTTAGTAACTTCCCCCTTGAAATTGCCATAACTTGGATATGCTTCGGAAGGATATCCCCAAAAAAGATTCAGTCATAAGCCTACTCTCATCTTCAGCAAAGCCATTAGATCCCATTAAAAAAACCTGAAAATACTGAAAAATCCCATAAAACAGATGGCAATTCTCATCCAAAACACCCAACGGGAGTCCCGGCTGTCCGCCATACCACAGGAGTTTGCCATCATCGACTCCCAGGCGGTAGACGCCACCAGTTTGGTCTTGAAACACGAAGCTTCCATCGTTGATCCTCGGCGCAAAAATCGGCTTATGGGAAATTAGGTGAAAAAACATGGTCTTTTACTGATGATTTAATGGGATTTAATAGGATATATATATATATATTTAATGATGATGATATTAATGGGATATATCACTTACTTGGGTGCGCAGTTGAGAAAAATTGTTTCGGCAACTATGGGAAGACCCCCATGAGTTGGGATACAGGGTGAAATATATCCACTTAGTTCACTGGAATTGCACTTCCAAGTACCCGGCCTGGTGAACATACAAAAAGCAATGGAAAATGGCCCAGTCGAAATAGTGAGTTTTCCCATTAATAGCATGGTGATTTTCCATTGCGAACTGTTAGTTCACCAGAGGGTAAGCATAGAATGGAGCGGTATGCTGTAGATGTTCCTGTAAAAACACATATCTGGGAGCCGCAAAAACGCTTTTGACATGCCTCCTATGGGGCCCTTTTTAGCAGCATTGACGAGCTGTATAATCAAGGAGGGTAAATGAACTGATTGAGTCCTGCAAATAGTCAAATAACAAGAGTCTTGCGATTCTTAACCCAAGCAAGTCTTTCCGCATACGCAACATCTGTAACATCTCCCGCTCTTCATAAACTCTTCACCCTCCCTGTACATCCTCAACCAAAGCTCGAGGAAGCTTGAAAGTTGTACAGCGGCATTTTGGGTTGGAATCTCCATTTCAACGACCCATCCTTCCTCGGTATGTCGATCGACTGTTCAAAAAATCGGAGACCAAGACGTACCCACAAAAAGTCGAAAAAAACATGCGGCAAAACTTCATCCCAACCCCTTATCTACAGAGGTCATTCTGCCAAAATCTGATTCCAAGGTTCTTCCCCAAGGATAGCAAGATGTTGCACAGAACGAGGGGAAATCTATGCTTTGTGGTAGATATATCAAACTAATGTGGTAAACCCAATGCCATAAGCCTCATAAGCCATCCAATCACCATGTTGATTGGGTGTGGAAAAAAAAAGTCCAAAAAAAAAGATTGGGTTGATCATGGGGTGTACCACATTAGTAGTCATGCTTGTTGGTGTTTTTTCCCAACATACAAACATAACTAGGGGAGGCCCACCAATCCCATATGGCTTGTTTTGGTCCTAAAAAATCCCCAAGATCACTAGAACAACCGGAAACCATGGTTTTTCCCTATCAAAATTGATGGTGTTCTTGAAATTGGATTCAATTGTCCCTTAAACCCGAATTCATTGAGGGTGTCCTCTATTTTATTTCCCTTCAACCACTCATCACATTGATTTTTGGGGGTTCCGGTTTCAAACAGTCCCCTTTAAACCGATCCAACGACGCTAACATGGGAACTTTTGGGTATCGCCACAGATCAGTTGCTGAGAAGTCAGAGAAGTCTTCAAAACTGCGAAGTTCATCATCCCCCCAAAAAAAAACACATCATGGATGATGCGAATGCCCTACATTACCAGCTAGTATAACCCCCCGAACTAAGAACCCATCAACCGGCTGGGCGTTTTTGGTCCTTGATCCCAAGGCTCTTTTTTGAGACCCCTACAATGGGGTGCGATAAATATCAGGGTGATGGGATTACTTTAATATTCATTATTACTTTGACTACCCTCTGGTAAACATACAAAAAGCTATTGAAAATGGCCATAGAAATAGTGAGTTGTCCCATTAAAAATGGTGATTGTCCATAGTTATGTTAGTTTACCAGAGGGTATATTTTATTATTACTTTGATTATATATAATGAATATCCAACCATATATAACGAATATACGACCATACTATATTATGAATATCCAACTATAGTTTGATTACATTATATACTTGATTATTACATATTATATATGAATATCCAACCAGCTAGTTGATGAATGAAACACTTTCTCATCAATATCCAACTATACTAACTATACTAACTATACATCTACGCTCTGGTAAACTAACAAAAATATAGAAAATCACCATTTTGAATAGGTAAATCAACTGTTTCTATGGGGTATTTTCAATAGCTATGCTAAATTACCAGAGGGTAACATATATCAATACATGGATCATCCAATATGGGTCGCGTTTTAAAAGCTGCCCCAGTCGCGTACTGAAGGCCACCACCAAGTTGGAGTCAATCTCGGTGCATTTTCGCTGGTGGATCATTTGTTAGGTGAGGAAGTCCCCGTTTTCTTAGGGAACAAAATGCTGGAAAGTGGAAAAGTGGTGAATATCCCCTGTAAGTTTGGTGGATTATTCCACTTATGAAAACAATACCCTCTGGTAATTTGTTGCAGTTTGCTATTGAAGCCATGGCCCGTTTAGTTCGTTGCTTTACCGTTTTTCAAGATGGTGATGTTCCAGTTTGTTTTTTGTATACCAGAGGGTAAGCCCAGAAACCTAACCAATTACTAACAGTGATCCTCCCAGCAGCTGCCCGCACAATGAAACGAGGCATCACCAACCAAATGGGAAACTTCTTCAAAACTCCATATTCTACAGTACTTCAGGATGATTGTACACGTACATAGTTGTATTTGTTTTTGAAAAAGAAGTACATACACTACAATCATATCCATGTGTGTGCATCGTTGTTGCGCCTGGGTCTTCGTTGAAGAGCTCGGTCATACCCCTTCATGTGAATCCATTGGACTATCCCCACTTTGCTGGGTCATATCCCCTTGTTACCCTCTGGTAAACTGCCACAAAACCAACAAAAATCAGCATTTTGAGTAGGTAAATCAACTATTTAACTATGGGCTATTGAAAACAATAGCGAACTGTTAGTCATTCCCAGAGGGTAGTGATTGGTCATATTATCATCCTCGAATCCACATTATATCGCCACTTTTGTTGGCTATGTATATATATACATATAATCACAAAGTAGATAAAATATGAAATGGTCAAACAAGTACCATGTTAGTGGGGAGTTTTGAACATGTTCCATATTCTATCTACCCTTGAATCACTATAAATCGATGTATGTAGATTCTTTAAACTTTCCCAAATCCTGATATCCCATTAACATCCCATTCTGCTTGCTTGACAAAATAATTTAGATATGTATAGATACACATAGTAAGCTCAAAAAATAAATAAGAATTTTATTCCCAGTGAATATCCCAGTGAATATCCCATAAATATCCCATGAATATCCCATGAATATCCCATGAATATCCCAGTCTGGTTGCTGAAAAAATCCATGATTCCCAAGCGGCGCCTCGTGGAGATGCAGGTGTCCTGTCAGATACACCGCAGGCACCTCAGGGCACGATACATGGGGAAAACATGGGGGCCATGGGTGAAACAGAAAAAAAATAGTATTATATATATATATATATATATTTTATGTTTGTATATTTATATATGTATATGTAGTATATGTATATGTATGTGTAGTATATGTATATGTAGTATATGTATATGTATATGTATATGTAGTATATGTATATGTATATGTATATGTACATGTATATATATATGAGATAATATTGTATGAAACAATATAGTAACAAACGTTTATAATGGAAAATCCTGGAATAAAATGGATGATTCGGGGGTACCCCTATTTTAGGAAAGCTCCATATAGTAACAAGGGATATAATATGGTAAGAATGGGATATGGTAGAAATCATTGAAAAATACATGATAAAATAAGAGTTTACCTGTGGGATATAATAAGGAAATGATAAGGGAAGAATGGGACAATATGGGATACATATGGGATAATATACAGTAATAAGTAGGGATACAATATGTTATGTCCCAGCACCATGGTGAAATCCCCATGGGATTTTGGCCTCTGGTGATGGGAAAGAATAAGATAATATGGGATGTATGAGAATCCATAGAATCACATGTTATAAGATCATAGGTTATATCTATAAACACATTTGTTTATGTATCCACATACTATAGGTTTATAAGATAATCCATATAATCATCTATAAACCGTTTATTTATAAACCTATAGAAATCATAGGAAAATACCCTTTTGGTCTCCAACGTTTCGACATCTTTTTGGTGGCTGCTATAACGGGATATTCATGAATATATCATAAGATGATGTGGATATACATATATATATAACCATCTATAAATCTAAACTCAAACGGATTTACCGTCTGGTAGTTTTGGTAATTTATCAGTTTGCCATGGAAAATTGCAATTTTTAATAGGTCCATCAACCTAAATGAGTCGATTGGATTGGTTAAAAAAAAACAGGCCACCAAATATTTGATGGAAAAATAAGGGATTCCAGTTTTGATTTTCCCTGTAACAAATGCAATGAGGGATAGAAATCATAGGAATATAGAGGGGAAATAGACTCTGGTAAACCAGCAGTTTGCTATGGAAATCACGATTTATAATCGATAAATCAAATATCAACGGGCCATTTGCACTAGTTATGTGAAATTACCGGAGAGAATGTATGAATATAGGTGTGTGTATATATATATACAGATAAATAGATATAGAAAAGAAATGGTAAAGAAACGGCGATATGAATGGAATATAGCCAAGAGTGCTATTCAATCAAATGGGAAAGTCATCTATAGATGGTTTTTTCACTGATGTTTTCCGGCTCTCCGGACTCCAGGTGAGTTTTGATCTTCCCAAGGGCTCCACCAAATGGGGAACTCAACACAAATCCAAGAGACCTGGGCCAGTTCGCTATGTTCAACTCACCATTTCAGTAGCAAAATCAACCATTTTGGTGGGCCATGGAAAAATGAGCAAACTTCACAAAATGACCGGATCAGTCAAGACATCTTGGGGCTGCTGTATACTACCCACTACCCTCTGGTCCTTTAACAGTTCGCTATTGAAAATGAGCATTTAGTTCGTTGATTTACCTATTAAACATGGTGAGTTTCCATAGTTTACCCATTAAAAAATGCTGATTTCCATGGATTTCCCATAGATTTTTGTATGTTTAACCATAGAATTCCATAGATTTCCCATAGTTTTTGTATGTTTAACCATAGATTTCCATAGATTTCCATAGATTTTTTTGAGGGTATCAACCGGATAACTCCTCCTTCCATCCTGATCGCGGAGTCAAAGGACGGGCTCGACGATGGCGTAGATCACGAGGCCTTGCAGAACCAACAGACCTAGGCCGAGATGTGTCAGGTATCGGATACGTGATTCTAAAAAGCCATCACTGGGGATATTCCATATACATTAGTGATGTATATATATATATACATATGTATATGCATATAGTGTATATATATACATATGTATAATATATATATATAGTATCTATATATGTATATAGTATATAAATATATTGCAGGTAACTTGGTTATGTGTGGGCATGGATCAAATTGGACGGCCCCAAAGATTGGGTAAAGGCTGAAAATTACCAATTAAGTAGTGGCTTTGTGAACCTAAAAATTCGAAGCACATCTGGCCGCAATCTGGGTTTGTGCAGAAAGAATACCGCAAGATTGGCAATGTGAATTCGCAACAATGATGATCAACCGTCAGATTTCAGTCGGGTATATATATATATATATACGTATATGTATATAGTATGTATATATATATATATGTATATAATGTCTATAATATATATATATATGTATTTTCAGACAACCCGATGCAACTTGATCTATGGCTTTGAAAATCTGGTACCCCAAAATTCGATGCTGAAAAAATCACCCGTTTTCCGAAAAAAATGCCCACATTTTGGGAGAAACCCCCATGATGAACTCGACTGATGAGTTCTATGGTGTTCAACGGTAGATCGGTCATAAGTAGAGTTCTATGTTTTTTTGACCCAAAAAAAACTTTCTGAGTTTACTAACCAAACTATTTCATACTATTTCACCAAACATGATTTACGTATGAGGTCCCCAACAGTCCGTGGTGCTGTCGATCAGCTCAGCAATCTGTGCAGAAAGCGAGACGTGGATCAAGGCTATCCCTGCGATATACAAAAAAATGTGGAAAACCCATGGAAACCCCAATCAAAACCCATGGAAAACCCATGGAAAAAACATGGTTTCCCGTTCGGAAAAGGATCTACTTCAGGATTTTCACATTGCAGACTATCTATCACTTGCAGCTTCGTTTATGTTTGGATAAATGGGATGAAAGTAGCAACTTAAAACCCGTGGATGAGCATCACAGTTAGTAACTGCTTAGGAACAGATAGGTGAAATGTGATATCCGTATTCAAATGGCTTCTTAACGGTTTCATCGTCGTGTAAGCCAATTTTAATGCTTGTAGCTGCTACGAATCAAAAGCCGATTCGATTTTTTAGGTGAACATCATTGAACTGTCAGATTTAACTTCTGCAGAATGCTCACCTACAACTTTCGTGTGTGTGTGTGTTGAGTTTGCATACTGCCGTACCCAAAAAAAACTGCAGCAATTTACAAGTCCTGTGGAGTCCTGTGACTTGCTCCCCCTGTGTATTTATCAGACGCACCTTCGTGGAAAAGACTTCAGTTCCTGTCCCGCCAAAAATTGGGGTAGGGATGATTCACATACGACCATGGCTCGAAGTTCTTGGTCCCCTAATTCGATGGAAAAAAAAATATCGCAATTGAGGACATTGACTTCCCAATAAGTCGGAGCTCTGATCCAGGCCCAACACTAGAACCAACAAATTTAATACCAATGAGGCCATAAAGGTGGTGATCAAAGATGGCTGCAAGATCCAGTTGTTGTTCCACTGGATGGTGCAGTTGTCGTGACTTTTATTGGGAATTTCTATGCTGGTAACCTCTAAGAGTTGGGTTATAACCCCTAGAACCATGGTGAAATATATCCACTTAGTTCACTGGAACTGCACCCGCATGGATTCCATGGCTATAACTGCGAGCCCTAGAACCAGCTACCGTAAAAGCATCAACTCCAGAAAGGATTTCAGAACTGTTGAAGCAAGGATTTCAGCTTGATGATGACTTGCTTTCAGGGAAATTGTATGATAAAAACCATGGTAAATTGAACCCCAAAATATCGTTGCTTCTTCTAAAATGTTCAAGCAATTCTGGCAGATGATCACGCGAGAACCTTGGAAGGAAGTGAGATGCACCACCCCCACGCATACAGATTGAAGGCCAACATAAAGCGACCACTGGCATCACCCAAAAAGCAGGGCATCACCAGCAGTGAGGAGTTTCCTTTCGGAAAAAAAAAGGGGTCCACCCTCTGGTGATTCAACGTAGCGAACTGGAGATAGCAATTGAATAATGTCTCCATGTTTATTCACGTATCCCATATAATATAATTAGATAGATAGTAAAATAGCTATGGCAAATCCCATATATAGATGTTAAACATTAATAGGTAAATCATCATGTTTATCATCTATATATGGGCTTTGCCATAGCTATGTTACTGCAACCAGCCCAAAATCCCGTGGTTTAGTGGCGGCCCCAAACTCCATCCAATGGCGTCCTGTCTCAAGGTCCACCGCGATGAAATATCCCTTGCGGGTCATGAAAAAGATCTTGTCCTTGGAGGGTCAAAGGAAATGATGCAAATAAGTTGGTGAATTCTATGAATTCTATGCTTTGTGGGGAATAAAACTATAGTAAAGGGGGGTTGTGAACCAACTGGGGTGGGGACATCACCTTGTGGTTAGTAACAACAGTAATGTCCAACAAAGAGAGGCTTTGACATCGTGATAAGAATCAGAGTCACTGAACACACATACATAAACATTATATTCATTTATATTCAATAATCATGGTGAAACAAGGACTAACGGCTCTACCTGGTGCAGTTGGCAACAAACATGGATTCATGTCTCTTGGTAAAAGTCGAGGCCTACCCTCTCACTCTGCGATCATCATTTTCATCAGTACCGCCATTCGGAAGCTGCAGCAAAATCACCAGGTCACTCTGGTGCCATCAAAAGATGGGATGGGATGGTCATGTGGGTCACTCTGGTGTCATCCCATGGGAATCCAAAAATCATGGCTGTGGTTTTTTCAGGTGTCTATTGATGGATTGACTTTCCATTCCCCCAAAAAACAAGCGTGAAATAGTCACCCAAGATTTGACAAAAATGAACTAACGACAGTATGTACAAACCATGAGATTTGTTCTGTGTATGTACCATGTACATGAATACTCTATATATATACATGTGTGTGTGTTTCTATAAGTATACAGGAATATACATGTGTATAATATTTTTTGGTTCATGTCTTATTGTTTCCTAATTGACCATACTAATCTCATCTCAGCTTTTGGCCATGCTCTGAGACTGTCAAGCCATAGGGGGACGCACACTTAGCTCCATCTGCCGTGAACAGAATAGACGCCCTGACCTATTACGATAGCGACACCCAGATGGAAACGTAGAATCCTCGTAAAAATGGTGATAAATCACTCTTCTATCTATTTTGGTGGTTACGATACATAGGTTTTGGGTGTTTTTGAATCTTGAAGCACAACCATCTGAAGATACCTGTACCTCACGGCTTCTCAACCTGCTCCAGCCCTTATTTTCAGATATCACTGGATTGGTTGATGGGAAATGTTACAGGGAAACCCTATATTTCATGGCAAAAACCGATGGTTTCCTGTAGATTTTCCCATCAACTGATCCAGTGAAGATAAGAAAAAATCGAGTGGCTCAACACCAGATCGGATGGTGCTAGATATGTTTTTTCTGGGAAAAATCAGCCCAAAAATGACCAAAAATCCGAGGATAACAGTTTGGGTTCATGGTGAGTCATGGTGCTTTTTTCGGTGGCCAACTCGACACCATCCCCATTGAGTTCCAGGTTTTGGGCGAATTTTATTTGCATGATCCTGGAAGCTATGAAATGGTGGGGAAAAAACTGGTTTCCCCTGATGAAGAGGCTATAAAAGTGATTAATTAAAGTGATATTTCATGATCATTGAATAAGAAGACTCACAATCACAGAGACAACATACCTGGAATTTCGAAGTCACCCTGAAAACGTCCGCCAACGATGGGGGATGACCCACCTCAAATCCTAGGCTCATCGTCGATGGCTGCAACTCCTGCGGAGTTCTCCCATTGATCAATGGCTGTTACGTTCACCAGTTACGTGTCCTGAGATCCAAGTAGAACCAGCCCTAGCCTAAGCTTCGCGAAAATGGAGAGGTTTGCAAACCGGAAAAAAAAAAAACGAGTGAGTATCCTTAAGCTACTGAAAGATGACTTTGAAGAGATGTTCGAACAACCAAGTACTGTACATAGAACCAACAGATGGCTGGCATCAAGGTCGGTTGCATGCAGCAGTATGCTGGCCTGAAAAATCTGTAGATCTTCGAATTACAGAGGGGAGTATAACAGAGTTCCACACCATTCCTAACTTCGGGTTTCCCAACCCAGTCAACCAAATACCCAAATAACCAAACGTATTCTCTGGTAATTTAGCAATATTTAGCATAGCTATTGAAAGTGGCCCATTTAGAGATGACATGACCTATTAAAATGGCGGAGTTTTCCATCGCAAACGGATAGCACGTTGTTTTGAACTGCCAGAGACGCTATGGATTTTCTGTCTCGGATCCTCCCGTTTCTTGACCCATCCGAAGTCACCATTTGGTCTGGTGTGTGTTGTCCCTTACGTCAGAATGATGTTAGCAACCCCCAAAAAAGAGGATAGTATATATATATAATATATTAATAGTGGTTAATAGTGGTTAATAATGATCATCAATGATTAATGGTAGATAGAAAAATAGTACTTTGTCACCAGGGCCCAACTTTAGTAGGCCGGTTTAGGAGTTAGGCCTAACTTGTTCACTTTTTCGATCGGGTCCCGGGGACGGTCCTGGGATACCTCCGCGATCGCCCGAATAGAAGGACCAAAGCTCTACGCCATCCTGTGACGGTCCAGGCGGAGCTTTGGCGTAATTGACAGCATTTCTTGGATTTAGATATAGTTTTCCCATCAAAAAAATGTTGAAGTTGGTAAAAGCCCATTATATAGCCCATGTCATGGCAAGCTACTGCTATCCATAGAATCCATAGGGGGTACTACTATATCTCTAATCTTCCGATTTGGGTCTCCGAAATAATTCTGATGGCACCATCATGATCCGTCTCAGGATATTCGGCTAAAAACCGCCAAATCCTACGTCCCAAGGGGAGTTTTTGGTGCGGAAATCTTGAAGTTCCAGTGGGAGTTCAACGCAAAAAAGGACGCTTTGACCGACCAGTATGGAAAGGTGTGTCCCGTGAAAGAATCAACATCACCCAGCCTTTGGGGGACCCATTGGACCAACAACCATCCAAAAAAATGTGCTGTTCGAATGACTGGAGGGGAAAACCCTCCGAGTTTCGCTCAGCTTTCATGGTCTGTTCCCCTCCTCAACTTGGACCAATGGGCATACCAGCTGTTAAAAAAACTGGCAGTTTGCTATGGAAAGCCCACCATTTTAATTACGCCAATGATCATCTTCTTTATCTATAAATGGACCAATCTTCAATTTTCCATAGATCGCCTTTTTCATCTATGAAGTTTTCATGGGCCAAAAAAAATCAGAAGTTTGCATAGGAAATCATCTGGCAGTGGGTCAAAACCTTGTACCCCTGGTGAACATCAAAATAGCTGGTAAATGGATGTTCATCCCCCTAAAATTAATATTAATAGGTATTGATCCATACCCATCTATAAATGGGCTATCTTGGATCCATTTTCCGTCGCCATGGCAGCCAAGTCTCAACTCCTCGCAGCTTTCGCACACGGCCTGCGATGGACTGAACCTGGCAATGGTGGCAGGAACTGGGATCAGAAATTCGAAGAAAATGGTGATTTCATCGGATTTAATGATGATTTAATGGGATCTAATTGTGATTTAATGGTTTTTAATGATGATTTACTGGGATTGAATAGAATACCATGGAAATATTCCATGGAAGCATAACTGGAATCCTCTTGGGAAAATGAGACACCTCTGCAGATTCTGGGAAAGCCTATGGGTTTTCCACAGCTGGAGCAGTTTACCCCCATATAAAAATCTTTAAAAAAATCTATGGTTGATAGCATACTTGGCTTTGCAGGCCAGGCCTTACTTTCATCTTTTTTCATCTTTCATGGCTTTTTGACCATGCGATTTTTTCACGCCCATGAGTTGGGATATGGAACACTTCCATGTCCATGTTGAATGATTCAATGGATGAACCAGTTATGTGGTGTGGTTTGCAGTGCCAAAACACCACCAAGAACCCAAGTGGGGAACATTGCTTTTAATTTTGACCCAAGGTCGACAACCTGGGGCTGTAAAATCACGTCTAGTGCAGTGTTCCACCTGATTTCGGGTTGGCACTACGACTTCTGATTTGCCATCGGCACATCAAATTCTTCTGGAACCACCTACCCCCATCGCGGTTCACTCCATTCCCATCATTCCAGTGCCACCGAAGGGTTCGGTCGCAGCATGATCTATCCAGATATATCATGGTGAAAAAAAACCCTTCTACCACCAATCTGTAATTGATTCCATCCACATCTATTTGTTGCTGATGCCAGTATACCCTAAAATCTACCTGACCGGCATCCCACAGGCACGTAAATGTTCTTCTGGTCGTCTATCAAAGGAGTGGCACGATGAATCTCTAAGTCAAATTCCTTCGCGGCATCGCGGCGTGACCAGCGGCCAAGGGGTCAATTTACCGTAGCCTCCAGCAAACAAATAGTCAATCGAGGAGCATCAGGATCATTATAACCAATTTACAATCCAAGATGTATCAAGATGCAAATAATATGAAGATGCATTTTCCTTTCAGCAAAATAACACAGATGCGGGAAAATCCCACCAATGTTGGTGGATCATTTGGAAATCGGGAAATCCACGAGGTTCCAGCCATCGCCATCGCCATGTTTACTGGAAGGTAGCAGGTAGCACCTAAAGATGCTGAAAAGTTACTAACATCTGGAAATTATGGAGAAAACATCACCATTCTGGTTGGAGACAGGACTACGACATCATTTCTGATCAACTGATGCATCAGTTCCAATAGTCTCTGTGACTAGTTCGCGAACGGCAAACCGTGGCCCAGTTACTTCTATATCTTCTATGATTTACCTATTTGGAGGTTTCCTAAGTCATATGGGTACCCCAAAAAAAACATCCATTTTATCTTCGGATTTTCCGTGAAATAAACCATCCAGTGAGCTTGGGGTACCCCCATGAAATTTAGATTTCCTATTGCCAGGCTTTACTCCGAGAAGGTAAGTTGACTTGTCTTCATCATTTGGGTGAATGAATGCTGAAATCCTTATCACCGCTGGCAAATCAGCTGTATAGTACCAGCAGGTACCCTCTGGTGTTATCGAACGTAGCAATGGAAAATCCACCAATTACTGTAGTTCGATCTTTTTCCCAGCTATAAACCTCCATTTATAGGGGATCTTCCGGCGAACCAACTTTGATTACCGAAGGGTATTTGTTTCAAACTCATGACTCTAAGCACCTGAGGTTAGGCATCCAGATTGTGAAACGCCTCCTCCAGGTATCTCCACTTCCAATCCACACTTAGGAGGAAGAAAAGAAAGGTCAGGAGACTTGAGGCGCCAACTATAGATTGTCCTCTGGTTATTTTTCACATTTCAATGAAAATGACCAATTTATAGGACGATAAAAATAAGCCGTTTTTCCATAGTTTCCCCTATGTTGAAGCTTCAAGCCCCAAATCGTGTCACTGTCTTCACAGTTATGGTCATTTATTAGTTATAACTGGTTATTTCTATGAGATTATACATTCTATAAATGGGGTTTTCTTAGTACTTATAACTGGTATAACTCGGGCCTTAACTGCAGCTTCTCAAACCCTCATGTTTCCGGAGTTTTTGGGTGTATTCCCAGTCAATTCCCACGTCATGTCCCATGATATTTCCATGAGATGCCTTGGGCACCCAGGACCAGCTGGGCCCTGCAGAGATGTTGGGCATCACCTTGGGAGATGGGAATGAATCATACCCTCTGGTACCCATTTATAGGGGATTTACCCATTTATAGGGGATTTACCCATTCAAAATGCCATTCAAAATGTTGATTTACCCATTAAAAATGGTGATTTTCCCATTCAAAATGGTGATTTTCCCATTCAAAATGGTGATTTACCCATTCAAAATGGTGATTTTCCAGTTCGCTATGTTAGTCATTACCAGATTAATAGTTTGAAAATTGCCATAGAAATAGGGGATTTACCCATTCAAAATGGGTGGATCTTTCTGGTAATGACATAACAGTTTGCGAACTTGAAAATGGCCCATTTAATTTGTTGATGAATCCCCATTCAAAATGGGTGGATCTTTCCAGTTCGCAAACTGTTAGTCATTACCAGAGGGTCATTGTAATACAAACAAAATTGGTGTATAAAAACATGATACAAACATTACCCTCTGGTAAATTCACTTGTTGACCCTGAAAATTTCACCCATGTTTAATGAAAATCTTCCAACCCCTGGTCTGCCAGGGACGACCAACTGTTAATTTACTGGAGGCTAATGGGTGTAATCATAAATGATCAACCCATAATGGTAATAATTCCATAATATCATTTAATAAATGGATGGTAATGATAATTGACAAATGAATGGCAATTATATGTATATATTGATAACTTAATATATATATATAATACACTACGTATTAATGAATCTTGTGGTATGGTATCAATCCATATAATGGATTACCATACCACTATTAACATTATGTAATATAATGAATCTTAATGGATAATTTAATATAATACAATATAGTACACCATTTTATTGTATTCATTGTATTGTATAAATAATGGTGATGAATGATTATGATATTGTATTGTAAATGATGCTTTATGGATAATTTAATACACTACAATACAATATAATTTCAATAATATAATGTAGTATAGTAAAGTATAATATATCTTGGTAGCTAAGGATAGTTTGTTAGTGACTGATGATTTATGGTTAATGGTTGATGATTAATGATGATGACATATGACATATGAAAAATATAATGGATAATGGTGATAATATCGATAATTAATAATCATTGATAAGTGTATGGCCATCGTGATACTGGTGGGAAATCTAGTGGTTCGTGATTAATGCCATAACTATAAAATGGATAGTAATGGTCCATGAATGGTCAATATCAATAATGATAATGGTCTCAGTGATAAATACATTATTGAGTTCATGGTTAATATCAATAATATGTTTAACCATCAGTAATTTGCTCAGCTCAGTTCCTGGTTCATATTAATATGTAATGATCCAGCTCAAGATTATCTATCAGCTATCAATTGAGATCCGGTTCATAAAAGCGTGCTTAATGCTACATGGTTACAGGTTTTAATCAACAGCCGAACGGGGTTGACAAAGGATAGTTCATCAATGTTTAATGATTAATGGCTGATGGAAGGACTAAAACCTACGATTGATGGTCCATTGATGGCGAATGGTTGCAATTGGTCAGCTATCCTGAGTTAACCATCAATTGATTGGCCGGTTGACTCAGGATAGCTGATTTGTGAGCAATGATTAATTGGCTGATTGATGATCAATGGTTAAAAGTAATACTTATGATCACTAATAAACTCTTGTATTGATTTGTCTACCATGAGGATAAGAATATGTTCAATTATGAACACTATGTGAATCGTTTTTTCACATGAATACACATTTGCAAGACCATACGCTAGTGTACATTTTCTCAACTCTGGTTTTCAGGTACTTAAGTATGTTAGCATGTTTATGTCCATATGATACATCTTAACTCTCATTGATAATGTTTAACTTATTACTTATGTTGTTATTAACTCTGGTGTTAGCTAGAGACATGCTACCAAAACAAGCGGAGCGCTCACGACTCCTATTTTTGTCTGTGACGAGTGGTGCAGTCTCTGTACAAACCACTCACCCAGAGAGACTTGCCAGCCGACATTCTG
>Ga0126342_10003369_pt1 | contig 26344 bp, 20 predicted proteins | sample Cyp1metagenome_FD_92528 | JGI IMG/M metagenome (GOLD analysis project Ga0126342, IMG submission 92528) | Coral microbial communities from Lord Howe Island, Old Settlement Bay, Australia - Cyphastrea 1 metagenome | ecosystem: Host-associated > Invertebrates > Cnidaria > Coral ...
GGGCGTGGATGGTCGTGGTTGAGGTCCGGCAGGGAACACTGGGCGTGGATGGTCGTGGTTGAGGTCCGGCAGGGAACACTGGGCGTGGGTGGTGGTGGTTGAGGTCCGGCAGAGAACACTGTGGATCGCGGGTCGCAGTTGAGCAAGGACGACGAGGACGACGAGGACGACGAGGACGACAAGGATGACAAGGAGGACGAGGAGGAGAGGAGGAGGAGGAGAGGAGGAGGAGAGGAGGACGAGGCAGGAGGAGGAGGAGGAAGCAACTGACATAAAATCTAACAACCCTCACCTGGCAGGTGGGGAACTAAGGATGAATACTGAAGCAACATGCACATCACCCTGCATCATCACTCAAAGAGGTGCTGTTGTATGGAAAACAGAAAACAGGCATCTGCAATTTCGGTAGTCGCAAAGGTTAGATTGCCAAAAACTCATAAATGAAGTGATTTAAAATCAACGTAAGAAAAACACCACTACTTGCATTTTCGCATTAAAACCAACCCAGGTAAACCATGGCCGCTACTTGCACCAATGGCCGAGCTGCAGAAGTGCCTGTGAAGGCTCGATCTGCCAGCGTGGTGGAAGGAGCCTCCCAATCCTTGAGGAACAAGTGCTATGCTTGGTGGTTTGGTTGCTGTTTTCATGCCATGGATCATGGTCTATTAATGGGATTTAATAGTCGATGAATGGTTGATTCATGATACTTATTGATTTATTCATGGTATAGTAATGGTCTATTAATTAATGGGATTACCCTCTGGTCAACATTCAAAAAACTATTGAAAATGGCCATTTAGTTCGTGGATTTACCCATTAATAGCATGGTGATTTTCCAGAGGGTAATAGCCGGTTAAGGGTTGATTCATGATATTTATTGATTTATTAATGGTCTACTGCTGGGCTCTAATTGTCTATGAATGGTTTATTAATGGGATCCAAATTGTCTATGAATGGTCTATGAACGGGATTTACCGTTCTATTGTCATGGGTTAATGGCATCTTGGGGTTTATTCATGGGATAAATGTGGCGGGATTGAGTGGAACATATAACCAACAAAAGGTTTCTAGGTTTGTCTAAAATTTGGCACCCCCAAACCCAATTGTTTATCATCATGCTGTACACGTAAATCACGTTTTGGGACTGCTTACCACATTTTCAGACACACCCTTCCTGGAAAAGAAAAATGTTTCATCATCTGAAAACCAATCGGAGAACTTTTGGTTCACCATTGGGTTTACCCTCTGGTAAACTAACATAACTGTAGAAAATCACCCTTTTTCATGGGTAAATCAACTATAAATGACCATGTTCAATAGCAAACGGTTAGTTTACTAGAGGGTAAATGGTTGACCATTGGATTTAACCAATGAAAATGAGGACTTGATCAACAAACGTTACACCAACGACCCCAGAACTTTAGCATGACGATATAAACAGCGGGGGGGGTCAACAAACAGGTCAAACAAGTAGTTCAACTGGGTCGATGAAAGGGGCATGTTGATTTGTTCCACCCTTATCCCCATCAAAGATGAATTGTCCCTTGAACCAAAGTTCGGAAGTCTGGGAAGTAGGCAAACATACGAATAAACAACATCAACAACCCATGTAATAATAGCAACCCATCTGCCAACCACATATGTACTTCCAGTCAAACCATAAAACATCTCACAGAGACAGACACAGAGAGAGAGAGAGAGAGCGAGAGAGAGAGCGAGAGAGCGAGAGAGAGAGAGAGAGAGAGAGACCCATGGCATAACTTACCAACTGCCCATTTGTGGGGCAAGGTACAAAGCCAGTGTCGGACGGATCGCCAGGTTCCACCATTTGGTAGGGAAGCGTGATTCCTCGGCTTTTGGCAACAAAAATGAAACATACCCACACCGAAGGGTGTTCATGGCGGCAACTAATTAATGTGTACTCTCTCTCTCTCTCCCTCCATTATTTGGAGTACTGATATTCACCTACTAGCATTAGCTTGTCTGGTGGTTTCAAACACCAATTCTACTAGTTATCGTGTATTTGGGTAAACCACCAGATATATTACAACCAGTATTTGAAACCCCAAGTACCGAAACACCAGTATCTGAGCTAGAAATTACCAGTTCGGCTAGTTCTCGCTAAGTATTGTAATTGAAAACTAGATCTTGGGCAACTATTATCTACTGGTTATAGATGTATATCCTTGAAAACTAGTTATAGGTCTTAGTTACCAGACCTTTGTGCGTATTATCAACGATTATAACTAAGATCTAGTTATCAATTACCATACAAAGACCTATCTATCAGATATAGGTTACTAGTTATCAGTTTCTTAGTTACTATGCCAGTTATCTGAAACACCAGTATTGGAAACCACCAAACACTACACCACTGCCTGGCAAAATAGCTTACTTCGCCAATAACTTTGGGGATTTCATGGTTCTTTTGACGGGGTATAGATAGATAGATAGATAGATAGATAGATAGATAGAGAGATAGAGAGATAGAGAGATAGATAGATAGATAGATAGATATGGGATATATATATATATATCTATATAATTTACAGGTACCATCAGAGATCACAAGTCTAGTTATAAAGTTTATAGTGGCATGTTTAATTGCTATTTTTAGTGTATCTTGCAGCAGTTCAACATACCACCCGCCTACCTTCACCCCAGTGGTCCTATTGGATTTTTTCATTGTTTTCTGGTGCTATGGCCATTTCAGGAACCTAAATTTGGAGGTACCAACCATATATAACGCCTATATAAGGCCTATGTAAGGTAATATCTCAGCAAAATATGGCCTTATATGGTACAGTACCTCCATTTTAGGATCTTGAAATTCCCATTGAAACAAACCGGTTTCAATGTCTTTCAATGGTATAAATTATTGATTCGTGGCCAATTGTCAATGGTCAATGGTCACTGCTTGGTTCACTCTGATACAGGATGGGGCCCCCAAGATAGCTAAGTTGGTTTATAAGTGGCTTAACAATGGTCTATGGTAGATATAACTAAAGTTAATGGTGATTATAATGGTTTATAAACCAACTGATAACTGGGGGGCCCCATCCTGTAATTATTACCCACATATGATTCCCATTCAACATTTCCCATGGCTCTCTTCGCGGAAGTCCGGGCTGCTGAAAGTGGAACCCTTCCCTTGTTGCGATTTCACCGTAAGTTCTCCACCGTGCTTGGCCGCGATCTGAGCGGAGCGGCACGGAAAAACATGGCTGTATAAAATCAAGCTTTTCAAAGGTGAATTTTGATGATGGTGATGATGATCATGATCGAAACAGCACTAATGGTGACTATGAAAAAAGATAATCATATCATATAGCTATTGTTATATATTGCCATCCAATCATCTCTAAAGACTACTAGTATCCCAATGGCCTTTTCAGGGACCCATTTATTGGAGGTACCTACCATATATCCAAAAAGTAGGCCTATCTAAGGAAATATCCACACAAAATCTTGCCCCATGTGGTACAGTACCTCCATTTTGGGGGTCCTGAATTTCCCTTTTTTTGAAGTAAGACACGAAAAGATCAGAACAGTACAAGCCCCGAAATCACCAAAAATAAATTGCGTGGACTTGAAACAACCCCCAAATGCTGGTTTATGGCATTGGGTTACCCACCTTACTATTTTTATAATGTTCATATGGATTAGACATACTAGATAACATATAATCATATTAGGTACTGACAATTATCATACCATTGGCGTTATTTGCTCACATAACTATATGTGGGTTTCATAAAATAGTGGTACCCTCGTCAACTTTTCCACAGGATTGTCCAATATGAACCGTCCATGTTTGGGTACTCCCATTTTAGGACACCGCCATAATATCAATGGCCATTTCAGGAACTGATTTATTCGAGAAACCAACCATATGTAAGGCACTGAAAAAAGACTTAAATTTCAGGGAATATACCCACGTATCCCGACAAAATATGGCCTTACATGGTACAGTACCTCCCTATTGACCATATAGGGTTTCCACAAATGGGTACACCCCAATAGCTGGATGGTTTCTAGTGGAAAACCCGTCTATATATGGATGATATAAGGGTACCCCCATGTCAGGAAACCTCCATAAATATAAATAAATATATATATATATAGCATATACATTTGTATATTTTAAAAAACACATCATCTTAGCAAACCTGTATCTAGTATCTATGGATAGATATACGTTATGTCATATGTAAAAATATACAGATAGATTTTTGTCATAGTTATACGTTATGTCATTTATGTCATATATATATATTGAATCTATTATCATCTTATATGTATATACATATATGTAAAAAATATAAGCCCATGGCCGCCACAACCTTATGAGGATGATCGACCTCCCGGCTGATCGCCAAACCCAAGCCCAGACCGCCATAGCGACGGCTTTCCGAGCTGTCCTGCCACGGAGGCGTTTCAGGACAAGTTGGAGGTGTCTGATATTGGAATAGATCATACAGGATGGTGCCCCCCAGTTATAAGTTGGTTTATAAACCCCATTAACTATCGTTATATCTACCATAAACCATAGTTATGGGAGTTATAAACCAACTTAGCTAACTATGGGGCACCACCTTGTATCTATTATTAGCGTTTAATATATCAAAATATTTTAGTGAATGTTTTTTTTTGACCGCGCCCTCCACACGGACCTTCTATTGTACTCTGCCTATACCTATCAATAATCATTGTTACCAAGCTTGTAGCTGAAAACGGCCATCATAAGAAGCATTGAGTCTTTTTTGTCCACCGAATACTACTGGGTAGTGCGCACAACATGTTGTCAATCTCGGTCAACTTCAATCCGGGGAACAGACATGAGATTCGCTCATAATTACTCCCTCAAAAGTGAATGATGGGGATTCTCAAGAATGAGTCTTTTGACGTCATCCGAGACAAGAAGTCCAGCTTCACGAACTCGCTCACTAAATGTGAAGAGACTGGTGTGTTCATCTTTCTGCCTCCATGCGTGCCCAACTTGCCACATTTGGCGAAGTTTTGTTTTTTTTTCTTTTGGCCCTCTTGGGAAAGATAAAGCAAAATTACATGAGCAAGTCGAATATCATGCTCTGTTTCCGAGAGCCCCAGGCACTGCAATTTCCAAATCAGATTGCCCACACATGCAAAAGAACCCTCCTTACAGAACCCCTGAATCATGACACGAGTCGCCTCCTCCTTCATCCACCGAACTTTCTCACCTAGTTGGCCCTCTGTTGCTGCGAAGGTCACTGGATCGAGTTTGGTCTCAATCTCAGATTTGCGCTTATCGACGCGCCGTATATTCAAGAGTAATCCCAGATGGCCAAGATAGAAATCTCTCGGCTCACCAGTTTTCACCTTCTCTACAAACTTTGGTGTGGCCAAGGTCATTAAGGTGTATAGTGGACAGACATTGAGGAGATTATTCGCCAAGTAGATAATGATCGCCATGTGTGCGACGCAGTTCTGCGGAAGCATTTGCGAAGGGCAAGGGATGGGAACGAGTTTGACAGGAATAATTAGTTCTTCCACCGGACGGTCGGGATAGTTGATCTCGCCTGTGGACTTCAAAATGGGCGGAGAAAGGAACCCAAGCACGATTGTTGCGGCAGTCAGCGCCACAAAATATCCGATGCACTGAACCGCTGCAACTCCATTTATTGTCAAGCTTACGAATCGGTTGTGTGTTGAAGCAGGCTTCATGTACTCCGCCTCTTGCACTGGACGCGTCGAAGTCTTATTGGTCTCACGAAGAGTACCAACCAAAAGTGGTAGTTCTTTCTGGGGATTGTAGCCTCGAAACCGAGCATTGTCTCTGCATCAATTGTGCTGGTGTTTGGAAGGAGGAACTCGCCGTTCCGTGTGTTTCGACGAACGCCAGTAAGTTCTTTCGAACACAGAGTCATGCGTTGCTTGAAGAATGTTGCAAGCTCACTGCTCGCATTTTCTTGAACATCCAAGACTGACTTTCCCTTGGCTGCCATCTCAGGACTTTGCTGTGTGATGGTCCTCGAGGTTAATGAGCTTGTGGCTAGTCAGTCTGTTATTCGTCGAGCCCAATACTTGAGCCAAAATGGCTACATATCTATCTATCTATCTATCTTTCCTTCCATCTAAATCTACCTGTCTATAAATCGATCTGTTTATCTATCTATCTGTCTAATCTGTCTGTTTTTCTTTTTACCTTCGTGTCCATCTTATTATCTATCTGTCTGTCTATTCTAATCTAGTCCAATCTAATCTATGTATCTATTTGTCTACCTATTTATCTATCAGTCTATGTATCTTGTATCTTTTTAAACATACATATATTTACATATTATCCTAATATATATGTTTTTTGTTGGCCTGATGGATCTATACCACGGTTTTTTTTTCCAGAGTTGCGTTATGACAACCCTCATACCGTTTCCCAACTTCACGACCCCCATCGATTCCAGATGATACACATGTTGATTCATCAATGGATCTTTAATATTGAATTTATAGATGATACACAATTGATAGACTGGTTGGTGGTTTTAACCATCTTGAAAAATACGAGTTCGTCAATGGGAAGGATTATCCCCAATATATGATGAACAATAAAAACATGTTGAAAACCACCAACCAGTAGATGATGCAAATAGACATGTTAAAATTGATTCATCTAATTAAAGAATCGATCTTTTCTTGGGAAATGTCTGGCGTTTTGTAATTAAATGCAAACCATCAGCAAATTAGATGTATTTCTAGTCAGGCTCTGGGACATGTCCGGATTTTTTAAAACAAACCGTCATGTTTGAGGAAAAGACAAACCATGGTGAAACATCTATTTCAGGTACCAATCCATGGAAGCTACACCATAGAAAAGCATGTTTTGGAGTTATATCCCCTTACACACTTATATATAATTTGGGTAAGACAATAATAAACCATCCCCGAAATCACCATACATAGGTGGTATAAACCATTCCCAAATGGGTGGTTTATTATTGTTTTACCCAAATTCTACTATATGTGCCGCAGTAGCTCCAATCTTGATCGCTACCTGGTACCTGGCCACTGCACAGGGCTCCTCTTGGTCGAAGGGTTGAAAGACCCTCTCAATGTTCTGCGGAGAGATGCCGATGCCTGGACTGTGGGCTGTGGATATCTCTGGGTTTCTGGAAAACGAGGCATCAATGGGAATTTCAGGATCCTAAAATGGAGGTGTTAGTACCATATGTTTGGCCATATTTTGTGGGGATATTCCCTGAAATTTAGGCCTGAAATATAGGCCTTATATATGGTAGGATATGGTAGGTATCTCCAATTCAGGTTCGTGAAATGACCATTGATTTGTTTAAATTTCTTTGGTGTGTCTTTTTTGTTTTCGGTTTCCCATCCCTCATCATCCTTTTAATAGGTACATCATCTATAAATGGGTCATTTTCCGCTATGTTAAATAACCAGAGGGTACATCCAACATGTTGATATCATGTTGATCACCAAAGTACGGCTCCCATTTGCCAGCGATTTTATGGAAGAAGTTATAACCACCTCCTCTGGCGCATCATTCGGGTGATGTCGCAACGTCACTCTGCGAGGTCTTTTCATTAACCATCACTAACCATAGTTCATTCAACATAGTTACCTGGTTGGTGGTTTTTCGCCACCCCCTGAAAAATGATGGAGTTCGTCAGATTGGATCATCATCCCAATGGGGAAAAAATCAACAATTCTTCCAAACTCCAAACCACCAGCCAGGTTACATAAAAACATCCGACCCACAAAACACGACCAACACCCGCCTGTGTCAATCACATCCACCATCACCTGTCGTTTTGTATCGTCATAGCTTCCGGACACACTAATGCTGCCCTCGTGCGTGAACCTCAGGCGAACATGGCATCCCAAGCGCCCAAATAAAGTGACATTTCCGAAATGTACATATGATCTACCTAGAAACATTTTACATGGAAATTACCATTTTATATTGTGTGTGCATGTATGTGTGTACTATAGTACTATATGTTTCTATCAAAAATTGGGCATCCCCTTCAAAATCCTCAGAAATGCAATAAACATAGGGATTGAAATTGATTTTGATGACAGAAAACTAGTGGCGAGGGCACACTTTGGTGCTCCAAAGGTTTTTGTTCTATCTAACTTGAGGCAATTTCCATTGCCCATATTGCCCTGTTTGATGACGCCTTAGGGTGACCAAAATTTGGTGTGTACCCAAGGTTAAACTAACCTAGATGTGGAAAAACCAATGGTTTCTACAGAACATGATCTAGACATGGTGGATTGTCCACATCTAGTAGTAGACCCCAAAAAATCATGGCAGAAATTGAGAAGTTCCATGGCGGAAGTGTTCGGTGCGAAAGCCCCAAGATGCCCCCCTGGGGCTTTTGCAAAACTGGTTAAACTTGGCGTTATTTCCATCTCTTGGCGATCCGTAGACTCCGAGCCCCCAGAACATATGGGAAAATATGGGAAAATCCAACGACACAGCCCTGAAAATCTGCATGTTCAACAGCCAAATCATCGATTTAAGAAAAAAAAAGTTAAAAAATCGTCACCAAAAGCTGACTTAGTTACCCAGGACTTGTTGCTTCTCACCCCGCGCTGCCTGTTGGAACACTTTTACCTAACACCCCGCAGCTGTTAATGTAGTATAAAAAATAATCATAAAACTCATATATTTTGATATATGTTGATGGTTTATAGCACCCATCGAGTATTTTTATTGGGGATGGTGGAAGAATTATGGCACCATTGCACCATCAGCAAGTGATACCAAGTGACTTGATGGCATTCGTCACCAAGTTGTAAATCACTTGAGTCACTCTGTAGGCATCAGCCTCGATGATTGGCATTGGCTGAGTGAGATTGTTCAGCAACTTCACACCTCACGGCCCGAAAGGCTCCCGCAAATCTGATCCAATGGAGGGAGAGATCGACAGCCATCCGACCTGGCTCAATAAGAATTATATAAGCTGAAAACAGCCGAAATACCATCTGGTAATTTAACAGTTTGCTATTGAAAATGGTATATAATTTATAGTGGATTTACCCATTGATAACATGGTGATTTTCCATAGTTATGTTAGTTTACCAGAGGGTAAGGCCTCCCATTAAAATACTTACCTCTAAAGCATCATTCCACGCGACGGGAATCGACGTGAGGTCATGATCAAATACTATTCAGACATACAGTATGCCGGTATCCCCAGTTGCAACAACCAACAGGCCTACTTCCAACACCCCAAATACGTTGGGGGGGGGACTGGGGGAAAATCAAGAGGTATACAAGTGAACTTGGAAAACGTGGCAGTATTTTCGCCAAAAAAACCAACTTGGAGCAAGCCTGAAAAGCCAAATGATTCCCTCAATCCACCATCACATCACAATCATCATAATCATCATAATCCCAATCTAGTTGATCTAACAAGAACATGCCATGGATTGGTTTTTACGGGAACCATAAAAACACCTGTTGGGGTCCCATTGGAGCCCCATAAAAAATGGGAAAATCTCCATGGTTTCCGGTGAAGATTATCCCAACCGATCCATTGAAATATTAGTGTGTTTACTCAATGGGAGATCTCCAGGATCCGATTTATTGGAGGTATACGTTAGTATCATATGTTTGGCCATATGAATTGGGGGGATATCCCCTGAAATTTAGGCCTGAAAAATAGGCCAAACATATATGGTAGGTACCTCCAATCTATCGGTTCCTGTGGCCATTGATAACAGTTTGCTATGGAAATTTCCATAGGTAAATCATCTATCAATAGTCCATTTTCCGCTATGTAAAAATTTACCAGAGGGGAAAAATATCATCATTTCCCAGCATAACCCCATGATATCCCAGAAAAAAGTCCCATTAAAAACCCACTACTCTCTGGTAAATTAACATAACTATGGAAAATGACAATTTTTAATGCGTAAATCAACTATAAATGGCCATGTTCATTAGCTATGTAAGCGTTTACCAGAGGCTAAACCTCATAAATCCCGTGAAAAAATCACAACGACACAGCCCACTTTTCACAGCGCCAACCAGGGCCTGGTGAGAGCGAATGGGATCCTACCTCCCCACTTGCTTGCTGGCAAAGGGTAATCACCTCTTCAACGATCGTCCTGGGCCGGAAAATTTGAAAAAGCCGCGATATGCCGCGATGTTTTCTGAATGTTGGATCCATATTTTTTTTGTTGGGCTTTCATGGGAAAGCCATGTAGATTCTATAACTATATAACTTATAACATACTATAAAATCACCATCCCCATATTCTAATACATTCAATACATATAATATAATGGCAAAAGTGGTTCTGAAGGTAGAACACGTGGGTTAATTTAGCTGGGGCTTTGTTAAAACCGCTGGAAGGACGAGGGTCCCAGGGTCACTACCACCAGGCCCCCCAAAGTTTACTCTTCGGTGGAGGCTTCGATCCGTTCAATCCCGAGTCATGACAATCATTACATCGAATTCCTATGAATTCCTATTGAGATTCAGTGAGATTTCAGAATTTCAATGGGGCATAATGGGATTTAATGGGATTCAAGAAGATTTACTGAGATTCAGTGAGATTTCATGGCTTTCGTGGCCTTGATAACGGGTTTCATTGATGGTTTTCAATGGGATCTCTGGGATTTCGTGGGGTTTGAGGTGGCATTCAATGGGTTACAAAATGAACTGGTCGGTGGTATACCTACCCCTCTGAAAATATGAGTTCGTCAGTTGGGATGATTATTCCCAACTGAATGGAAAAATAAAATTCATGTTCCAAACCACCAACCAGCAAATGATACTGATATTATTTGGTTTCCCACATGATGGGTTTTATCACAGTTACAACCCGATCATTACCCTACAAGGTGCTGCCGTGCTGCCCCCCAGTTATAAGCTGGTTTATAACATTTTACAACCACCCGTAAGTATAGATACGGATCTATCGTGATATATCTACCATAAACCCAAGTTACCCTCTGGTAAACTAACATAGCTATGGACAATCACAATCTTTAATAGGTAAATCAACTATAAATGGGTCATGTTCATCCATTTTCAATAGCAAACTGTTAGTCATTACCTGAGGGTATTGGAGTTATAAACACACCAACTTATCTATCTACGGGGCACCACCACCTTGTTGTTGTTGGTCATTCATGTAAATGTTCAAGTCCGCGGGCTCAGTCCGTGAGAGGTTTTGGAAAAACTGGTGATTGGAGACATCTTTAGATTGCAGCCCAAAGATAGGTCCAATGGTGTAAAAACCGGATGGTTTTTTGATATGGGTATCCTCACATATGTAACCTGATTATGATTTGTTAGACTTCTACCAGGCGAGGGTTTTGAAGATGTGTCTTTTGATGTTTTTTGCCTCTGTCACCGGCGATTTTTTGATGGATCAGATGGAAACTTCAGGACCCTAAAATGGAAGGTCCGGAACATTCCTGAACCATATTTTTGGGCCATATCTTGTGTGATCTTAGCCTTACACAGCCCTGAGGAAAAAAATGCCAAATAGTAGTACCTCCGTCCTAAAAAAAGGTCCCTGTTGCATGGCCCTTGACTAAAGGATACTAAGTCGGCTAAGTCAATAAACCACAATAGCCACCAACATGATGACCCAGGGTGCCAGAGTGTTGATAAATTCCTCTGAAATCTGAGATTTTTAGCTTCCGACATCAGTGGAGTTGACCGATCTAGGAAACTTATGCGAACTAAGCCCGTCTATTCTTTAAACGTGGCGAAGTGGTGAATCAGCAATTTGTAGGGACATGGCTTCCAGTTGCTGATTAGTTGTGATGTCCATTTATAAATGATAACATCATCATTGTTATCATCGAACTAAATGGGGGCCATGGCTTCCACAGCAGATTGTGAAAAAATAAACGTAGGCGAAATCTTCATCAACTACCCAACAGAACTTCGTAAGTGGTTTATAAATGTTTATAATTCACAACCCCTATAATCCCATGTAAGAGTGGGGATGTTCCATTGGAATACCCTCTGGTAAACGTTAACAAACAACGATGGAACATCGCCATGCTGTTTTACTGGGTAAATCAACGAACTAAATTTTTAAATGGCCATGGCTTCCAGTTCGCAAACTGTAAACGTTTACCAGAGAGTAACTGGGAGTATAAGCTTCATATCCATCTATACCCTCCGGTAATGGTGGTTTAATATCCATGAAAATATCCATTCATGGTGGTTTAATATCCAGTAACTGGGAGTTTTGGAGCCGTTTTAAGCCATTGACGAAGTGGGGTTACCCCGCCCGCCCCAATTTTGGGCTGAACACCAGGTCACTGAAGCTGAACCTTGTCTTTGGACATTCGCATCTTTCGGTCATGCACCAGCACAGACCTGGAAGGGCTGGAAGGGTCACAGCTTTGATATTCCTGGAAGGGTGTACCAAAAAAAGGGGCTGGAAAGGCACAAAGGTGAGTGTGAAAACGTGTTTTTGGAGTGTGAGATAACTACCCTCTGGTTATTTAACAACCTAGCCATGGAAAATCACCATTTATAATAGGTAAACCATCTATAAATGGGCAATTTTCAATAGCTATGTTAGTGTACCGGAGGGTATCAGTCGGATCTTCAAAATGAACAGAATCTTACATACGATCCCATCTCCTACTAGACCAAAACATCCCCATTGCCTGGTCCCAATGATGTGGTGTCATCCCCCAAAAAAGATAGTGGTGGCTTGGACGCCTGGTCGTGTTTGTTGGCATAGTTTCACCCCATGAATACTACAGTTATATTTTTTTATTTGTAGCATATATATATTTACCATAAAGAATGATTTGCAAAATATTATTATCATTAGTTATTGTTATTTTTATTATTACTTTTCTATGAAGACGATTATTACTATATATTATTTATATATGAACAGTGCAGTTATATATTCGTTATATCTACATTATATTCAACATAGCTACGGCAAAGGAGGACGCCACCTTGTATAACGTCAAATGGTTTCCACCAAAGAAGAAACACACTGCCGCATCGCTTTGCAAACCCATAAGCCTTGACTCAATTTTTGATACTTGCATATCTTTTGCATGGGCTCACACATAAACCAGTGTAAACAAACATGTCATCAATATGTCTGTAATGAAATAGCTTCAGGATTTGTATAATATATATGTGCGTGTATGATATACATTATCTTACACGCATGGTTGTTTTACACAAAATATATTGTAACACAAGTTTCATCAACTACCTTCAGTAATCCTTGGAGAAACCCACAACGTGACCAACCCCCCCAAGAAACATAGGCCACCACCAAAAGTAGACCTTAAAGTAAACCCAATCATAACAAATAATCATAGTTATTCAGAATTCAAATCCTTAAAATTGTGTGAAATTCTTCTCATCATGGTTTTGTTTAATTATTTCGATCTCTACTACAGTGCCATTTAACAAAAGAGAACATCATATGGCAGTGTGTCAAAACCTTGTACCCCTGGTGAACATCAAAATAGCTGGTAAATGGATGTTCATCCCCCTAAAAATGGTATTAATAGGTATTGATCCATACCCATATCATGGTTTTTTCAAAGCAATAGCATCAACAAAAAATGAACACTATCAAAGCCGAGTTTCGCATCCATAATGTTACCTTGGATGATTGCGAAAGATCCGGGGCACAACAAAAAAAACACACAACACAAAACAAGTCCCCTCCGGAAAAAACAAATATGGCTTGCTGGAACATCCGTCATCTATATAGATGATTGTCCCATTAAAACGCCTTCTGTTTTGGGGATTTTCCCATTGGGAAGCTGCCAAACAAAAAAACGAAGATCCAACAGTTTTGTTCCAGGTCACTCACCATGTCCAACAGCCGTTTGGCGCAGTTTTGCATCATGGACAGCGGCTTTTTGACGCTCAAGGGGACCTCCGTGTCATCCAACAAGCTGCTGCTCAGCCCGGTGATGCCATGCAGGGGCGACTTTAGCTCGTGGCTCAACATGGCCATGATCGAAGCCTTGCGCGCTTCAAGGTCCTGTTCGCAGGGCGGATTTTTTTCGGGCGGATTTCCATGGTTAGAATTCAGTCCAATAATATGGAAACCCTGGCCCAAAAAAAAAACATCAGTGCTATCTCCAATGGTCATTTATAGCCAATCTCTTAAAACTAGCACGCACTTCCAAGTAAACATCTAGACTATGTTAAGCATGAAGCTGCGAGTTTCACCGCTACCGATGACTTACCAATGAAAAATTACCGTCTCAAAAAAAGCACGTGACTCAAATAACTTACCCTCTGGTAATTTAACATAGCTATTGAAAATGGTCATTTAGTTCGTTGATTTATCCATATAAAAATGGTGATTTTCCATAGCTATGTTAATTTACTAGATGGTAATCAACAACCATGGCGGAAAAAATGTGTTTTTTTTCTACAATCATATGATGCTAACCCCGGATTCCCGGTGAAAAATCATTTGTTGATGGACTATCGGGAGCGATGTCGTCAAATCCACCATACTGTACGGTGATATCATGATGTTAATGCCGGTTTTTTAAGGGGAACACGGTTGTTGAAAAAAGGAGAGCGCAAATTCTTATATACTCTTATAACTTATCACTAGTTTGGGGCCTCAGGGTTTGAAAACACATGTCCTGCGCGGCCCGGTTTTGATGCAACATGTCCCAGGGACGCTGGATATGCCCAAAGAATGCTAGGAGTTTGTGAGGTAACTTTGACTTTTTGGGGGACCAAAAAAACATGTGGCTTTGCAAAACATCATCTAATATGGTCAACATCAATCTTCGGCAATCTTCCATTTCCCGCCCAACATGATGCGCGACTTTCGATCGATTGGGAAACTCAATTTGTAGCTCCAACTGGCTCCCCGTGGAATGAAGAATATAGGAATCATATAGTGATAGCCGTAGCTCCTTACCCCTCCCTGCTAGCATGCCGACTTAGCTCAGTGGTAAACTTCCATTTTGCTCGGTTTAACCATTCTGTTGGTAAACTCCCTATTTTGGCTTCGAACTACCACTATCAGACCGGAATCCACAACAAACACCCAAACACCAGTCATATAGTCATCGTCCTGGAGTTTAGCTTTACATCACACTACCTATCATAAATATCTGGTTGGTGGTTTTAACCATCTTGAAAAATATGAGTTCGTCAGTTGGGATGATTATTCCCAACTGAATCAATATATGGAAAGTCATTCAAAATTCCATGGTTTTTAGTCACCACCAACCAGATATTCACACTAAAACCACCTTTATTTCTCAACCGTACATTCCCATGATTTCGCATATCTTGGCATGGCATGTTTATCTCCATCGCTTCCACAATGGTTTTCAGCTCAGCCCTTGGGCCGTCCTTGAGTTTGGTGATGTCCTGTCCGATGCAAATCGTGCCCACTGTCTGTCCCGAGGAGGCCAACGTGGGAGTGACGGTGACTAAAAGAGTCGCCTGCAGATTCTCCATGTCGTCCACTAAGCCGATCTCAAAGAGCTCCATGGCATTACCTAGAACCAGATCTCGGATGATCTCGAACTTTCCGAAGTGACCAGGGATACCCATGGATAAGAAAAACCAATGGTGTTTTCTATGGCCGGGCCATCATGAAGATACCTCGGCAGGCGGGACCTATAGATATCTATACAATGTGAGGCCCCCGGCCACGATAGCGTTCAGTTGGGGTTCACATAACTCCAATAACTATGGTTTATGGTACGCAAATAAGTTACTGGGGCTTTTGTTAACCAACAAACATAACTGGGGGGCCCCACTTTGTGGAACCAGATCTCGAGCTTTCCGAAGTGACCAGGGATACCCTCTGGGATACGAAAAACCAATGGTTTTTCCGACTGGGGAAAGAGATTTTAGGGATACCCTCTGGTAAACGTTTACATAACTATGGAAAATCACAATTTTTAATGGGAAAACTCACTATAAATGGCCATTTTCAATAGCTATGTTAAATTACCAGAGGGTAACAAGTTTGAACATATTTTAGTCTTGAAGCCATGGTGACGACTGGTTATTCCCCACAAAAAACACTCCTTGTTGCGACGTAAACACGGTCGACTTCTGATGTCAGGCCCAAAAATCCCCGAACGAAATGGAGGTTTCAATAGGTTTTTCATGGATTTTCCAACAATAAAATGCTGGATTTTCCAGGTAGTTCCTTTGATTCCAGCCGGTTGATCCAAACTTTTTTTTTGTTTTGGTGAAAACCCATGATTTTTGGAAGGGAATTGATAGCTGGTTGGTGGTTTCAACCGCCACCCCTCTGAAAAATATGACTATGAGTTCGTCAATGGGAAGGATGACATCCCATATATGATGGACAATAAAATTCATGTTCCAAACCACCAACCAGATAGTGTCGTGCCACGCCCAACTGCTTAGCTCCTTTCAGGTGAACATTGGGATGGTTTATTTATTGGGTGTACCACATGATCATCGACTTCAGGATGGATTGACAAATATTGACATATATTAGATTATAAATATATCTCATTAATTATATATATATACACATCCATCCAGCCATCCATCTATCCATATGCACTAATTTATACTCTAATATGATCTAATCATATCTAATCCCGTCCCCCTAATAGGCCCTAATACTAAACTGCGCCTTCAGAAACAAGTTTTTTTTTAAATATATCCAGGGGATGACCCGTCCATGCCAGGTACCCTCTGGAGACAGTGCCCCTGCGACTGCGTCCTGCGAACATCTGCCAACAACTTGGGATGCCCCAAGGGGAAGGGTCAGTTGCCAAATCAAACGTGGCTAGCTGAGAAATCCACCACAAATAGAGGATTTAATGGGGAAAGAGAATCTATAAATGATGAATGGATATAATGGATGATAGCTAACTTGTTGCTTCAAAACAAACGGATTTGATTGAAATTTATTCCGGAACCATAGTCGTAAATGTTGTTTCGCGTTGCCGAAACAAAGCATTTCCATCGCAGGTTTGCAGATAATGGCATGCCCTCCAAGTCTCAAAAACCCCATGGTTTGTCATTATTGTCCCTAACAAAAAGAACCACTTGATGGGTATACCCCATCTAAAAACACACCAATCCATGGATTGTATCCATTTTACATGTTTACTGTAGGCACATGATGAAGCCGATTTTGATCGTCTCACGCACAGTACCTACACTGACCTACCGTTAATACCCCTATAACAGAGGATTGATGAAGCAGGAACACCCTGGACCGCTGTCTAGACTGCATGAACTGGATGAGTTCTTGGATCTGAGCAGCCGTTAAGCTCAGTTCAACAAAAGGCAAAAAAACGTTGACTGGCGTTGACCCAAAAAACCATGCTGGTTGGGCCATAGGTTGGGGCCATGGCTTTCGATTCGAAAGCCACGTTCCAATCCAAGAAGTGATCCCCCAAGAACACAAGAAACCGAACTGCAAGCTCTGAAGATTTCGAAGCCATCACCCTTTGAGTTCTTCTTAAACTCCCAAGGATCCCACTGGTTATCAATGGTTATCTGGTTGGTGGTATACCTACCCCTCTGAAAAATATGAGCTCGTCAGTTGGGATGATGACATTCCCAATATATGGACAAATGAAATTCATGTTCCAAACCACCAACCAGATGAATCATGTTTAGAAAAAATGGCAGGCCACAGTGCTAGTCCATGCAAAATGGATCAAAATGATCCCACAAACACCGAATCCAAGCTTTGGGGCAGTTCACGATAAAAAAAAACTCAGCCAAGCCACCGCGACCATAGGATTCAACCCCTTCAAAAGGTAAGCTCGGTTGGTAAAATTTGGGTACAGTAGTTCAATAGTTAGATATATATATATATATCTATATATATATATATGCATATATAACCATGTTAGATGGTCATAAACATCGACATTTCAAAAAATCGGTCTAGTAAAGTGATGTCCACCTAAAAAGCCGATGTCTGTGACAACCATCTAACTGTCTAGATTATAATTAAATCATCTTAAATCATGTTACACTCACCTGAAACTTGCGGCCAAAGAAACACATGCCATCTGGGGATGATTCTGTCTCCCTGGGCCCGGGCCTTTATGACCTTCTTGGAGGGCTGGATCAACACGGTGGTAATGGGCTTTCCCTGCAGCTCGGCTAAGGACATACCGCACCTCTCCTTCAGCCAGCTGTTCCTGGGATGTGCTGGAACCATCTGGAACCCCTGACACACCATTCCGACATACCATCTGGAAGTATATGTATGTGTATGTATATATATATGAATGTATGTATGAATGTATGTATGTATGTTTATTTATTGTTTATTTTCATTAATATATAAATATACAGTATATGTATATATATATATATGTGTGTGTGTATGTCTGTATATACATATATATACATATGTTTTGCATATGCTCTGACATTCTATCTGGCATCCATTCTGACATACTTTCAGGCATTTATTCTGGCACTTTTTTTCAGGTCCTCTGATTTGGAGGGTCCTGTGGGCGAGGAGGAGTTGCACCTTTGTTAGGCCCCCAATGGTTTATGGTACGCAAATAACATCTTATAACTATAGTTACTGGAACTTTTGTTAACCAACAAACATCACTGGGGGGGGGCACATTGTAGAGAATTCTAGAGATCCTCACCTGGCAGGGAGACACATGACAGATCCAACTTGATGAAATTATACGGAGACATAGCATTAAACAACGTGATTTTTTTCAACGGTGAATCAATGCAAAGACTGCTATTGTCAAACCAGTACACCCGATATGGTCAAAACCGCAAAATCACGCAGAATTGAGCATGGTTTACCCGATATTGGCAAACTAACAGTTTAACATAGCTATGAAAAATCATAGCTCAGGTAAATCATCAAACTAAATGATCCATTTTCCAGTTGGCAAACTCTTAGTTTACTGGAGGCGATGTTTTTTTTTAAACATGTTCCCATGATCAACAGCTCCAGACATCCCGCGGAATCCGCCGGAATCCGAGTTCGAGCTCAGCATCCATCTGACCACATTGAGCTCAAGGTCAAGCTCAAAGATGGGTGCATTGGCTGACTGGATCAAACCTTAGAACTTAGAACGCCAACCGTTGAGGGAATGGTGTGTTTTTTGGTCATATGCTAGTTCCTGTGTGTTTTTTTGTGATATAAAACTCTAGCTAATATTTATATATATATATATACTAAAAATCCCTTCCCCCATTCATATTCAACACCCCCAAACGAAACCATGCGAAAGGCATAGGGAATTTCCACATCTGACCATAAATTGGGGTGTTTAATATGAATGGATGGGATTAACATGCTAATGGGTGTTAATGTGATGGTTGATGACCCCAATCATTATTGTTGGTTAATGGTTAAATGAGACAATTCTGGGATAGTTAAACCCAAGCGTAATTGGTTAATGGTGAATGTCAACCCTGTATTAATAACCCCCAAACGGCTGTTTAATTGGGGGGATACCATAAAAAAGTATCAGATTATGACTATTTGGGGAGTAGCCCCCTTTTTTAATATATACATTATATAAACCATGGTTTATTCGTCCGGGGTTGACATTATGGCCAAAGCCAAGAATAAATTCACCATCCCGTTTACCGATAAAGATCGATTTACAGAAGGTCATGATGAACATCCCACTTCTACAGGATGGGGAAGTAAAAATAGCGTTCAGTTGGTTTGTTTTTGTGGCTTAACAATGGTTTATGGAAGATATAACGAACTAGTTAATGGTGATTAACCATTGTTATATCACCAACTATATTGTTAATGGTTTAAACATGTTTAAACTATTGTGAATGGTTTAAACATAGTTATTGTTAATGGTTTATGGTAGATATAACTATAGTTAATGGTGATTCTAATGGTTTATAAACCAACGTTCACATCACTGGGGAGGCCCATCCTGTAGGGGGATACCCCATTTATTCCCAATATATGGAAAAGTAAAACATGTTCCAAACCACCATCCAGATAAACAATAAACATAGATAGACTAGTGTATATATATATAATATATATATATATATATGTGATTGTGTGTGTGTTGGTTAATCGAGAGGAAAAAAAACATCTACTATACTCAATATTTCAACTTGATGAACAAACTGTGTTGGTGAATTCGGGTGGCCTCCCCAAAAGTGGTTAGTTTAGGGGGGGTGGCAAAATTCTGTGTTGACCTTAAAGAATAGAACTGTTTTCCCGGGATTTTTCCATTACACCAAGAAAACGCGAATGGAACGATCGATCGGCAAACAACCAGCGGACTGTGCTCCATGGAGCCTGTCCAAGCTGGGAAATGCCCTTGCAGCACAAGTCTAATCGATGAGTTTGTTGGCTGTCACTTCCTAAATCAGTATGTGAGGTGTATAGATCTAAAAAGATCTAAATTACATGAAAATACAAGCAGCATTACATCTTATAGTCTCAGCGTGCTGAGAACCTATGATTTATCTTGATCGATGTGATTTCTACATATTATTTCTACATGATATTTCAGGAACCTATTGAGAAGCTTTTTTCATCTTTTTTCCCTTGATTTTGGCATGAGATCATGAGGTCATAGAGTCATAGGCGTCTTTTAAGGATGTCTCAAAATCTGCCTTCAGATGTGCCATAAATTTCATAAATGGCACCTATCGCCCCCTTGATGTCCCCCCTGCACCGCCACAATGATCCTCCCATGGGGATCTGTGTCGTTCAGTTCTAAGTCTGAACCTAGCCTCTTTTTTAACCAAAAAAAACGATGGAACATCACCATCTTGAATGGTAAATCAACTAACCTCTGGTTATTTGTTACATAGCCATGGTATAGATGGCCCATAGAAATAGATGATTTACCTATTAAAAATGGTGATTTTCGATGGCTATGTTAAATAACCAGATGGTATATTCAACTATGTGCCATTTTCAATAGCTAAGCTATGCCAGAAATTACCAGAGGCGAATTAAGTCATATTCATCCCATTCTCCACCATTAATGGATGTAAGTCATGCTCATCCACCACTTAGATGATGCCAGAGGGGTACCCCCGACTGTGAAAACCTCGCGCCATGGATCTTTCCAGGCGTTCGGCCAGATTTTCCGCACGCATCTTTTCCTGGAACCACTTTTGGAAAGCGCCAGCAGGTTGTCGGTGGAAGTCGCAGGTGATTATATTGAATACATGGGGGGTTCCATAAATGGGGGAGGGTTTATAATGGAAAAACCCATCAAAATGGATGATTTGGGGGCACCCCTATTTTGGGGAACCCTCCATATGATTTACATGAGATTACTGTTAGTACAGCAATGTCCTAAACCGCCCATATTTTGATGGTTTATACCATCTATTTATGACTATTGCTTTACTAGCATGATCGGATATGATTGGAACCATACGCAGTTAAATTGAGACTCTAACTTATGGTTTCTCACACATGGTTACATCAACGTCCACAAAACGGAGACACCTTCCCCTGCCTGCACTGGTCGCCGATTACATAATTAAAAGCACCTTTATTTGGGTGGTTTATTCTGATATTTCCATTGACATCACATCATCATATATAACCTGAGATTTTTTCAGTATCAATTTCAACCCTGGATTAAAAACAAAAAACGGGAGGTTACCCCAACACTAGTCCTTTAAAATACTAGCAGAATTGGCATCCCCCTATCAGTAAATTGGTGGTTTACGACGATAAGCGTTTTCACTCTGAGCATGATGTTTCCCCACGACTGCAGGTGGTATCCGACTATGACTGAGCCTCAAGTGCTTGATTCATCATGTATCCAGCCCTAGAATCACTGCTAAATGCACCGTAGGTGGTTCTGGCTAAATGCGGGCTAAATGATTTGACTTGAAACATGTAGAAACATACGCTCAATTTCCAACAATTAACAACCTTCGAGTGATGGATTTGAACTTTAACTCACGTGGCAAACCAAATTTTATAAACCATCCCAAGATTACACGACATGTTTCATAACAATGACGCCCAAGATTACGGATGTTGATATTCATGGTAGTAAAGCAATAAACCATCCCCCAGTTGTAGCTTTTTCGCGGTACACACCATCAACATATAGGTGGTTTAGGACATTACTCTACTAACATTCTTGTTAAATGGATCTTAGATATATGGGCTTAGACAGTTTAGAGATATCTAATCATATCTATAGTTACTATAGTTAATGGATGTTCACCAACTATAAAATATATTAAACTATACCAACTATAGAAGTATGCTTTACTAACATGAGTCAGTAACTACCCTCTGGTAATTTAACATAGCTATTGAAAATGGCAACTTGTAGTGAGTTTTCCCATTAAAAATGGTGGTTTTCCATAGCTATGTTAGTTTACCAGAGGGTACATCACACTACATCTATAGTCAATGGATCTTCACTGGCCATAATCCAATCGCATTCTTGAATGCTATACCAATATTAGTCGGCTGCTGATTTTTGGGACTAGCTGGCTTTACCATCTGATCTTGGTAAATTACAATATTTCACAATAAGATATAAGTAAGTATAACATGATTAACATTTCACATAACAATCTGGGTAAAATAACATAATAATAACATTATTTCACTAAGCAGTTTTTTTTTGGCCCACAATAAGCGCTGGTTTTCCCTTGTTAGCCTTGATTTCCAGGCTTCAGCAGAACGAAGCCTAAGGATCCCCAGATCTGATTTCAATGGCCATTGTAGTCCCATTAGGACTAAATAATTTATAGTACTATTACTATAGTAAATAGTCCCATTATAGTTTATAGATAGGTGTTTATATATGTTTATAGTCCCATTATAGTCCCATTATTCATGTTCCATAGTCCATTAGTCCCATTATTTCAATGGCCATGCAACAGGAACCGATTTATTGGAGGTACGTACCATATATTCTTGGCCTAGTTGAAGGCCTAAATTTCAAGGAATATCCCCATAATTCATATGGCCAAACATATGGTCCGGTACGTTTACCTACCTCCATTTTAGGATCCTGCAATGTGGCCCCCCCCCAGTGATGTCTGTTGGTTGATAAGCCCCAGTAACTATAGTTATAAGATGTTATTTGCGTACCATAAAGCATAGTTATTGGAGTTATGTTCACCAACTTAGCTACCTTGGGGGCCTCACATTGTGGAGATCTCCCATTGAAACTTTGCCCGGTCAAGATTCGGTGGTCAACTCGGTCACATCTTGCCCGATACCTCGCTATGGCAAGCTTGCCATCTCTTGCCCGAGTCAGCTGTCTGCGCTGTCCAATGTTTTTTTTTTGGGTTGGGAAATTCATCAACATGGGCATTCAACCATGAATGGAAATTCAATTAATTCAATGAAGTGTTTTTTTGGTTGGGGAAATTCAATGAAGTGTGGAAATTATGAGACTTATACCAACCATGGGCATACCAAAAGATTAATGAAGTTCAATGGATTGGGTTAGGGGAAAATCATCATCCGAAACCATGGTTGTTACCCTCTGGTAATTATATATATATATATAGCTATTGAAAATCACCATTCTAAATAAGTATATAATCTAGATGATCAGGGTTCATGCATATCTTTCTTGCAAGTCTGTGAAGATATGGGTTGTCTGCAATAGAAAAACATACGTTGTTGCATGTTGTTGCTGCACGACTGGTCGGTTTGGTATGCCTTATGTCATTTATGATTATGATCATCATTCACATACTGTTTGATGGGTGTGACTCCCCCCAATTGATCTCAAATGACCAGTGACTTGAGCAGTGGGAAAGGGACATCTTCAAAAATACACCTTCGGACATGTGTTTCATTTCCATCATTTTCCATCGGAGCATGATGGACATTGTCACTTTGGGGGTTATGCTTGGAATGTCAGGGGCGTATCTGGTGGTTTTTTTAAAAATCACCATCCAAACCAGCCCTGGAATTGGGGACTTGGAGAAACATCACAAAAGTATTTACCTCCAGAATTCTGCTGGTTCAAATCCTGCTGAGTTTCCTCTTAATCAAACCATTGAATCCATTGAAATGTCGTAAGATTATCTCAGTTCTCACCATGTTCAATCTGTTTAACCTGTGCAAAAACTGGTAGAAACTCCATAAGAAACAAACAGATCGCGTCCTCATATACTTCACATCTCTTCATATGTTTCAGCTGAATCACCACTTTTACTGATCAAATCCCAACTTATGCCGTTTTTTTTTAAACCACCCATGAGGAACCTCCCAGCTATTTACAAAGTACTCATTGGTTTCCGGATGTTTTTCCCAGTCAACAAATCCATACGAATGCCATTTGTTTATAACATATATGTTTGCCACCGGAATTAAGTTGAGTATAAACGGTATAACGGTATAAATATATAATATATATACCACAAATAAACACCCTACCTACATTCCTATCACAAAAGACCTATCATTTTTATCATTTGTTCGGTTCCTTGGGCGAAGTACGAGGCCCGCCCTCTTACCTCATATGTTTCAGTTCAATCCCGTCATGGTCCAATGCTTCTTTGACCCAAACATATATTTACCATAGGGATTTCTACACCATCAGCAGAACCTAAAAACCGCCAAAAAACCTAGCGACACCCTCTTTTGCCATATTCTTCCATATTCTTCCATGGTTTTCCCGTATCTTTCTAGGGTCTTCTATGGTTTTCCATGTTTTTCCTCTGAGTTTTACCATCACCGAGGTTTCTGATAAGTCATGGGGGGTCTCCGGTCGCCAAGGCTTCACACTAAGGCCCTAGCGCTACCCCGCATGACTTAGGAAACAGCCAGTTTTCAACCAGAACCACTGATTTTTATGGATAAATTACAATATACCCTCTGATCCCTCTGGTTATTTGTTACATAGCCATGGTATAGATGACCCATTTATAGAGGTTTACCGTTCTTAAACATGGTGATTTTCCATGGCTATATTAAATAACCAGATGGTAACATAATATGACATGATTTCACTAACCTAAATCTTGCGGCCCACACTGAGGATGATTTCCCGAAAAAAAAACAAGAACAAAAAAAACATGATGCCGGTGAGGTCGCGACGTGAGGTCGTGATCAAATTTATCTAGACAATGTCCCACTGTATCCCACATTATATTCATATACCCTCTGGTAAACGAAAATAGCTATTGAACATGGCCATTTATAGTTGATTTACCCATTAATAGCATGGTGATTTTCCATAGTTTTTTGTAGGTTTACCAGAGGGTATTTCTACTCATATTCCATGAATATCCATTAAATCCCATTCTATATATTGGAATGTGGGATACTATGGAGAGAACTCTCAAAGGATATCACCACTAACGGTATATCAAACCATTTTCATGTGGATGCAAGAAACAACAACTGCGGGAAATCTATTCCTTCCCAAATCCACATATAACCACTAATAGTATAGAATTATACAACCATATAATGACCATATTCATGGATACCATGAATACACCATTATAACAACAATTGCACGGAATCCATATCATTCCACAATTCCAGCGCATCCATAATCATAACCATATAGTATATCACCATCATATAACCATATTTTTTGCCGGGTATGGCACATCATGTAGTATAACCATCATACTCATAGGTCATCATAAAAACCATAGTATTCAACCATCATAATAACCGAACCATCAAAATCACAATCATAAAAAAATCACACTGCCATAATATCACCATCACCAAAATGGGAATATCATAATAAGCATACTTATCTATATAATAATAACCATCATAATAATCATTATAATAACCATTTTAGAACCATTAAAGAACCATAATAATATATCACCATCATCAAATATGAGTATAATAACAATGTTTTTGATAATATAAAATATATATCATATCATTCATCATTACAATGGGAATTCCAGGATCCTAAAATGGAGGTACTGTACCATATGTTTGGCCATTTTTTCTGGGAATATTCCCTTACATAGGCCTGAAAAATAGGCCTTATATATGGTAGGTACCTCCAATCAATCGGATCCTAAAATGGCCATTGATACAATGGATCACAATAATAACCAGGAAAATATCACCATCCTATCCTATCCACCTATCCTATCCACCCGTCCTATCCGCGCCAAGCGACACACTGCCCCCTTGATATCGCCCTTGGCCGTCCGTTGACATGTGGCGCTTACGGCCACCATGGCCGCAGACCTCCCACTGGAGGTGAATTGCATCCTTGGGACACCATCTCTGGAGATCGTGGGAGTGAAACAAATTGGAGATTCTACACTTGGTGGCTCATCCCACGAATCGTAAGTGGGTTATAACCCCAGTTATAAATGGGATAAGTAGGGTTAATCCACTTATAACTGGGGTTATAACCCACTTACTAAGTGGGATGAGCCACCAA
>Ga0126342_10003370_pt1 | contig 26342 bp, 23 predicted proteins | sample Cyp1metagenome_FD_92528 | JGI IMG/M metagenome (GOLD analysis project Ga0126342, IMG submission 92528) | Coral microbial communities from Lord Howe Island, Old Settlement Bay, Australia - Cyphastrea 1 metagenome | ecosystem: Host-associated > Invertebrates > Cnidaria > Coral ...
TGACTTCCCAAGCTTAGTGGTGTCTTCTGACAGAATATCCATGTTCAAAACATGTTTCCTGTGGATCAGTTGAAGTCACACTGAACGCAGCCGGCACCAGCTGACGGACGGCAAATTGGTTGTTCTGAGGTTGTCCCCGCCTCACAGCTACGAGGTGCTCAGTTGGTTTAGAAGTAGAGGATGTAACCAGGGTTTATGGTAGGTCTATCATGGTCTATCTATAGAATCCATAGTTATTGGGTGTTATTTATCTATAGAATCTATAGTATAAATTGATGTTATTTGGATTTACTAACCATAAATCAACAAACATAACTGGCGCATAACATTGTAGGTTATCAAAAAATCGGTACCAGTCACTGGACGTGGTTTCTGAGTTGAAACGGATGTGCGTCTCAGGAGTCGTTTCAGTGGCTTATGACTCTATGAACCACAACTGGTATTCCATACATTTAACTGGGTAAATTATAACGACCTCACTGCGACCTCACTGCGACCTCACTGGGAATCATGGTTAGTATTGGAAATCATCCCCAAATGGCCTTATTTCAGGTTAGTGAATTACTATAATTTACCTAGATTTAAATATATAATCTCTGGTGAACATACAAATAACTATAGAAAAACACCATTTTTAATGGGTAAATCAACCATGTCAATGGCCATGTTCCATAGCAAACTGGGATGCACATCCTGAAAAGCATCCATGTCTCGTGGGTCAGTTTGAGTATGTTGGCTATTCAAACTTTGGAAGTTGTATGTACTATATACACAACTCAATGTCCTCGTTCTTGTTGGTTTTGTCCCAATGTTGATACTCAACATTCCTATTCTTGTTTGGTGTTATCCCTGTCTTTTGTATAATCACTCCGGTAATCAAACGAGGCAATGGCAAATGCCCCAAAAATAAAAGGTCCATACATACTTGGTTTTCCAGCTAGCCATGTCTCATTACCTGAGGGTAACTGGTTGGTGGTTTCAACCTCTCTGAAAAATATGAGTCAGTTGGGATTATTCTTCCCTATATATGGAAAAGTAAAAAATGTTCCAAACCACCAACCAGTTATCCCCATGTTAGTTGCTTAGATCCCCCTCTTTCTGGTCAAACCCTCCTGAACTTGCCACGAATTTTGCACTGCTGTCGCATGACCAGCTGAGCAGCTGCCACGCTGGCGACATCGCAATGGAAATCCTGTGCTAAGTGGGTCTCGATGTATTTTAGATGCCCATATTATCGTGTTTGGTGAATTTTTAGTGTCCCTATGGGTTATCATACCGCCCAATATATTATAATATATGAGGTAATCCAAAAAAAAACAACATAACATCACACCCTAAATCATTCCCAACCAACATTGGCTTTTGAACAATTTCGAGAAGTTCGGAGATTCGGATGTTCTGATGCCAGGTTCGCTCTTGAAAACCCTGGTGAAACTTGGCACATACTGTAGCCGCTTGTGCGGGGTGCTGCAGGTGAAGGGAAATCAACAGCTGCCTGTTTCGTGAGATTTCCAGCCATGGAAAATGGCCCACTGACAGATGATTCACCCATTGAAATGGTGATTTTCCATAGCTACGTCTGTCTGGAGGGTATTCACACATTATATAGCCATGGCCAAAGGAAAAAGCCTATGTTACCGCATGTATGGGAAAAGAAAAACAATCCGTTAACCTACCGGGTCCAGGGTCGATTCAGAAATTTCTCATAATTGCCTCGCCGTGTCAACACTGAGCTCGTTTGAACATCCTGTCTTCGACAAAATTGTGAACGAGCTTCCAAATACTGAAATTTCAAGGATGGAGCAACACAATCGTTGTAGAGTCAAACTATGAACTCTTCATCAATTTTGAAGTCCAGTGTTCCTTGAGATATCTTGAGATGTGTTCTTCATTTTTCGGTTGGTTCATTGTTGACTCGATTGTTTGCTGGGGGTATCTTGACTTGAATGACATTTTGGGATTGGTATAAAAACATATAAAAACCACCCCTTTCCGATCCCTTCATCTGTCCCACCCCTCGCGCCAAACCGCACCACGGCGCACTGCGCACTGCGCACTGCGGGGATTTGATCCAAGGTTACGTACCATGTTCAAGCCGCAAAAAGATGACATTTCTGAGAGTAGCTCCCCAGTGGTTCGGGGGATCAACGAGCTCTCCTAGTTTCTAGAGCTCTCTGGCATTCATCGATATGGCTATTGGTCAAAACCCTGGCACCTAGTGAACCCCAAAATAGCTGGTAAATGGATGTTCATCCCATTAGAATTGATAGTAATAGGTTTTGACCCACCCCCATATCTCTCCAAAATGCAAAATGCTCCGTGAAGTCCCCCATTTCTGGACCAAACCTGGCAGCCGCGCAGCCGCGACCTTTCAGGCTTTCAGGTCTTTTCGATGACGTGACCCCACAGCACGATGTGCTCCAAGCCTCGAGCTCGAGCCAGCAACAGGAGAGTTCCGCATGGATGGCCATCTCTAGGACTCTAGGGATGTTACCCTTCAGTAATTAGAGGGATGTTATCTTCAATGACCTCCAGTTTCAATATAGGGAAAAAATTATCTTGATTGCACAAAAAAGCACTATTGCAGGGATCATAATTTTGACTGACAAACTGTAGACTCAAGTTCCACAGCGATTTTTCAGATCCAAAATCAGGACCATCCCAGGGTCTTCAACCCAGGCGTGAAATGGTGGGTGCCAACCGCCAGGCTTTCCGACAGAAGTCTCTTGGAAAGAGCCAGACCACCTGGGACAGGGCGCCAGGTGGGGTATGGCGGGTATGGGATGAGTTCCGAAGAGACTGCGCAGCATGATATAGATGATATAGAATAGAAATGTATAGAAATGCATGATCTTTGCTAATCTTTGCTTAAACGAAGGCTCCTGACCTGAAAATTGGGACAAACAACAACAAACTGTAAGATCTGGGGTTTACAGGCGAAACAAGAAGTGGGAATGCAACCAAGGCATGGCCATGTTCTGAACATCAACAGCTCCTCAGAAGATGTAGAATGTACCCTCTGGTAAACTAACATAACTATGGAAAATCACCATTTTTAATAGGTAAATCAACCATAAATGGCCATGTTCAATAGCTATCTTAGTTTACCAGAGGGTAGATCAACCATGATCAACATCAATCACACCATGGCGTTTGTCTAAATCTAAATGTTGGCATTGTTGGCTACCAAAAATTCCGATGTGAAAAAACCTCCAGTTCCCCATTGAAAAAATGGCCATCAAACCCTGCCGATGCCTCATCCACAAAGGCTTGGCCCAGACCCGGCGTATCAAGACCTTGGCGTCGCCAGCTCTGCAGTGATGTGGGATGACTTGAGATCCAGTGAACTGAAATGAAACGCACATCAAATCATGAGTCTGGTTTTTACATTAGTTGACTGATTGACTGTAGAAACATCCTACCCTCTGGTAAACATACAAAAAACTATGGAAAATCACCATGCTTAATGGGTAAATCCACTATTTCGACTGGGCCATTTTCAATAGCTATGTTTGTTTACCAGAAACTGAAACTATACTAATTTCAATTTCAGTCCAGAAAACACTGACAGCAAAAAGAGATCCAGGGGACCCTTGCGGCCGGTTCCGGGCTCGGAGCGGGAAAAGGAGTACCTGGGAACTGGGGATGATTACGACCAACGAAATTGGCATAAAAATAACGAAGAACCAAACAAAAAATGTAGGAATTTGAACAAAATGGGAAGATATCAAAACAAAACAGAGATAGAAAATCAAGAAAATCTAGTGAGTCACACTGAATCACCCAAATGAATCATGAGGAGGCCAGTTGAAGTTCAAAGCACATAGTTCTGGTCCAGTGGAAGGGTCTTCGACAACTCTGCTATTCAGGACAGACATTTGGGAAAATGGTGGTGGCCCCAATTCTTGGTGCACATCTGGTGGTTTCGCAAAACAGGGTATCCACAAATCAGATGCTTTTGGTGGTCTCAAATTTGAGAAACACAATTAGACACACCCAACTAATGTGGTAAACCCAGTGGCATAACTCTCCAATTGTTAATGGTGAATACCCAGCAGTTTCTGGATATCCTATTGGGGATGGTAACCATGGCATTGGCTTTACCACACCTGGGGACCACCGAACGGTGCTCGGCGCACGACATGTTGACCGACTCCTGGCCATGTTTGAAGGTCCACTTGTTGGACATGTGCGCCAGCACCTCCATACAGGGTCAACCAGCGGAAACCACGGGGCCTGGGACCACGGGGCATCCTGGGCATCCTATTCTTTCTATTGGGGACCCGAGAAGTGCACTTGTGGCACTTGAACCATGTTCCAGCTAACCTCTCATCCAGAGCTCGACCACCCCCCCAAAAAAGTGACACAAATCAGCACAAACCACTCTTGGAAAATTGTATGTTGACATATCTTCACCATATGGCTATGGATCAATACCTATACATACCATTTTTAGGGGGATGAACATCCATTTACCATCTATTTTGGGGTTCACTAAGTACCAGGCTTTTGACCCAGAGCCATATTGGTCCACCAAAACCAGGGCTTTACCCACACCCCCAAATGAACCACCTGGCACCACCGGACCGCATCATGGCCACCGCTGAGTTTCCCCGACATCTGCGATCTTTGCGCGCAACTCCATGGCTTCCACCTTCACCTCGTGGATGGTGAATGGCCGCGATTTTCCCGTAGCTATGGCTACTTAGCAACTGGATGTCGCTGGGGGATTTATAATATAATATGTATATATATATATATAGGGGTTAATTAAAGTTAAGAATTGCTGTAAGGGATTATCAATGATTATAAGTTACAAGTTATAACCTACGTACAGTTACAAACCAGTTTGGAACTTCAGGGATCATCACTGTACCCTGCCGTGCTTCTGCCAAATTATAACAACAGGAATCAGAAACTTTCAACCAGCCAACACGAGAGATTCATTCGCAACCTACCCTTCTTCTTGGCTCCCACACCCGATGTTTCAGGAACTTGATGGTGATGCTATTCCTCAGCACGAGCGGAGCTTCGAAGTGACATTGCCATCAGAAAATCTGTGGGTCTCGGAGAGGAGCTTTAAAATGTCTTAATAAAATGTCTTAAAAACTGACCCAGAAGCCCGATCATCGACTCAGGGTGAATTCAGGACCAAAGCTGTGGTTACTAGTAACATGAAAACAATTATATAAAGAATGCCCATGAGTCAATGGTCCCCTATATTTTGGTAGGTCAAACTTAAAACCCTTCCCTTGATTGCTTAAAACTTAAAATCCGCATGTTCTTGGTGACTTCGGTGACTTCAGCCCAGGTCATCAAATGCCGAAACTACGACAAAAATGCCTGTCTGTCCCGAGACACGGATAGGCGCCGTAGCTGTTCTCCAGCGACCGTTCCGAGAAGCCCGAGGCGCCCAGCACCTGCACGAAGCAAGACCAAACAAAGCAAGACTGTGTCAAAAAACATTGAAATGAAGCAGGACTTTGGTCGCAGCAATGGTAAGACTAGAGATGGTAATAGAGGCTGATGGTAAGGGTGACACAGCTTGATACTGTGATTAGAGAAATACGATAATTTAGGGGATGGAAAGAGCCGTTGGCTCCGATGTGACTGGCTGGCAACAGAGCAGCTGAACTAAGGCAACGGGGGTGGGAAAGCAAGACTAGAGTGGCAGACGTGCTATGTGTCTCACAACACTAGTCACAGAATGTCACAGAGTCTATTGAATTCTTGTACACCTTGACTCTTAACTTCGTTTTGTGAATGGGACATGGCCATGCGGCAGTCATAGCTGTCAGCGCACAAAGTATCAGGTCAATACACAACCACCAGTTCTTTTTTGAAGCTGGCTGCAGCTTTCTGTAGTACATATGCCTGGGTCATGCAATGTGCAAACGGTCAGCCCAAGCATGCTGCCTGGAACTAATTGACTAATTATCGCCCAAAGAGCGGCGGCACGCTCAAATTGAATGCCAACTAGAGACAAAAACAGCTCTGCAACGTATGAACATGCAGTGGGGAACTGCTAATCTGCCTCTTCGCCAGCTAGGGTCAGCGAGGCATCTCCTGTTGCCCAGCCGCTGTCCCCCCAAACATGCTCCACCTTCTCTCGGGACCACTGGGCAGTTCCAAACACTTTAGTGACTGCACTGTTGCGACTCTGATCAGCCGTGTTGAACTCAATGGCAATCAACACGCAATTTTCTGCCGTGTATCCGATTGAGTTGTTCAGGCGCTCGATCGAAAGACGCCAATCAGCATGAATTTGCTTGTAGTTGAGAGGAACGCCAGAGTAGTAGCAGCGGCCACACTGCTGCTCCAGCATGTTGAGTACTTGCAGGAGAGTTAGGGAAAATTCCTGATGCCTTTTCTGGGACCTTGCCTCTGCTGATCTCAAGAGGCCTTGCACGTGACCCCTCAGTCTGGAGCGTCTTGCCAGCCCATATTCCCGCATGCATGTCCTGCAGTAGCCGCGATGTGAACGTGTGAATGGACTGAAATTGCCAGGAGCAAGAAACATATCACATGCCGAGCAGTAGACGGAGCCTGCTTCTTCTTTGTCAGGTTGTCTGCGCTGAACAACCTGTCTCTTCATTCTTGGTCTGAGTCTGGCCTCTCTTATCTCCTTCGCTAACAACTCACAATCCAAGGGCTGATGTCGTAAGGTGAGAATAGCCTGGATCTTCCACAGCGACCACTGCCCGCTTCCCTCAACTGTCTTGGCATCAACACCCCTGTGTCGGCTACAATCCCCAGTGTTGAACTCACACGCAATTAGCACACAATTCTCACGGGAATACCCTTCACTGTTGTTGAGCCTTTCCAAGGACATTCTCCAATGACTGTTTGGTAAAAGCATCTCCATTGGCACGCCCGAGTAGGCACACCTACCGTTCTGCTGCTCCACCATCTCGAGAAGGTCTTCGAAGGTCAGGGTCACATGAAGCAAACCTGGCTCTAGGCCTGGCCCTCTGGAGAACATGAAGCAAACCCCCCCGCAATGTGCGATGGTGCAACATCTTTTTCTCATTGCCGCATTCCTTGCAATATCCCTGTGGAAACTGCATGCCGCGACTATTTCGAACGTTGAAAGCTGTTGCTGGAAGCCACCGCTCACACTCACAACAGCGCCACAGGCCTGGCCTCTCAGGTGACGTCTTTGGCTTCGGTTTCTTGCGAGGCTTCCATTTTGGGTCCCTGGCCTCTGCGATCAGAGCCTTCAACTGACCTGCCTCCAGAGGCTTCGGAGCACACGCCCAACTTCTGGGCGTCCAGCCGTGGTGGCTCCCAGACAGCACGAAGGATGGGCGGCGCCACCTGCACCTGGAGAGGAGAGTGCGTCCCATCAGAGCCGAGCCAACGGCACAAGCAGAGCAGCACCAGCAACATCCATCCCTGTGTTGGGATGTGCCGGTTGACAGATCTCTGGCAGAAAGCCATGGCCACTCAGCTGGAGCTGCGAATGAAAATGCTCCGGCCTGTTGGATGTGGTCATGCGGCTATGTGGCCGCCCGTTGTTGTCTTCTTGAGACGGATGGCAGTGAGGCACGTCTTCGGATCCTGCATGTGGTGCTCTCTGGTTACTTTGGGAGTTTGGGGCTTGAATATTCCCAAGAATATCCCATCTTAACTCATCCGCATTTTCATCTGCTGATCTGTTTCACATTCCCCCCAAATCCTTTCCCAGGTTGTCCCAGCCGGACTGGCCCCTTGGCACCTCCTGATGGCTGGAGGAGGGCACACCACCCGTGGAGCTCAAAGTGATGCGCACCAGGTCGTTCTCCCTGCGAGCTGTGCAGCTGGTGGAGGCGAGCTGACAATGTTGTTAGGGCAATCAGGTGAAGAAAAAAATATCAAGAAACGTGGGGAAGTCTAAGCAAGTAAAAAAAAAACATGAGATATTGAAACAACAGAAATGTGTTTTTCTTTCATGAGAAATAATGGGAATAGGCACCGAACAGAAGAGGGTAAGAAGCAAGAAGTGAAACAAACACCACTGAATTTGGGTGCCCATGTCATTGTTCAAGATCTGAAAGCATGCGAGTTTAGGGGTCAATTATTTTGAGCCATAGACTATCCCTAAGAACAACAAGCGGGAAAACATGGGAAAACCATCAATGGTTTGGAGCTGAAAAAGATTATTAATTACATAAGACATAAGCATTTCCCAGCGGAAGAGTATGCAGTTTGGACCTGCAAAAGAATAGGTCCTGGACCAACGGACCCCAAAGACTGCTTCCAACTCGCCACTGGCCGCACCAAAAACTGATGCCCTTGGGGCTCCCGGCTGCAGCTTGGCTTGATCCACCTCGTTCATCTCTGCAATCCTTCGAAGACACCACCAGGGTGACCCTTTGGGACCCACCCAACCCCGCTGCAGCAAGACCCAGGGGCATGGATGGGGGATGTTCTGCATGTAGGGAGAGGTGTCCCCAAACCGAAATGAGACTCAAAGTGACTGTAGGTGAGCCTTGTTTTGACTGTCTCTCCCTTAATTCACTCGAGGATCTTCAACGTACCTTTTCCGGCTTGAAAGGTGTCAATGTAAGAAGCATACTACCGGATTGGAAGCAATGAGTCATTACTGCTCCGTCTGGTAAGCATGCATCTAATACTGCGCCAACCTGAAGTTGGCCACAAATCATTCCAAGCTTGTACTACTTTCAACCCCATCTGTTGTTTGTTGGAGTCGCTATCATTAGAAGCTCATATCACGTACACATTATCGAAGCCCGTGCCACCAGAGTTTCAACCCCCCAGCCGCCGGGGTCCTCTGTAAGATATTGCAACTCCGACCCATGTCGCCGTACCTGAAAGATTTCAGGAATAGAAGAATACACCTGCATTTGCTACCCTCTGGTAAACTAACATAGCTATTGAAAATGGCCATTTATAGTGAGTTTTCCCATTAAAAATGGTGATTTTCCATAGTTATGTTAGTTTACCAGAGGGTACTTCCCTTTTCAATTTCATTTTGCACCAACTTGCACCTATAACACCTCTCGCGTCCACCGAATGCCACCTGGACATTCCACCACAAGCTACACCCACTACATTCCCCTACAAAACCACAGTACTCCCAAGCCATTCATCATCCTCATCTTCTCCAGTTGGGCACATATAGACGTCCAGGCCAAAGTATTTGATCATCATGTCCCACTCCGCACGAAGCTCCTCAGGTTGGATATCCAGTGGGATGGTTGCGGCTGTGACCTGCGACTTCTGCAAAAAAAGACTATGCTTTGTGTTCAGAAAAGCACCATCTGTCTGTTGGTGAATGGGTTTTGGACAAAATGTAAGCCCTGCTGTACCGTTGCCCACAAATACTTCTTAGGATCTCAAACTATCCAGTTCTTAGAGGTTTCACCACTCAATATCCCACCCTTTTGCTGCTAAATTTCTGCAATTTTCTTGTTGAACCCCCAACTCCGGAAAGTTTCTTAAAATGACCAGGCCCCAAAAGCAATCAAAAGATCTTATTTCGCCATCTGAAACTGTTCAAACCATCCACTTTTGGTGGTCCGAAATTGTTGAGAAACCACCAAGTGTTGTGTCATCGTTGGTTTCTCAAACATCGTGGAACACCATAGTAATCAAGGTAAAATTAAGTGCAAAATAGTGGGACCGTCTAAGTCATCCCACACTATGTTATACTGGTTGGTGGTTTCAACATGTTTCAACCCCTCTGAAAAATGATGGAGTTCGTAAGTTGGGATGATGATTCCATTCCCAACTGAATGGAAAGTCATAAAATTCCATGGTTCCAGTCACCACCAACCAGTTAATTTACCATTCATCACCATGATTACTCACCAATTAGTGGTTTAATATGCTTTAATGGTGATTCATGGTGAGTCACTACAAGTGTATAGAAATCCATTAATCACCATTAATCACCATTAAACCATATTAAACCATATTAAACCATGGAAAATCACCACTTTTAATGGGAAAACTCACTATAAATGGCAATTTTTATATAGAAATCCCATCCCCCCCTTGGTTGCGGGGACCCCGGGCACCCGCCTCTGGTACCTGCGGCAGCGGCGCCGGCTGGTCTGGGCTGGCGATACGGCGCAGCCGCAGATGCCGTAGCACCTGGCTCGGTCTGGGTGGGATGGGATGGGTCTTACCCTCTGGTTATGTCAAAATCATGGGATTTATGGTGATTTAATGGGATTTATGGTGATTCAATGGGATATTAATGGGATATACCCTCTGGTTATGTCAAAATAGCTATTGAAAATGGTGATTTATAGTGGATTTACCAATGAAAATCACCATGTTTAATGGGATAACTATGGAAAGATCCACCATTTCAGAAAGCTGGGCAAATCCACTATTTCGACTGGGCCATTTTAAATAGTTATGTGGCTGTTTACCAGAGGGTAAATGGGGAGCTGAGTCGGTGAATAGGAATGGTGAATAGTCATGGTGAATATTCATGGAATGGTGAATAAATGGTGAAGAATAAATCTGTTCATGAATGATAAAATCTGATAAATGGGTGTTTAATCCCAATAAAACCACGGATTTGATGAGAAATGGTAAATAAATGGGTTTTAATCCCAACTGATAAATGGTGAATAGTAGTTGGTTGATGGGTTGATAGGTCATGGGTTGATAAATTGTTGTTTTATACCTAGAGTCATTTACCTATCAACTGGGTGAGTTGTTGGAGTTTCAGTCCCTGTGATGGAAGGATACAGTCTATGTTTATGTTTACTCGTATAGATGGGCATCAGAATCAGCATCATACTGTATCATTATATCATCTCATAGATAGTTATACGATGGTGTACAGTGCGCTTATACCCTTCGGTAAGTCTGAGCGAACCCAAGGTCAAGTATATTATGGTATATTAAAACATATTAAAACAGTCCCGTCGAAATCTCACTGGAAGGGGGGAAACCAGGTGTTCGGTGCATATCTTGTTTGGGATCCCCGCCTTTTCAAACATGGGCGGATCAACGTCCAGGAATATCCGATTCTCCTGGCCCGACACGATCAGCATTCAAGCGAACAGGTGGCTACAAGATGCTACAAGTGGCTATTGAAATTCCAGCTACCCTCTGGTAATTTAACGTAGCTATTGAAAATGGTGATTTATAGTGGATTTACCCATTAAAAATGGTGATTTTCCATAGTTTTTTGTATGTTTACCAGAGGGTATGTGCACCTGTTTCAAGGCCTTTCCACATACCGGCCGCTGTGCAAACTGCCATGAGCTTCATTAAGCTTTTCAATCCAGGGTCAACCACCTGGTGACTGTTGCTTGCTCGTAGAAAATTGGGGGAGAGTACAATTTGATTCCACCAGCCATGCACGAAAGACCACTTCGGAGTTGGGATGCTTTAGTCCAGGAATGTTCAGGGCAACATTAATTAGTTGTGATGGATCTTCGGAAAGTGCCCCCAAAATGGGACAGTTTAGATCATCAAAAATGACTGATCTATGTGTGTGTGTGGGTATGTCTGTCACAGTTTCTGACTCGGGAAATTGCTGACTCAGTCGATGATTCATCCTAAATAATCTTGAACTCTCAAAACATCTAAATACTAATGGCTTATATTATGTATATATATATATTAAATATTATAAATATATATATATATATTAAATATAATAAATATAATATATATATATATATATATATCAGCTTGTTAGTACCGCTTACCTCAGCTCACAAGCTGCCATGAGGTGAGATTTTCAGGCCTCCCAATGCCTCAATGCCTCGCCTTGTCACGCTTGTGACTCGCATCGAAGTTGCCACTGAACATTCCTGGTTGAAACCAGGCAGAAAAGGGTCGATTTCTGAAGAAACATGGGTAGACAAAATTCCCATGGTACCCCAATAATTGATGTTGAATATTAAATATGTATATGTATATATATATATATGTGATATGTATATATATATATATATATATATATATATATATTTATAATTATATAAATAGAAAATAAGACAAATGGGTATGGGTCAAAATTGGTACCCCAAGAATTGATGTTTTGAATATTCAAAATGTAAAAAATAAACTAAAATCTGTAGGTCTTTAATTTTGACCCGCCATATCCAAATGATGCCACTAAATTTCAAACTCCATCTAACTCCATTCTACTCCGTTACTATTCAATGCGAGATGGGCATATCATCATAGGTCAACACAATTTTCATGAGTTCTATCCGATTTTGATTTCCAAAAATGACCCCAGAAAAATGCCGAAAAGTAATTCATCACTATATTTTAGTGGGATTTTACCAATTTCTATGGTTTTTTATTTTTTTTTGGTAAAATCCCACTAGAATATAGTGATGAATAGCCCACCAGTTACTAGAACTACCTATTTTTTGGGAACTAGAACTAGGTTACTAGTTACCACTAGGTTACTTGGCACCATTTACATATCACTAGGTTACTAGAACTACCTCCCCCAAAAAAATAGCCATTTCGCCATTCCGCTGAAAGATTTTCGGTCCTGCCAGCATCGAGTGCGGGGCGCAGCACAGCACGGCACGGGTCGTGCTCATGTGCTGACCTTCCACAGGCTATGGCGCGGAGTGTGGCTTGGGAAGTGGGATGATATAGACCTACCCTCTGGTAAACTAACATAGCTATTGAAAATGGTGATTTATAGTGGATTTTCCCATTAAACATGGTGATTTTCCAGTTCGCTACGTTAAATTACCAGAGGGTAAATATGAACATGGGGGGTTCCATAAATGGCGATATGGCAGTGTGTCAAAACCTTGTACCCCTGTAGTTCACATCAAAATAGCTGGTAAATGGATGTTCATCCCCCTAAAAATGGTATTAATAGGTATTGATCCATACCCAAATATGAACATGGGGGGTTCCATAAATGGCGATATACGAAAATAGATGGTTTATAATAATTTACAATGGAAAATCCCATTAAAATGGATGATTTAAGGCTACCCCCATGACTTAGGAAATATGAACATCGAACCTGAGGGACGTCCCCGGCAGGGAAGGCGATTTTTTTCCGAATTCGGTACAGTTTCCACTACATTTCAGGGCCCTTTCCATCTCCAACAAAAAGAGGTACCCCAAGATGTCAAAATCTCACCGGCCATGTTTGACCTTTTTCTGATGGCCATGTTTCCCCCCTTGGAAACAACAACAGCCATGCTACTGTTTTGACTCTGCGCGGAAGTTTCAAGCTATCGCCGAAGTAATCTCAGCCTTCAAACAAATCTTTGTACGCACCATGCCTTTCCGACTGGCCTCTCTCACACCTCTTTTGGTCACCGTTCCACTTGCAGCCACCCTCCTTGTAGGTTCCGATCTGCGGGAGGTAGCAGAGGTCCGTGTTTTCACACGACGCTTTGGCCACATGAGGAGCACTGTCCTTGTAGGACCTGGTGCAGGCGTCGCAGCTCTGCTTTTTGCGGGTGCACTCGCCGGCCAAGTAGGCGCAATTGTTGGAGAACATGTTGCTGCAAAACCTTGGAACATGTCCCCGTTGATCCCATTCTATTTGAGATGATTTTGCGATGAACCATGGGACCATGGGGCGTTACATCCTTTGCCGGGTTTGATTTCCAATCTTTTCATGACCTGGTTGCTTTCAGTCTTCCTGTCATCAATGTTGGTTCAGTGACCATCACCAGTTGTGAAATGACCTTTCTAGTCCAGCCATCCCACTGACGGCTTCCCATGGATGATCATCTTGCATGGCTTATGTTGTATGCGAAAGATAACATGCAGCATGTGTTCCGCACAAGCATACGCATAGCTCTCATAGCCCTCATAGCCCTACACCCCAAGATGGTTTCCAGCGTTTCAGCTGACTGGTTCCCCAAGGCCACCAAGGCGCTTAGGATCCTCACAGATCTCCTTCTGCACCTCAGATGGGATGCTGCTGCCAGCCATCAAGGCCTTGCACTGCAAACACTCCACGTCCGTCTGGCAGCCGGGCAAAGCGCACTGACCACCGCAGCATTCCAAGCCGGCCTCTGCGCAGGGGTCGGGCGTCTTGCTGAGGTAGTCCTTTCCTGAGACGAGGTGAAGGTGGAATCACTTTCGCCTGGGGAGGAAAAGGGGATGATGTATTTCATTCAGGGGAACCCTAGCCATGTTCAGACCCACACGAAATTTGCCCAAGCCAGTGACGGTCGCTGCTGGTCCATCCGAACTTGGCCTTGAATTTGCCCGGAAGGACATCATACCACGCCGCGCAGTCCGGCTTGGCCGTGGACATGTTGGCCACCACTTCTGTGCGGAAACCAAGACCCACATGGAACAGGTTGAGGAGCAAAGCCACAACGAAGGCAGTCGACATGACAACTTTTTGGCAAAGAAACGAACGGTTTTTGGAGCAGCTCACTTGGGGTTTGATCAGTTTGATCCTTGATGCTACGGATCGCTGTTGGTGTCATTCTGTTGGTGGCTTTTTATGTTTTTTTGCTGAAGAGATGTTCTTCGTGAAAATCCCGATTCCTGGGAAAAAAAACATCGAAATCCCAAGTTTGTCTATATATGCTATGTGTATTTAGGTCTTAGCTTTTAAAAAAAAAAAGTACACCTAACCGGAAAAAAAAAACGAACAAAAAAAATGCCGTGTCCACCGGGACGCGGAAAAAGTGTCTGCCCCAGAAACCGGCCCGACCTCCCACATTCAGCTCGATCACATCATCCAAACCATCAGTCATGGCCTAGGCGCTGAGCTCGTGGGAAAATTCTGATTCAGTTCCTCTGAGGATTCCACCCCCAAACCCATGGGATGATCATAATTGTCATTGTTTATCTGAAAAAATCTGAAAATAGATCCACTGGATGATCATGAATTTTCATTCATTTTCCCCATTCAAATAGCCCAAAATGATCCAAAATGGAGGTATTACCCCCCAGTTTCAGACGCATGATCCACTGGTCAGTCTGCTCCGGGTCCCACAACGAAGATGCGCTTCTCGAGCTCGTCCAGCTGGTGCTGCTTCTCCTGCAGCAACCATCCCCCAGTCATCAGCATTTTTATAGGTGGCATATAGAAACCATTCCCAGGAAAATGGGTGGTTTATTTATGGCATTGTTTGACCCACAGTATTTGGATCTCCAGAAACTGAATATTTACCAAGGATCCCTTGGAGAGATCATCCCGAATCAAGTTGGTCCTTCCCAAGTTCTCGGGTTTGAAAGTCCATCCAGTTCTCTACATTTTTAGGAGGTTTCCTGAAATAGGGGTACCCCCAATGATTCAGCTATTAGACCATGAACCATCCAGCTAATTATTGGGGTATCCCCATGAAAATGGAACCCACATGTTCATAATACTATTAACCATTAGATTATATTATGATAGATCTAATGGTTTCTATATAGTTCCCAAATCCCATACTGAGTATAACCCTCCGGCGATAAAACTTGGCAGTTGGAGGTTTCACCACAAAAAATGGAGTTTTCTGACTGGGAAAATTCCCAAACGGGACGCCTTGCCTCCAGCTGCCGTTCCGCCTCTTTCAGCTGAGACATCTGCAACTTGGCGCGGTCCTTATCCTGGCGCGATAGCTTTAGGGGTGTTTGCCCAATGGACATCTACTGGAGGATGATGGTGATTTAATGGATTTTGATGAGGATTTCATGGTAATTTCGTGGGAGTGTAATGGCCTTGATGGGCCATACCCTCTGGTAAACTAACACAGCTGTAGAAAATGGCCCATTTATAGTTGATTTACCTATCAAAGATGGTGACTTTCCATAGCTATGTTAGTTTACCAGAGGGTAGTGGATATTGGTGGACATCTAGTGGACATCTAGTGGACATCTAGTGGATTGCAAAGCAACAGTTTGGGCCTATGTTCAGACAAACCCATGTGGTGTGCTATTAGATGAAGCAGTGCACCAACAACAAAAAAAACATCAAAGACAGGACCCACAAGTGGCGGCAAATCTGGGTAGGTGAACATCCCAGCATAGCTCATATGCGCTAGGGTCGAGAAAAAAAAAGGATGAAGAGTGTATGATCATCCCATCATCATAAGGGATTCCCTATCATGGGAATGTAAACTCCGATTCTCCCATCATATACAATGGGTAGGGTATATTGTATATTATATATATATACAAAGTGGGGCCCCCTAGATAGCTAGGTTGGTTTATAACTCCAATAACTATGGTTTATGGTACTTATAACTATAGCTACTGGGGCTTATAAACCAACTTATAACTAGGGGGCCCCACATTGTATGTATATATATATATTCGTATATCATTTATGAAAATGGATTGATGACCATCCCCTATGGGAGACAAAAGAACTTGACCATGACACGTGGCTCACGGTTTCTGATCTTTCAGGATTGACCCCCTGGGAGACCTGGCTTGGTTTCTATCCTGCCTTGGCAATATACCCGGCCTGGTAAACATACAAAAAACTATGGAAAATCACCATTTTTAATGGGAAAACTATGGAAAGATCCACCATGTTTAATGGGAAAACTATGGAAAATCACCATTTTTAATGGGAAAACTATGGAAAGATCCACCATTTTAATGGGAAAACTATGGAAAAACACCATTTTGTAGCTGGGTAAATCCACTATTTCGACTGGGCCATGGCTTCAATAGCTATTTTGACATAACCAGAGGGTAACAACTAGAGTTGTCCCATTTCCAACTGGAAGCAAACACTTGCAATATCTTGTAATACTGAGCATGTCTGTTGGCTGAGTTCTTGCGTTGTCTGATTTTGTCCGGTTGAGTACATTATACTAAATTATATATGTATATATCTGGTTGAGTAAATTATACTAAATCAATCTAAATTATATGTATATATAATATATATATACTCTAAAGTTAAGCCAGCATTCATGCTGGCAAAACCTCTTCTCTTAGCACTTTTTCAACGGCGGGATCTCCACCCTCCCACCTTGTCAAGTTTCGTCGTCAGGGCAGAGGCCAACTCCTCTGCCATCGTGATGGGCTACCCTCTGGTAATTTAACATAACTATGGAAAGATCCACCATTTTTAACGGGAAAATCCACTATAAATGGCCATTTTCAATAGCTATGTAACAAATTACCAGAGGGGTAATGCGAAATCAACACCTTTCAACAAAATCAACCCATCCAGCTGGCGCCCCTGGACCCGGACCCCTGCCTCAAGGCTGGCATCCTCCAGAGCCTTAAATTAAAGCAGGAATTAGCTGTTTCTACTTCCCATTCAACGAAAAGTCTATGGGATCAGACACTCAAACATGGAAGTTGTTCGCCTTTTTTGGTGTGTGTGTGTTGTCCTTTTTTTAATGGTCCAAATCTAAAAGCGAAAACATGGGGATCATCTTTTCAAAAACCATCAGGTGACCACGAAACATGACTCCAAGCCCGCTACGCGCAGGCTGTTGGAGGTCCCCATCCTGGCCGGTTTCTTGGGTCATTTTTGGGGCCAACAGAGGGACCAAATCTCATGGAAAAACAACGACCATGTCGACCCGGTCGTTGTTGGAGGGGCACCAAAAAAATACCAAAAAATGCATGGAAATAGCACGAAGACATGAGTTTCTATGACAAATAGGGGATCACATGCCCTAAAAATGTGGCGATGTTTACAACCTCAAATACCAACCATCAGAGGAGTGCAACTGGTGGAGACTGTATCCCATGGGAACAAGTTCATGCTGCAATGGAGACGATTCTTGACCATCCCATCCCAGGCCCAACCTTGACCCAAGCATTTCTTATCCTCAAAACAAAGGTGAAATTGGTGGAAAACAAATGGATTTGGATGGATTTGATACCATCCTCCACCTCTCAATGTTTGTCTTCTCCAAAAATTGCTATACTTCTCAGCTATAGATTCATTTCTTGTGATTATTCATGGATTAGGATATTATCCATAATATGATTCTTAATAATCCATAACCCATATTAACCCATATTATTCAGCTATACTTTTTTGTGATTCCAGGATGGATAGATGACAATAGATGACATACTTCACCTGAACTGCGTTCGGCCGAAAGCAGTATCTCGTTGCCCTCCATATCCATGGCTATTATCCCATAATCTCCCCATTATATACATATTCTTATTAATTGGTTCTTGTCGTTTTTAAGTTTAATGTACTAGTGTTACGTTTATTTTTATTACTATTTTGGGTTTTAAGTTTAAAGTGTTTTATATCATTATTGTTTTTATTATCATTAATAAAAATTATTATTAGTATCATCATTATTATTATTAATTACTATTATTATATAATATTATATATTATATACTGTATATATATATACATAATATAATCCATATATTGATGGTTAGGCAAATCCCTACCCATCCCCCAATGCTTCAGCTCCCACACCGCGCCTCTCACGGCTCTCGCCTCCCAGCCAAGTCATCAAAGAAAAAAACGAGGGAAAATGATGGAAAGACCCGGAAAAATGTGGAAAAAAATCATGGGAGATCTCCAGGATCCAACAGATGGAGGTACGTAAACGTACTTTTGGCCATATTTGGGGGGAATTTTGGGGGAATATTCTCTGAAATTTAGGCCTAAAAAATAGGCCTTATATATGGTAGGTACCTCCAATCAATCGGTTCCTGAAATGGCCATTAAAAACTGGGAAAGTGATGGAACAACTGAGGAAAAAAATGGGCAATGCGAGGTTGGATTCAGTCTCCATGTTTTCCTGGAATGAAGCTCTGGAATGAACCCGTGACAACGAAAATTGCTGAAAAAAACATCGGCAAAAAGCATTTTGGTCTCAGAACACCTCAGAGCTATATACCGGTACGTACCTGTTCAATAACGGTTCCACCATAATATCATAATAAATATCCCCCCTGTTCAATAATGCTTCCACCATAATATCATAATATCCCCATAACATAATATATCATAGTAACCATAGTATATAGTATATAGTATTATTGAAATCTCAGAACTTCAATAACGGTTCCACCCACCGGACTTGACAATGAACATCCCATCCATCCATCCAGACCTCCGACTTGTGTCATGAGTTCCTCCTCCACCAGGGGCGGTTGGACATTGAGCCCACTCCGCGTGGAGGCCTTGGGCCATGGATGGCCCCTTTGGGGGCTGGGGACCCCAGAAATTCCTTTGCCATCTGAAATCGGACCAAATAATTTGAGCCCTTCCCGAATGACGATTGGACAGCTAGGGCAGCTAGGTCTTATCCATGTCCCCCCCTATGCCTCAAATGGGTTTGTCTGAAAATGGGGTGTATCACCAGTAATGACCATGTAAATAATTATATATATAATTATATACAGTGAAAATAATGGTTAACTGGTTAACCAGAGGGAATTGGGTGGTTCAACCATCATTTTTAGAAAATCCCAAATCAGGAGGATCGACCGTCCCCTCAACTCACATAGCCCCTGAGAATCAGCCATTTTTTTCGAGGAAAGTCGTGTTAGACCCCTATCCATCACCTATCCATCACCCGGGTTCCCATGCACTGTGGAAGTGCGTGTCCATGCTTGACGCATACGGCGACACGTGCTGCATGTGGTTCTATCATCCAGACATCATGTGTTTACAAAAACACAGGCCTCATTGAAAGCTTCGTTTTGAAGATTTTGCTGGTGTCCCAAAACAAAACACAAAACCAGGTGATACTGTGGATGGTTGCGAAATCCTGCACCAGTTGATAGATGGTAAACATCCCACTATTTATAGGGTTTCAACCATCCTTTAGGTGGTGCAGGATTTCTCCCATCAACAGTATCTCGTTATTTTTTGTTATAACACGATGATATATGCAGTATCATTTCGGGATCTCATCGACCGCGCCAGTCGATGGAACTGTAACCAGCTTGGTGAACTTCAGGGTGGGCCCAAGCTATTCAAAAGTCCAACTGAAGAACACATCTGAGCATTAAACACTTCAAACAAAAATACAAACAAAAACATAAACCACACGGCGCATGATCCTTGTTGACTGATTTGCATTACTGATCTTAAGATCTTGAGAAACAACCAGGAGCTGCAGATAGGCCAGGCGAAGATTCGGAATGACCATGTGAAATTTTGGTGAATCAAAACCCGGATCTGAAAGAGACAAGCCATGGCTGGCATGTAATTGAAATCTAATTGGGGATTGGGAAGTCCTACCCTCTGGTAATTTAACGTAGCTATTGAAAATGGCCATTTATAGTGGATTTATCCATTTAAAATGGTGATTTTCCATAGTTACGTTAGTTTACAAGAGGGTATGATGTATGAAATACATTGAAATACTGCAATTGACCGATATTGTGTATCCGTTCATCTACCATTTCTGAGCCATACCCTTTTCGGAAACCGTCGAACTTTCGGCGTTGGCAACGCCGATTTCGGCGTATCTCCAGTGCGGTAGAACTTCCAAGAGGGTCAAGTAAGGGACTAGATATGATACCTGAATCGATGACCCCTAGCAGCTAGAAATCCAAGCCTTTACTTTCTATTCATTGTAGGTCTTCACTGAGTCTTCTTCGAGAAATATCAAAAAATATCAAAAAATGATTCCGAAGATGGAGCCGAAAATCTCATCTGCAAAATGGGATGTATCAGCAACATCACCCGTTCCCGGGAATTTGATGCGTACCCAAAAGTTCTGGTTTCAAAATTGCTGGTTGCTTTCAAACACACCTCTCACAGCCTCGGCTCGAAACCATCGCCCCCAACACAGTGCCTGAAACGACTCATCACCAAATCTGGGTAGACAAAAGGTACTCAATGTGTTGGTGCACTATTTGTTGCTTCAAGTTCCACTTCAAGCTGTTGTACCCATTGGTTTCCTGCATAAATTCTTCATACTCCTCATCTTTTAGGATCCAAATTCTGGAGTGAAACTTGTCTCCAAACCACAGCACCCCTCCGTATTCAGCCCTTTTTTTCTGGCGAAAAAGGGCTAATTCTTTCGGGCTGCGCCAGACAGGCCGCTCCAAACGCGGAGCAGCCGACATTGGGTGACCTCGTGTTATCATGATTATCGGGATGATTGATGCTACTATCATTGCTGCCATTATCAGTATTTCTACTCATATCATTGTTATATTGTTCTTATTCCTATTCTAATTCCCCTCATGGTGAGATCGGTCTGGGGTCGCTGTCGATCATCCCCCTATGGGAACTCCAGTTCAACAACAGGTGCAGCCAAGACATCGATTTTTGGGATGATTGAAACATGCGCAACAAAAACGTGCGTCATTGCCAGCAATTTATGGCCATGTTCATGGGAAAATGGTGGATAAACATATTAAAAACCAATGGATTTGAGATATTTGAGGGTATTTTCAGACCCCAAAGAGTTTCAGAGATCTTTCGAAATCAGTATGAGAATGCGGACATGGACCATCGTGGACCTAGAATCCAACTGGGAAGTCACATGAAGTCACCCATAACCGATGAATTTCAAAGCTCCAAGTGGCCAAGTGGTTCTCGATTTCAAACCACCGACTGTTCTTGCGCGACTTTTCGTGGTAAATAAACCGGGCGCGCCATGCAAGACTCCAAGACCAACCTCCTGAGGTGTTCCAGCCAGCTTTGGGCGGTCTAAAAACCTGCCTCAGGGGCAACTAACGAAACGATGTGATGTCTACAGCACTCCTTGGGAGTGCAGGACGAGTGCTCATGGTTTCCTTGGGGTTCACTATAAAAGTCAATGGCTAATGTTCACTATCTCCCTGCTAATTGGGTTGCCTCCTCAGGTTGGCTCAATCCCCCATTCTTTGGGAACCATTGAAGTATGCCGAGAGGATACGTCGCAGCTGGGAACCTTCCAACCACAAAGCGGCACACGTCTGCCCGCTTACCTTGGAGATTGAGGACATATTTTCGTCAGTTGAAGGAACCCAAAATGGGGAAATGGTTCAAAACATCTGGGAAAGGCCAAACCTCTGGATGTTTCGATTTCGGAATGATGGCAATGGATAAAGCGAGAATCTCAACCGGAAACCCTTGCTTTTCACCCCTGTTCCCATCATCCAAGTCTCTGACATGTGGAATGAATGATGTTTCGGTGTATTGCTTAAATCCCATCAGGAACAGTCATACTTGGGTGTGCATTCCAGTCAGAAAGTGGGTGATAAACATGTATGGGTGTGTCTGAAAATGGGGTATACAGATATACCAGAAAAATATCCCAATGTTAACTTAACAGGGAAAATGATCATAAACCTCAAATTTGTTGTTTAATGGTACACCCAACGATGAGGAAAAGTCACGAGGTTCTTAACCCAATAGATGCATTCTAGCACTTGCTTGAGCCTGAAGTCAAAGCAAAAAGTGTGCTTTGTGAGAAAATGTATACCCCAACGCTAGGGAATTCAGCAATCGAAATCACAGATGTATGATATATTATATATGATATAATTGAGCTATTCTTACATCTGTCTGCCTACAAGAACTATCAAGAATTGATGACCAAGTCAATCCACAAGTTCTCACGTTGAAAAACTGGTCCCCACTAGGCCCCCAGCAGCTCGTCATGTAGCGCCTGGGAGTTTCCGGGAGGACGTTCCAGTCTGGTTTGAGCGAGACCCTGCAGTAGCTATGAAAATCCATCAAAATCCCTACACGATGGGGCCCCCAAGATAGCGTTCAGTTGCCTGAAAAAAGTGGCTGAATTCTATGGTTTATGGTAGATACAACTATAGATAATGGGGGTTATAAACCGACCAACATCACTGGGGGGCACCATCCTGTAGGATTGATGTGAAAACCATGGAACATCTCCGAAAATTTTCACCAGATATGATCATCCAGCGAAGCTGTGGGCCTTCCCGCACGTGTAGCAGTACTGCGCGTCCTCCGGCAACTTGGTGTGGCATGACCAACCTCGAAGGGCGAACCAGTTCTGGTACTGATTTCGACCCAAAAACATGATGAAAACGGGATCTTCGCTGAAGAACCAGGGACATATTATATTATATGTGTATATTTATAATACATAATGATATATAAATACTATACATATATATACATATGTGTATATATATATGTATATGCAAAAATATGAAAAGCATGGGATCTTAACCGGGGGAAAACTTCTGATTTCTTTTGATTTCAACCAGCAAGAAAAAAGACGAAACGAGGATTTAACCCACAAACATGTTGATAGAATTGCAATTTGTCCTGCAGGAATTCTGGTAAAAGGGGCGCGCAAAATTTTGGGATCAAGTCGGGATTTTGATTAACAAAAACAAAGGATATCAACCAACAACATATGAAGGGCATGTGAGTGTTTAGTGGGTCTGTGATCTGCCAGGTCATAGCTAGTCTAATATAGTAAAGCAAGTTTTTTCGTTGGTATACTCAAGAAATGATCGCATCCATTAATTATGGCTAATAAATAGAACATATGTACATATATATATGTATAAAATTAGCAGCCAAAATTTTACCTACCCTTCAGTTCGTCATCTACACAATGTGGGTTTGTTTAAAAATTGTGCACCTCGCTTCTTCGTAGTGTTTCTCATTAAAATTGTCGTTTTGGGGTCTACCCCACTTCGAGACAAGTCTGTACCGCCCCATGAAATCACTATAATAAAATAATCAAAAATGATGCTGGCTATTGCTGGCTACATTCTCATTAAATCCAAAAAATAATCTAAAAAACTATGTATCGCCCTATGAAATCCACATAATCAGTAGTTCAGTATAGTTCAGTCATCATTAAATCATATTAAATCCCCATGGCCTGGCGATGTAGGGCCAGCACCATGGCCAGCACCCTCAATCTGAAATCCCATGGCTTTGATCATAGCTATGGAAACTCCCAACCATCAATGGAGGTTTATAGCTGGGAAAATCATCTATTTCTATGGGCCATCTATACCATGGCGAACTGTTAGTTTACCAGAGGCTAACTCTCCATCGATGATGGGATCCCCATTTTGCTGCTTCACCCTGTCTGAAATCCAGCTGCAACTGATGCGATGCTGCTGCAGCTTCCTCAGCTGTTCCTGCAGCTGGAAAACTGCTGAAGGGAATGCCACCAAAACTGGTGAGTTTCACCAAGCAAATTTGTGGCTTTGCTTGGGTTTATTCTTGATGAAGTTGATGATTCCCTGTTGACTTAACGCGAATTTAAAGCGGCAGCCTGTGACCACTTCACTTCTCACATCTTGGAACCCATGAAGATGGAGAAAGTGAGTCTTGATTCAAGAAATGATGCTGTCAATTGACAACGTTTTGATGGAAACCTTATGGCTTGTCGGGCGCGCCAAAAGGATTGAAAGCTAAATTGCCATGACAATATCATGGATTCGCGTTTTTCCTATCTCTTTTACCGACCCAAACTATATATATATATATATACATATTATTCTTTGCAAATTCCGTGTTAAAACATGTTAAAACATGGCATTTGTTTAACTCTGTTGAAGCGATCTCCCCGAAACCTTCTTGTCTGTTTTGGCCCATCATCCACCGCAGAGAAAGATTCTGACCCCTGAAAATGATGTCATTTGTATGGCTGTGCGGTCAAAACATGTCCACTTTTGCATTCTTTAGACTTCACCTGTCAGGCGGTTACGGCAACAACCGAACGGATGTGATGATCCAGCTCGTAATTTCCAAGTTTTCCAACTCTTGCATATCCACATAGATCCACGTTGCTGTGGCTTAAATTAGCTTATGTAAATGCCCATGCATCTAATCCCAATCTTGGCAGATCACTTTTCCAGGGGGGTCCATCGGCCCATTTGGCCTCCAGGGAATGGATCTTGGACTGCTGCTCCTCCATGACGCCTTTGGCCTCGACAATTCGTTAGATGATCATGCCCTCTATATATATATATGTATGTATATTATGTACATATATATATATGTATATTATGTGTATATATATATGTGTATATTATGTGTATATATATATGTATATATATGTATATATATATATATGTATGTGTATATTATATGTATGTGTATATTATATGTATATCAATATATTGGATAGTGTAACCCCACATAATAATCAACCAACAGGGGTGTTGAGCACTGCTCATGTATGAAATTTGGATGAGAATAATACCCTCAACCAGCTTGGTTTGTATAACCCCAGCTGGTTGATGGTATCACCAATCAACCACAATTTATCATCTCGCATGAGTTTTCCCCATATCATTATCATAAAAACCATAATAAACCCCTAGAAATCCTCATAAAAAAAACAGAATAACCCCCCAAAAAAGACATGGGTTCAACTGTTAAACCATGGCTCAAATTCATCTGACCCATCCATAAACCCCCGAGGGAACACCTCCTGTTTGAGATCGCCCTCTTTGTCCAGATCTCCCTGAAGTCGATACACCTCCGCCTGACCACGCGGGGAAAATGGTGTTCGATGGTTTATGGCTTCAAAACCAACCATAAATATGGATGAAATAGGGATATAACTAGGGAAACAATTGGGATATGATGGGAAAAAATCTATATATGATTATATATACAATGTAGAGGTAGCAAAACTTATGTGCCCCCAATGTGTTTCGATGTTTTGGGTGCCGAGTGAACATGTTTATCAAAGATGTTTGGCAATTGGTACGGCGAAATCAAAAATATCAGAGACACCAGTAAAGGGAACGGGGGACGAGGGGTTTGCCTGGAACGCAGTGCGTCATCTTGTCTTATTTTGATGGGTAACCCATGTCATTCCCCTAATTTGTGATTTCAAGTCAAAATTTGGTTCCCTTTGCGGGAATCAGCTCTTTTTCGCTCAATTTAGGGGTCTCAAGCCTTGTCTGGAAATGATTTGATCACATGTGTAAACCTTAAGAGAGGTATGGTTCATTCTTCCATGGTTAAACCCTAACCGCAATTATTCCATCAACCTTAATTTATAGAGGTTTCCGAAAAAAAAAAAGAAACATATGTTTGTATGACCACATGTAATTAACCGTCATATATATAACCTTAATTGTTTCATGGTGTATGTCCCTTTAAACCCTCGCGATCCATGACAGCCCCTCCACCCCTCGTTTTGTCGACGCCTGAGTTTTGTCGCGCTCCTCCTGTGCCTCCGAAAGAGCCTGGCCGTGTGATTATACTCTCCGGTAATTTAACATAGCTACGGAAAATTGCCCATTTATAGTTGATTTACCGTTTTTAAAGATGGTGATTTTCCAGTTCGCTATGTTAGTTTACCAGAGGGTAATGCTGTAGTCGTATACTATCATAACCTATCATATATATACATATATATACGTATATAATAGTATGTTATACTACATGATAATTAACATAAATCCGCCGACCCCGGCCTTCGCCAAGGCAGGGGCGGCGCCTGGGATCACCGCAGGTGTGGAACTTGTCTTTCTTAGCAACAGGCATCCCAATGGCTTCTTATGGGCTTCCAGCGCAGGCA
>Ga0126342_10003371_pt1:0-7500 | contig 26342 bp, 26 predicted proteins | sample Cyp1metagenome_FD_92528 | JGI IMG/M metagenome (GOLD analysis project Ga0126342, IMG submission 92528) | Coral microbial communities from Lord Howe Island, Old Settlement Bay, Australia - Cyphastrea 1 metagenome | ecosystem: Host-associated > Invertebrates > Cnidaria > Coral ...
TGTGGGGTGGGGTGGGGTGGGGCATGTATTAACGTTCATGTGAACTTGCAGATGAAGTACATGCTACGCTTTGGCTGTCGGCAGGTGCATGTATTCATGGGTGGGGTTGGGTGGGGTGGGGCATGTATTAACGTTCATGTGAACTTGCAGATGAAGGACATGCTACGCTGTGGCTGCCGGCAGGTGCATGTATTCATGGGTGGGTTGGGGTGGGTTGGGGTGGGATAATAACATCCTACGGTATACTGTGTGTTCTCTTGAACTCTGCACTCATGCGTCATGCTACGCTACTGTAATATGTTCTCTTGAACTTTGCATTCATGCGTCATGCTACTGTATGTTCTCTTGACCTTTGCACTCATGCGCATGCTACGCTACTGTATGTTCTCTTGAACTTTGCACTCATGGGTCATGCTACGGTACTGTATGTTCTCCTGAACTTTGCACTCATGGGTCATGCTATACGGTACTGTATGTTCTCTTGAACTTTTCACTCATGCGTCATGCTACGCTACTGTTATATGTTCTCTTGAACTTTGCACTCATGGGTCATGCTATGCACCCCTCCGTGACTCAACATGTGCTCACGTGATGCTGGCGTTCAAGCTTGCAGAGTCCAGATCCTAAAAAGTTCTTGGAAGAACTGGAGGCGCCGCTCTGACCAAAAAACGGCTAAAAACATGTGACGACGAATTAGTTTCAGGTTGGCCAGAAAACCCAAAACATGTAGTTTGGTGTAGGCGAAATGACTGTTTTCGTTCTACTGCTTGTGAAAAGGGGATTGACGAGCTTAGAAATAAAATCGCACAAATTTCTATTGGCACGAGCACATCAAACATGATCAACAACATCCCATTAATCAAAAAAACACGGCCATTTAAAGGCCGTGCGCCTAGTTTGACAACGTATGTTGTTGGTACAAAGCGGAGGTGCCAACACTTAATCGAATGTATAGCAATGGGTGGCTTAAATTGTAAAAAAATCGATGATGCACGCCTTATTGCATCATCATGGGGTTTGTACCTCATCAAATATATCAATCAATTGGGAGCTGGGAGCATCCCGAAAAAAAGAAACGAAAACTCAGCGGTATCAGTCAGTTAGAAGCATCCATGTTGTCTCAGCTGGATTTGCAGCAAAATATGAAAAAAGCTAGTTAAAATTATGTTGAAATCAAGACCTGGGCACACTCGACGATGGTCTGAAGCATGTGAACGTCAAGTCTGGAGCGGACCTTCTTCGGGAAGAGGCTCGGCAAAATACTGCCTCGACATCTTCGCCACGTTGGGCAGCGTGATCTTCATGAACAATCTTCTCCCCCGTTAAAATATGGGGATGGGCCAAGACCCTGGGGCAGCTGGTATTCATGGATGTTCATCCTAGCCATATCAAATTCCCCATGGAAAATGGTCATCCACTGATTCGAGCCAATCTAATCGTTCGACCTGGGTTCCACATGCATGGTTCCTAGGTAGGTATTCGACAGTAGGGGATTGGATTATTGGGAAGACAACTTGCCACATGTCACCATGCATTGGTCTCGATCAGGTCTTTGCAGACCATGTCTTGACAGTCATCTACTGTATTCATTGTATTCGTTTCATTTCCTCACACCCCCTGAATGACACCCCATTTTGGAACTGTTTGATGGTGCTGATAATGTACTGCCACATTTGCCTGAGTTATGCCCAACTTCCGGCAGTAGCGATTTGTCTGATCGACCTTCATGCCGCACTTCTGCCCAGAGACGATACATAATCACAAATTAACCCATGCAGTCACAATGTGGATCGATAATATTAGATTCATACGCCCACAGCGACCTAGCGAGGGGTCCTAACTGGGGTCTACACTTTGACATCCAGATTGTCCACACCTTGGCCCGCACAGCACCCACAACATGGTTTCAAAGTACAACCTTCTGGCCATTAGACGCAAAATTATATATATATATAGACTCTTGGGCGGTAAAGGTGAGAGTACTGGATATATTGGATGTGCTCTATGCCTCTCACATGTTGCCCAAAGTTGCAGACATGTAGATGTGGCATACGATGGCATACGTGTCCATCTACAAGGATGCCAGGATGGGTAGGACAGAAGATGGTTTCAGCCGCGAATGTTGAAAGGCGCGACTTGCAGCGGGGAAGCTATAATGACCTATCACCATCACATATAGCCTCGTGACTCATGACGAACTCATGCGGGGAAATTACACACATGGCAAAGTGAGAAACTTGGTAATGCTGGATGGAATGGGGAGTATTAACACGTCAAAGTGACTTTGATGTCCAACAATGGTCGCATTCTTGTCCTCTCGTGCAGTGCCAATGGGTGGAGAACAGCTGTGGAAGTAGATGCCAACACCCTGTGCCAGAAAGTACATGCCTTTGGGTTTGTTGCTAAGATCCTTGGATGCTTGCGATTGTCAAAAGGCCTGGTATAGATCACCCAAGTGGGTCCAGATGCTCGCAATGGGAAAAGAATGGAGGATCGAAATAGATAGAACATATATATGAACATATCAGAAAATCATCTTCAGCAAAGCCAGGGGTCAAAAATGATATCCCCTGCAAGGACATGTGCTTCGGACACCGCATTACTGCAAAGGTTCATTTCCATCGAACTGTCACCCTCGCCAATCTCCCGGAAAAATGCGTGAGAGTGCAAGATCGAACTGTGTGCTTCGTGAAAAAGTTCTCGCACCATCCCATCTGGCAGGGTTTTCAGGAGTTGCATGTGGCGTCCGATTTGGTTCCGACGATGTTCTCTTTCCACGTAACGTTTGATCTGCATGGCATAGACAGATGAAATGCAATGGTTTCCGCAATACTTCTGTACTGACCAAAGAATTTCCTTGGTCCTGACCCGGTTTTTCGCAAAATCTGCCATGGCATTGGTAACATAACTCACGAACACTGAGCCACATAACATGGTCAGGCAGGTGCCGGCAATCCCCAACCATCGCTCAGGAGGGGTGTTGAGCTCAACGGTTCTTCTCAAGGAGGATGGAGGCAGGTTTGCAATTGCCCATTCCTTGGTTCAAACTAGCTGTGGGACAGAACTCACATTGTTTTCAGGAAGTAGCTTAGTCATTCCTCACCATGTGCAGCACATACATGATCCACAAATCGAGGCGCTTCCTACTATGCGAGGACAGGACCAGGCGCAAATACCATATGGTAATCAAACATGGCAATGTGGCAATGAGAAATCCTGGATCAAAATGGACAATTTTTGCACTTGGGGAAATCATCGAAGTAGTTCTGAAAATTTTCCAACAAACCGCGGAGCCGATTACCAGAAGATACTGCTCCATACTTGATTGAAAAAATCATCAGAAATCCTCCCAGCAACCTGTCTGACTTTTTCCCTGGCATTCTATCTGGCATTGTGCCTTCTATCATATCCAGCATTCGATCTGCCTCAGAACTGGCAAGGTTGCCATGTAGGGATCGGGCCCAGTGCACCCCAGAGAGCTGGCGAGCTCGCCATAGAGTGGTCGTATACGTAAGGATGGCACAGAAGCGCTGGCGATGACATGCTAGCGAGACCCTTGCATATCCAAGTCTGTCTTGGCGCGCGCGCGCGGGGGTGTGTGTGAAGCCCGTTATCACATACGGTTTTGAATCAACAATGCAGGGGGGCAATCTCATGTTTGCAGCTGATTGCCCAAAGAAGAGGGATGCATTCATGACTGATATGACTCTGGGACGCTCGAGTCACGTACCTGCAGATAAATGCTGATTTTCAATTTCGTGGTGGCAACCGGCTAAGCCTAGAACCGGAACAATTTCCACAGTTGATTACCTATGCGCTTGACTTGGCAGGATTTGACTTAGGCATCCTCAAGGCATCGATTACTTCAACATTCTTATATGTTCCATTTCAGGGTACTCACTCTATCAGCACTGTGAACGGGCACAGTCTCACTGACTTGAGTGCCGTCTGTCAACTTTGTGGCGTGCATTGAATTGGAACGGGCCTTCCGGTGCAGAATGGGGTACTGCAATACCCCAAAACGGTGACGGGACATGGTACCAATACCTTCTCTCTCCCCTTGCGTCATCCTCAGGAATGTGTTTGTCTCTTCCCTTTGCCGTCCTGCTTTAGTTGTCTCGCTGCTGTGTTTTTGCTTCGCTGCTTGTTCTGCTTTGCGCTGTTGCTTTTCTGCCTGCCAGGGTTGGGTTCCTGTGCGCTTTCTCCTCCCTCCTCCTTTCCCCCCCTTTTCCTCCATTTGTCCTGCCTGCTTGTTGTGTGCTCCCCTTGCCTGTTCTCTGCCTTTGTGGTTTTGCTCTCATTTTCCCATCGTTTTGTTGTTGCTGGCTGTCCTTGTTCCCTTCCCCCTTCCCTCCTCCGGCTTGTGTGTGTGTGAAGCCCGTTATAACATACGGTTTTAATCAACAAGGCAGGGACGGACTGTTAAGATTGAACAAATGCATCGCTCGCTATGGTGCTCACTGGCTGCATTTTTCAACTTTGTGCATGACCATGGAATACACGAATACCTCGATAAGCAGCTGCGTGTTTGAGTCGCTGGACGGGTTCTATGATCTATTTTGTCATGTTGTCTTATGAGATTGCCCTGAGGGGCTTGTGTGTGTGTGAAACCCGTGTTATCACATACGGTTTTGAATCAACAATGCAGGGGGGCAATCTCATGTTTGCAGCTGGATAGCTGGATGTGATGCGATGCTCCTGCTATGCGGGTTTGCATCCGGCTGTGACAAAAGCCAGTGGCACGGCTACCCGCAGCAAAGCGTGATGCTGAGGCGCACTGGGAAAGCGGGATTGCAGCTGGAGTTGCTAAAGGCAATGCAAAAAAGCTGTACAAAAGGTCGTTGTTCGCTAAAGTGCTACTCCCCTGCCATGCTGGCGCCGCGAAGAGAAGAAGTGGTTTGCAGAAGCTACAGAAGAGCTAGCTGGGAACCAGCTGAGAGCAGAAGCGGGTCAGAGAAGAAGTAGCATTCATCCATCCATTCATGAGTCCGTCCATCCATCCATCCATCCATCCATCCATTGACTCGTTCATTCACTTGTTCCGTGATTCATGGATTCTTGGAATCGCTGATTCACTGTTCATTCATTCATGGGTTCATTGGTTCATTGGTTTATTGATTCATTGCTTCGTTGCTTCATTGGTTCACCGATTCAATGATTCATTGCTTCATTGCTTCATTGCTTCACTGATTGAGCTTCACTGAATAATCGATTCATTGATTCGTTGATTCGTGGATTCGCTGCGATTCTTTGCTTCATTGATTCAGCGAATCACTAATTTACTCATTGATTGATTCATTGATTCACAGATTCTTGATTGATTCATTGATTCACAGATTCATTGGTTCACAGATTCATTGGTTCACTGATTCATTGACTCATCGACTTACTAATTCGCTCATTCATTGATTCGTTGCTTCGTTACTTGGTTGATTCAATGACTCATTGATTTCATTGATTCATTGGTTTATATATTGGTTCATCGACTCACTACTTCACTCGTTGACTGATTCCGTGATTCATCGATTGATTCATTGTTTCCTCGATTTGTTGCTTCTTTTCTTCGTCAGGTCAGCGATTCATTGATTCATTGGTTCATTGATTCGATGCTTCTTTTCTTCGTCAGGTCAGTGATTCATTGATTCATTGGTTCATTGATTCGATGCTTCAGCGGTTCATTGGTTCATTGGTTCATGCAGCAATTTGTGCATGGAATCCTTCATTTCATTTCATTTCATTTCACGTCATTTAATTTCATTTCATCGGCATCTCAACCATTCGTTGATGCACCTCGCAGCTTCACCAGTTCATTGCTTCTGGCCATTGATTTCCTACACCCATTTCATTTTTTCGAGACTTCCACCCTGGCATGGGCCGGGCACTATCTGGTAAGCATTTGAATTACAATAACAAAACAGCAAAAGAACATCTACCAACAATAACCAAAGCAATAATGATAAACTCGCCAATTAAAAGCATGGAGGGTCATAGCATTTACCTATATTTGTGTATAATCAAAATAATGCTGAACAAACAATGAACGTAAACTTGCGACACTACTAGTATTCATACTGGGCATCTGTGTCCGTGACAGCATTGGTCAAAAAATCCTTGCAGCTTAGCCCAGATTCCACACTCCTTGTGTACTGTCTGGTCAATTGCATCTCCTTCAACCCCTCTTCGATGACCCAACCACCAGGAGCGTCTCCGGCAGCAAACCACAAACTGCCCAGCACGTGCACAGCCCCGAACAAGCTGAGTGACATGTAAACGACCTGGGACTGGATTGGGGGGAAATGATGCCACAAGTACTTCAAGGACTGGCTAGACTTGAAAAGCATCCGTATGATTTGTAAGTATACTGAGAAGGGGTATGTTTCTAGCATGGAAGGGTTTCGGTTGCTGGTTTGGAACCAGATGCCAAAACAACTTTGGCTGGGTCCTTCCAGGAGCAGATGGGGGAAGGCAAATAGCTGATGCTACCTTTTGTGATATGATACGCAGCGAATACGATTGTTCTACTACAATTACTACAAAACATCTCGTTTGTTGGATGGTGCTGCTACGAATGCTTTACCATGCAAAATTAATATGGGACTGGGTCAAGAATGGGGGCCTCCCCAAACACTGAGTGATCAATCGTCAAAATGTTTTGACCAACATCTATGAGTCTGAGTCCGAGGGTCAATAGCACTTTGATCTATACTTCTACATGAGCTTCACCTGGTGCCCCAAACTAAAGCCAAACAGCAGCAAAAATGCTAAAGTCAAAGGGACCACCTATTTGGACAAGCGAAGTCCAGCAGGCATGTAGTCAACAAGTTTTGAAACCATCAGTTTTCAGTGGAAGTCTGAAAGAGAAAGAGCCACACGCCAAAGTTAGGCATTTGGGTTGCAATTAAACAAAAAAACAGGTACACGATCATGATTGTAGTAGGTTCCCCCATGACTAATCATGATTCACGACTACCCCATTGGATTCCATTGGCATCCACATCCAAGAGTCCAAGTATTTGATTGGATGATCCTGGAACTACGTTAAAAACATGTTATTATACAGATATAGTGATTTTGAAACTGCTTGCAAGCCCTTAAAACTGGGATATGCCTCCTGAACTTCTTCCAGGGTCGTTCACGCTCCACGTTCCACGGCCAACGCCAAGCCACGGGCCGTACCAGGGAGAGCAGATCCTCCCGACGCGCCGAAGGCATCTCCCCGCGGGAAGACCTGTATCTGTCCAGCATCTTCCACATCCTGCGAAGTGAAAACCACAAGATAGGTACGTTGGTTCATAACTTCAAAACTGTTGGATGTTGATTAGTGGCCAGGAGAAAAAAGTAGGGGGATTGGAACCACCGCATTCATTCCTCAATCATGGGGCTAAAAAGGATTTCATCTTATTCGAATCTACTTTCAGTGATTTTTCTTTACATGAAGGAAAATCCGGAGAATAGTAAGGAATTCAGAATCTACTTTCAATTCACTTTCCTTTACGAGCA
>Ga0126342_10003371_pt1:12500-26342 | contig 26342 bp, 26 predicted proteins | sample Cyp1metagenome_FD_92528 | JGI IMG/M metagenome (GOLD analysis project Ga0126342, IMG submission 92528) | Coral microbial communities from Lord Howe Island, Old Settlement Bay, Australia - Cyphastrea 1 metagenome | ecosystem: Host-associated > Invertebrates > Cnidaria > Coral ...
TTACTAATGTTCTATTTAAGTGCCTGAAGCTAAAATATCCTCATTGAGTGGTCTCAGTGGAGCCACAAAACATTGGAAAAAACAAATTTTGCGACTCGCGGCTTTGCTACCTTGTCTGGCGCCTGGATCTTCTTTCTTCTGACTCTTTCTCTTCTCTGACTCTTCCCACCTCTTCTTTTCCATCCGTCCATATTGTCGAAAGTTTGGCTTCTAAACTTCCTTCGGCCCTTCGGTCATATTATCATGTTCAAGAGTCAAGAGTATATATTGCGGATGCCAAATTGCCGATTCCCATAATATGGATTCCCCATGTGAGCCGCTGACAATCTTATACTGGCCATGGTCACCCGACTAGCCGGGTAGCGGTGGAAGCCGGGTAACCGGTGGAGGCAATCCTTTATGTGACAACTGTGACAATACGAATATCATGTGTAAAACCGACCCTTTCCTTACATCCGTTGCCGGGCTTCCATTGGAACCCTTCGGGTTGGAATTTCTTATGACAGGAGCCGGGACGCAGCATCAGAATATCGAAGGGGAACCATGTTCTGAGGTACTCCCGTCTGATGTCAGCCAGCTGGTAATGCAGAGTGTCGTTGATGTAAGTGGCAGTGAAGAAAGATGCTGGGATGTCCAAGATCCAAAAACTGGTCAAAATCCTGAAAGCGAGCTGATTGATTTAGTGCTCAAAATTCTTTTACAACAAACACACACACAGATCTCATTAAAACGATGTTAAATGCCATCCAGGCTCCACTGAAGAATATTGAAAACACCGTGGGTGACTTCGGGCAAGTGATACAACTGAAGTGGCGAAGTGAAGATCTCCAGCAGGATTGCGAATAAGACCAAGACGTCCCAACAAATTCTAGCGCGCGAATGTGGACTGACCACGAAGCATGGATGCTCCTGATCCTTGTCCGTTTGCAGAAGGTACTGCCTCAGGGATGCCTCTGAAAAAGAAAACACATATCGCTGAAAAAAATGTGTGTTATATACAGTGTGTTCGTACATTGGAAGGCCACTTAGGGTTTATTTAAAAATGTTTGTTCTGATTAGGAAATGAGATTTAAAAAACTACCAGGAATTTGGGGCTCTCCCGAATCCCCAATCCTTGGGATTATTAGGATGCGATTGGTGAAACCACAGTTACACCGGTTTGTCTGAACTAAAATGTACCCCAACAAATCCCATCGTTTGATGTTGTAACTTGTACCAATGATTTGCATTATTTCCCTGGTGTAGCCCATTTTCAGGCAACTCCCCATGTTGATTATCGTTGATGAACTTGCCCATCTTGGGAGGCCCCTCAACCCGTGGGGCGTTTTTTAATCCACAGAGGCTCCTGGTTCTCTTACTTCGCAGGGTGGTACTGGCCATGCTGCTAGCGGACAGCCGGCGCTGCACCCGCTTGAGCTCCTTCAGTTTCTTGTCGCTCACTTCCCATTCCGGGCGCAGACATAGGCTTTCCGGGCTTTCCCAGAAATCCTGAGGATTTGTTTATTACATTGCCATGGATCAAAATCCTGGTGCCCAGGTGAACCCCAAAAATGACTGGCACATGGATGTTCACCCCATATGTCACTATAGGTTTAACCTATCCCCGCATCGCTAGACAGATGAGTACATGGATCATGATAGTTAGGAGTAGCTTATTAAGTAAGATCAAATATGCTGTAATCAGAGAAATTACATAAGACTGGATGAGACAAGATTAAGGAAAATATTGCCTGACAGAAAACAACTACATGCTACTGCTATAAAAAGTGTATACATATATTATCATACATATATATATATATATATTTAAACACACGCATCATATTGGTTTACTTTTTCTTAGACTAAACATGCTCACTATGACGCTGACCTGTCATATGCATTGGGCATGGTTGTATTTTCAAGAACATGCCAGTGGATGGGCACTCTAGGAGCATACGGGTAAACTACATTCGTATATAGGCCATATCGGCCATTGAAGCATGGGTAGATAAATCAATGGGTGGACGGGTACATGGATGCAAAAATATGTGAAATGGATCGACGGATAGATTGAGAAACGGGTAGATCGTTGGATGGATATGGGGTAGGCGACAGAAAATTGCAATATGTACTGTACTCAAATTCGGGGGGTGCCGGCGTGTCTGATTGGAAGTTGTTGTTCTTGTTCTATTCTTGGCTTTCTTATTTTTTTGTTCACTGAATTGAATCCACCTCCCCCCCTCCCCTCCCCGAAATCGCCCTGCAATACTACTACTCTTCCTGTGCTACTCTTCGCACTAATCTTCCTACCGCTACTCCGACTGCTACTCCTAGTGCTGCTCTACTGCTACTCCTACTGCTGCTCTACTGCTACTCCTACTGCTACTCCTCCTACTCCTCCTACTCTTCCTGCTCCTACTCCTACTCCTGCTACTAGTACTGCCACTTCTACTACCCCTGCTGCTACTACTACTACTGCTACTACTACTACTGCTGCTGCTGCTACTACTACTACTACTACTGCTGCTGCTGCTACTACTACTACTGCTACTACTACTACTACTACTACTACTCCTACTCCTATTCCTACTCCGGCCATTGCTACTGCTACTGCTTCTGTCACCACTACTACTCCTGCTATTGCTAATATTACTGCTCGTTCTACTACTTCTACTCCTGCTATTTGCTAATTCTACTGCTCCTTCTACTACTACCCCTACTCCTGCTTTTTCTAATACTACCTACCTACTACCTACTACTACCTACTACTACCTACTACCTACTACCTACTACTACCTACTACCACCTACTACTACCTACCAGTAGTACCCGCACGAGGCAGGGCGGAAGTTGCCTTAGGGGTATACGGCGGGCTTGCTGAAGGCAATTAAATATTTCATCACAATTAGATTGTGATAGCTCACCATAATAAGTTTTTGTGTCGTGATTATGATATCACATAGTTAAACAGAGTAGAACAGAATAGAATAAACACAGCACATAGATGCACATAGTACAATGTAACTAGTGGAGTTCAGGAATCTGATTTGGCAAAAAACAAATGAAGATACATGCAACGTGACATGTAATATGTGAGCTAAACCAGGTTAGACAGGTTGGGTGGGTAGTGAGCATTTTCCAAACAAACAAATTTGCGCTTTCTCCAAGATGAACCAGCAAGTATGCGCCTTGGTCCCAATTGAGGTCACACAAACAAAATCTCCAGATTTGGGAAAACTGCAAGTGGTTCGAACAACATTTTATACGAACACCGATCAAAAGTGCTGTTCCCTCAATACAATCCACTGATCCAAGGGTCGCTGCGCTCAATGTTATCATCCATGGTGTGACTCGCTTTCTTGGCTTTCTGCATGAGCCGTCGGGACCTATAGGCCGTGGTGCTTATTGAGGAGGCAAACAAACATGTCATGATAGGCAACCCTGTAAGTAAAAGTGCATGCGCAAACGTGTTCAAATATCTTTGCGTTTGTGCGTGCGTAAATGACGAAAAATATATACTCACATAAGGGTCCGGAATTGTTTCGGGATTTTTCCGCAAACGCAGTCCACACTGAGGGGTGTTGTAGGAGTAAAGCCCGGGTTCGTTCAAGGGTCGCGTTGTGGCCCTTTTGTCTGCGCCGGCTCGCACAAAAGTCCGCTTGGATGTCCATGTGCATTTCGACCGCGCAGGCTGATGGGCTACTTTACCGGCACGCCGTGCTCCTTTTTCAGTCATGGCATTTCTTGGCCGGCGTGGGCCTTCCGGGACATTCATTTTGATGTTTTGAAACGTCGTTTTTGGCATGACGGGCGCAAGACATTGAATGCTTTTTCATCTGCATGGCAGGCGTGGTACTTTCTGCATGTTGCTAGAACGTCGGCAGGCCTGGGTCGCCATGAGAGGTGGTTTGGGAGGTCATTTTCCATTCTATGGCAGGCACACTATTTAGTCAACGTGCACAACGTTTTGAAACACTTTAAAGTCTCGTTTTGTGAAGCTGTCGTCATTGTTGATCCCATGGCGCGTGTCTGTGGTGATTTCGCGCGGCAAGTGCGCTACTTCGGATGCCTCAGGGTCATTCTTGGCGGCAGCGTGCAATATAGACATGCGGAAAAACTGCAACATTCATTTTCGAAATTTTAACATGTGCTCTGCTCGCGCAACCCTTTTGTCACTTGTGTGCGGGGGATTGCTCTCTCCATGGCGCATTGCAAATTTTGATATCGCTCGCGCAACCCTCTCGTCACTTTGTGCATGTTAATCGCTCTCGTTCCGGCGCGGTGCTAACTGAGACATTGACTGGGCAACCTTTTCATTACTCTGTGCGTGTCAGATCGCTCTGGTTGTGGCGCGGTGCTCATTTGGACATCATTTGCCCAACCCTTTCGTCACTTTGTGCATGTTTATGAATTCTTTGAAACGTCTTTCTATGACGATTTTGCGAACTCCGAATGTTCTCTCAGATATATGATATATGAAGATCTTGACTATAGGGTCTTGCACAGCAGCTCCTTTAGAGAAGATTTCCTGACGATCCTGGTGAAATCCACCAAGAGGTCCTTGCAGTCTTGCATGAAGATCTCGCAGACGCCATGTATTAGAGGAGTTTGTCTGAAGGCGCTTCCGGTAATCTCTTACTTGGGAGGCTCGGAGGCTCTTGCGCAAAAATCTTGTAAGATCTGTGCTGTAGCGGGTCCTTCTATGGCGATTTGCAAAAACAAACTGCTTCTGCTGCAGCTTCGATAATGTCTAATCTGATAATCTGATCATACTGTTTGTGTACCTACTGTTGCTTGTATCTCCTACATTGATTTCCTAGGCCCCCGAACTCTTTGGGGCCCCTTGCTGGGGTAATTTTAGGGATTAAGTTCTGTCTGTTTTAATTCCTTGCTATTTGCACCATTTTGGAGCCGGAAGTTGCCGTTTCAACGGTATTTGCAACATGTTGGTGCTCCAACTGTTCATGCTGCATGGAGCCACTCTATGGTGTGGCCGCGCCGGAACCGAACACTGCGGCGAGATCTCCGGCTCTCTGTGGCGAGACAGACCCGAACCACGCCAGACAAAATGCCAGATAGAATGTCAATACGAGCGAAGTAAAAATTCACAATAGATGCCAAAAGGAATGTCAGAATATTTGTCAAATAGAGTTGAAATAGAATTCCAAATAGAATGCCATAATATATGTCAGATACAATGCCAGATAGAATGTCAGGTCTCAGATAGAATGCGTCTAAAAAATTGAATACATGTCAGATAGAATGTCAGACTGTGCCAGAATACTTGCCAGATACATATGTGTACATATATAATTGTACATATAGAAATATGTTGGAAGAAATGCCAGATAGAATGACGCCCGAGAAAATGGCAGATAGATTGTGATTATATATGTGAAATAAAATGCCAGGTAGTATGTCGCAATATAATGTATGTGTTACATAGATACGATGTGAGATTGAATGCCAAAATGAATGCCGCGGTGGGGACAACACAAAGTAAGTACTTTTAGGTTTGCTTTAGGGTTATTTAGGGTTGGTTTAGGGTTTTTCGTTTCTTCCACAAAAGTTGAGACGAAGTAATCATCCGAATATGATACAGCCACTTCCTGCTTCTTTCAAATCTTCCAAAATCAAAAACGGTGCCTACAGAAAAGCTTGTATTCGCTAAAGTTCAGGAGTACTAGCTCCTTATATGCATCATGCCAGCACATGATTTCGAATTTGTTGTCTTCCCATATTACCCTGCTAATTTTCTTTGTCCTTACCCCCAGGGGCTTCAAGATTTGCCTGGCTTAAATTCTTAGCTGGCTATAGCCAGTGGGCACTAGCCCAGGCTTTTTTAGATGGCTGGCACAGCCGTAGATGCTTATTTGTATGTATATATATATATATCAAAGGTTTATTGAAGCCTGAGAAGCGAAAAAGCAGCGAGAAGCAGAACAGCAGAAAAGCGGGGAAGCAGAGAAAGCAAAGAAGCAGAAAAGCATAAAAGCAAAACAGGGAAATACAGAGAAGCAGAAAAAATGAGAAGCAGAGAAGCAAAGAAGTAGGGAAAAGCAGAGAAGCAGAAAAGCAAAGAAGGAAAGAAGCAGGGAAAAGCAGAAAAAACAGAAAAGCGGTAAGGCAGAAGGAAAGTAGCAGAAAAGCAGAGAAGCAAAGAAGCAGAAACAGCAGAAAAGCAGAGACGCACGGAAACAGAAATAAACAACGAAACTGAGAACAATCCCCTGACAAAAAAGCAATCCTCTATATAATACGGAGGAACTCCAACAGGCCATACAAGCCTGAAAAGGAAACACGCACTTCAGGGTTTCAGACTGAAATTTCGGTCTGAGGGTGATCTCAGGCTATTCTCAAATTTTCAGGCTGATTTGTTTGAATGTCAAGCTGAGTTTGGTAAGAAATCAGGCTCAAAACAGGAAAGAACTCACGAACTACTTGGTCATCCCGATGCTCACCGTATCCTTTTATCGTCCGGTAGAACTAAATCAAGCAATTAGCTCAATATAGCTCAATGATTCAGAATCCAAAAAGTTGCCACATTGTGGCACGCTTGACGCGTGTTGGTAGTAAAACAAATATATAGCCAGCTTTCCGCAAGCTCATAAAGCATCTTATTTCCATGATATTGGCTTTTGAACCCAGGGACTTCAAGCTTTATATTTGCAAACCTTTTGCAAACCTTTGGCAAACCTGAATTTATGAAAACATCGGGCTGAATTTGGTCAACGATCAAACAATTTCATGAAAACCCGGGCAAAAGTTTGCACTAATTAATCGGGCATCAAATGCTGATACTAAAAAACAGATTGTTCATGTTTTTGTTTCAAATACTCCTTTTTCACATTTTTTGTAAATTCAAACCATGATTGAATTAGCTATCGCGGTGTTCCAGCATATTTGACTGCGAAGTTATAGTTTTGGGGATGGAAGCCAGGCAGATCTACTCAGTTATGAGCCAACTGGACCGCATTGTGCTTCTGACATTGCTGATTTGCAGGGAGGTTGCGTGATATCATGGGACACTTTCTTCTGTGATTTCTTAATTATGCACCCCCTTATCCATGCCATTCAACATGTGAAATTGATTTCAATACCATTGAACCAGCACTTTTTGCGCAAAGTGCCTCGGGCTATTTTTTTAGCTCGGGCCAAAGATATTGGTTCAGGCTAAAATTTAGACCATCATTATGGCCTGAGGATTTCGTAGGTATACACATATAAACACTCCAAGATTGCTTGGCACCACCTTATACAGGTGGATTATAGTGTGAATTCTACCTGCGCCACGGGACATCCTGGCTGACGTCGGCTCCTCCTCGCAATCAATTTCCGCGGCCTGGGCCTTGACACGAGAAAATCACGCATCTTTCTTAGCAAACTCCATGTTTCTTAATGAACAAATTATATATACACATATATATATATATATAAATAAGATCAATATGTTTATCCCATTCGTAGCCTCTTTATCTGTTGACATGAAGTAAATGTATGCACAAATTTCGACTGAAGATTTCAGGGGAAGGGAAAAGATGCACAGAACAAAAAGGACTTGGACTGTAATTAAGGAAAAGACACAAACAACATCAAACAACAATGGCTATTGTGGGTGTGTCTGAAAGTGGTGGACAATTGCAATATTGCCATGGAATTGTGGGCGCCCTATTTTCAGACCAATCCAAATCAGCTCAGCTCCTGGAACTGAACACGGAACTCAACGGTGAGGCATACTCATCATGCAAAGCATGTAACCGGGACCCCTGAAAACCAGGTTACACGTTAAATTCAAAATTCATGTTAAATTGACTCTGTGAGATCCACTCAAAACATCTAAAAACTATTTTAATCATCGAAAGCCAGATTCCATGATGCTCCATGGGACATATTGGGGTGTTTTGTGAGACTTATATGGAGCCCCCTATAGAAAACTCTATGGACCATTGATAACCAGGCTCCATGCTAAATGATCTAAAACAATCTCATGTATGGTAGACATTGATGCAAAATGTTGCAAAAGCAAAATCCCAAGTTTCCTCGTGTTCCATCGAGACCTCCGAGCCGGCTCTGCTCTTCCCGGGAGCGTGCGAAATGGCTTGGATTGGTAGGGCTGAGGGCCGTGGTGGCACGGCACCCTGGAGCACAGCCTGGTGAGCGTCCCACAGCTTCAAATGAAGAGCCTCCAGTAGATTTTGAGGCGAAAATCAATGAAGCATCTTTGAAACATGAGGGTTTTGGTATCTGACAATTTGAGGGTAAACTCTCCATTCTATCCATTGGCTCATGATCATGTTATCTAGTCACATGGTTATCTTGGGGTATATACACCATTTTCAGGCACAGCCATCTGTCAAAACTGAAACTTCAGATGAGGATCAGCAGAGAGATGTGTCAAGGCTATTCAAAATTTATGGATTGTTTCTATCTGGAAAAACATCCATAGTAACCAGCAGCTACAGTAGTAACAGTAGTCATCGGGGGTTGTCCCATGACTGTTTGTACTAACGATATCTAACGATTATATGTTTATCTTGACCCTGAAAGAGACCATCAACATGGGCAACGTTGGTCAACGTACCATCAATCTTCAAAGCTTGAAGAAACATGTGGTTGAGCATATTGAATGCCAAGGTCTATGCACTGAATCGTGGAGATTTCATTGACCTTGGTCATAGTGACCTATAGCCTATATGTTTATAATAATATATATATATATATTTATATTTAATATATATATATATATATCTGTTCATAATATATATATACATATTTATATATATAAGTATATATATATATAAGTATATATATACATATATAAGTATATATAAATAAGTATATGTATATATGAATAATTAAGTATATATATATATATATATAAATAAATAAATAAGTATATATATATATGTGTATGTTTATCATAATATATATATACATACATATTAAAATATATCTATATGTATATACATGTGATAATAGAATAACAAAATATAATTATATGTTGTAACCAGTGATGAACTATGTGTGTGTGGCCACCCTGGGTATATAGGAACTATATGGGAAAATAAAGGAACTATATGGGAAAATACTGGAACTATAAACAAATATGTTGGAACTAAAAGAAAAAACGCAGGAACTTGAAAGACTGGGTTGTGCTGAAAGAATTGCACTTAGGTTCAGCCTTTTAAGTTGGCACAAACACTTACAGAGATGTGGGCATTCATACCCCAGACCCCAGGATGAATGATGATGTTGGAATAAACTCTTAAAAATATAAATAGCCAGTAAACTATAACTAGGTAGTTGTTTCAAAAGATATGATATAACGTATGTATATAATTGTATACACATATAATTATGTATTGTATACATATAATATATATATATATATGTAACAATCATATGTATGTGTATATATATATACATATTCTAATACAACATATGAATATATAAAATTATATAAATATATTATATATATATAGATATAAAGAGATTAAAATATTTAGGCTAAAATAACGCAATAATCCAGTTTTGGGGGAACGGTCGCGACGGTTCCCGACTGTAATCTTGAATACAGCGTGGAACGGTTGCGACGGTTCCTACACTATATCTTTGTTGCAGTTTCCAGGAACGGTTCCGAACGGTCGCAGACGGTTCCGAACTATATCCGTTGTTTTAAGGGCTATAGTACTATAGCATGGAACGGTCGCGACGGTTTCTGCCTTATAGCATGGAACGGTCCTGACCCCTAAATCATATGTCTATTTCTCGTTTTATCTATGGTCCAAATATTTTTTCAATACGTATTAGTTTCAAATTATCAGCTAAAAGCTACAAGTTGTAAGTTTTTCGTGTACAGCGTGCTTTGTAAGTTGTTTTGAGATATGCATTGGCGCGGCCACACAATATAGTAATTACCTTAATGCACTGGTATAGCCAAAATAGTATAGTCCACAACAACCTACCCAAAATTCCTTTAAGAATATGGGTGGGATGGAAATCATCAGCAACATGAACAAATCTGCAAATTGGTTCCTGCCAGTGATGAAAGAAATGCATCATCGATGTTCTTGGTGTAGCTGTGGGGGGTCGCCCGGAAAAAACAGCACAGGGAAGGAGGGCCCCGTGAATTAAATCAACGTGCCCCTCGATTCCAAAAACCAAGCAAATTCCAAATCCGGTTTTCCATGCCTAAACGGCTTCTCTGTCCCTGGATCTCTTCAAAGCTCTTCCGGCTCAATTTGTGGCCCCGTCAAGCCACATGTCAACCATACCCCTCCAATGCCCAAAAATGGAACCGTAGAAACCGTACAAACTGTCGCGACCGTTCCTGGGGTCTGAAAATTGCAAAAATTGGCTAGGAACTATACGGACATCTCAGGAACTGTATGGAAAACTTCAGGAACTGTATGGAGAATCTCACGGGCTGTATTGGAACGCACTGCCTGGCAAATATCAATCAATAGTCAAATTCGCATGCCCTCTGAACATCTTCAACTACACCCCGCTTTGATCTAAACATCACTTTCCAGCACATGGGGTATGCCAGTTCTGTGGTTGGGGGTGAACAAAAACAGCCCCATGCCGACCCTGAAAGCTAAAGACTCTATACTGCCAACTTTGGCCTTCTGATCTGACCTATTGTTTCCTTTACCTAACTTGAACTTTGATCCACATCACCACATCAACACACCATCATCATCATCATCAGCAGCAGCAGCAGCGGCAGCAGCATCGGCATCATCAGCATCAGCCCATCAGCATCATCAGCATCATCAGCATCAGCATCATCATCATCATCATCATTGTCGTCGTCGTCGTCGTCGTCGTCGTCGTCGTGGTCGTGGTCGTCCTCATCCTCACCCTCATCCTCATCCTCATCCTCATACTCTCCTCATGGTCATCATCGTCATCCTTGCTCATGGCTCTTCCTTACATGTCACATAGATCACAGGTCGTAACAAACCGTACAGCAATCATGTCAGTCGCGAATGGTCAAAAGTTTATAACAGAGGCATCTTCGCGATTCAGGCGGGTACAGTCGAGTTCAATTTTGGATGAACTGTTGCTTGTCATTGTGCGTCGTATGTCGTCAATGCTTTCCGTACCCCATTCTGCCAGCGAGGTCGTGTCGTATCACAATTTGTGTGATTTGTTACGTTATTTCGTCCAACTTATGTAAAATTCAGAATTTGCAGTTGTTATGATACGTGGTGGTTTTGAAAAGAAAAATAGTTCCGATTCAGACTTCAAACTTATAACTTGTCAGAGGTGTCAAGTTATCAAATTGGAAAACAGTTCAGTATGATAGTAACAGTAATAACAAGTTTAAAAAATATTGTTACAATAATTATAGTACTGAATATCTATCATTTTTTGAGTAATATAGTAGAGTGTACAACCACGCATGCTCGGCCATTCAGAAGCCCAGAAACCAGTAACATGTATCTAGCCATGTGGCGGTATGCAATATTCAGATGTAGGAAAGCATTCCCAAGTATCATGCACATATCATGTGCAGATTCAGATGCATAAGTTAAGTTCTCAGCCACAGTCACAGCTCATAGTTGTCCAAAATCCGAAATAGTTCCTGAAGAAGTCAATATGGTTTCTGAAGAATTCAATACAGTTTCCAAGATCTCATTTGGATACGTCACAAACCCCTGGTTAAATAGGCCAACCCTGGCTATAAATTATATGTATATATATGTATATTATATATATATATATATTCAAATTCAGCCTGCAGCTGCAAGCGACCGTATCACCCTGTGGAAAATTGATATCTCTCTGATGTAACTACCTTGTATAAAATGCACAAAAATATAGCCTGAGAGAAACAAAAGGAACAAACACATACAAAAACATGATTGTAGTTTCCCAGGCACCACGTACATTACACCTTCACCTGCGTGTTTAACTTGTTATTGTTTGTTTCTTGCGGGGGTGAATCAAGCACTACGTACTGAACATAAACAGAATATATCACAATGTATATATATATATATAATATTATTATATATATATGACAATGAACAAACTGGTAATATATAATCAACAAGACCGTGAACATGAAGAATCCACTAGGTGGGCGGTGCACGCAAACGAATCACCTTACATAAATGACTGCGCTAATAGTTCCAACTATGGTTACCTGGATGTCAAAAGTAAAAACAATAACAAAAATCAAGAGAAGATTTCTTGGACTGAGATTCCCCGCCCTTTATGGGGCCACATGGTAAATCTGGGGTATAATTCGGAAGCTATTTACTGAACATGTGAATGGAATGCAGTCCTCTCCGTTGTCCGTTTTAAATCACTACTTCACACAAGCACATTGGAACTGACATCAACGCACAACGCGTCAATTCCCCACCTGCATTTGCTCGAAGACTTCCACAAATGCCGGAATTGGTGGAGGTTCTGACAAGTGGACTGGCATCATTGGCGGGTCCTCACTGGGAGCACGCATCGCTGCCATGGCGGCTGAACCCGGGAACAGTGGTGGGTTTGCGTCACAATTCGGCTATGGATCGACCCGCGGTGCCTGCGTTTTGGTATGGATCGGGGTATGGATCGGCGTGTGGGTTCAGAGTATGGATCGGGCTGTACATTTTGACTCGCCTTCTGCCCTTGAGAACCCCTTGAGATGAGATTGCCACGAGATGCCAGGAGTAAAGAATCCAAGTCTGCAGCTGTCATAGAAAGCTGGTGGGGCAATTTGATGCAGCAGAACGACGGGTCTCATCTTGAACCCCGGAACTTGAGCAACCCGCAAATGTTTCACTGGGAAAAGAGAAATTCTCGGAAACTCTACAGGGTTTATTGGTGGTATTTGATGATGTTTGATGTTTTTTGCCCCCATCATTCAACTATAAGATGACTTCAGTATGATTTACAGTTTCATCATCTTTCAGCATGTTTGAGCATGTTTCAGCTGTAAGATTCTCGCAGAAATCCATGCAACTGTGGCCTTTGGATTCCCTCAGGATGCGACAGTGTAGTCCATTGCTGATCAGCGTCCAACTAAGTAGAAACTTACATTGTATATGACATTGCTCAATCCTAATGTGTGTGTGTCTATAGATAATAAAGATCTATGCATGATTCACGCAAATCCACATCACTGGCTGCTGATTTTCTTTGTGGTAGTGCGATTTTGTTTGTGGTCTAACAAGCTGGCAAACCAGTCCAAATCTAAGTCGGCGGGCGGGTGAATCCTCAAGTCCTAACTGTTCTAACCTTTGAGCCGAGACCACTGAATGACAACCATGGGTATTGGTCAAGACCAAAGACATCCCGACCATTTTTCATGGGAAAATCCACTGTAAATGGGCTATGTTCTATAGCTATGTTAAATTACCAGAGGGTAATCGCTTTAAACATATTGTGCAACCAAACAATAGCCATATCCACTGGGAGAATCGTCTTGTTCGGGGTTCATCAACCTTCGGTGCAGCGCGGAATTTTCCCTGCAACAGTCGGCCCTTCGGACTGTGACCTCGCCTCAGTGGAGCAGTTGTACTGGATGCAGTCAGCAACGATGGGACACAATGGGAAACAATAGGATACCATAGGATACCATAGGTATGTATTAGTATGTTTTGTAATACATAGGTAATGTCGTATCAGGATGTAGTAGTGTAATCCTATAACATGTATTAATGTACCATAGGACGTAATGTCGTGTAATGTAGTGTGATGTTACGTCATGTAATGTTGTGCAATACAAGAATGGTATGTATCTAAAGGCAACATTCCCATATTCAGAAAATCTTCGCATACCATGTTTTCATCGTACTCCAGACCTGGGTTTTGGTATGTTACTTTGATAGGCATTTCAGCTCAATCTGGAGGGAA
>Ga0126342_10003372_pt1 | contig 26341 bp, 26 predicted proteins | sample Cyp1metagenome_FD_92528 | JGI IMG/M metagenome (GOLD analysis project Ga0126342, IMG submission 92528) | Coral microbial communities from Lord Howe Island, Old Settlement Bay, Australia - Cyphastrea 1 metagenome | ecosystem: Host-associated > Invertebrates > Cnidaria > Coral ...
GGCCGACCGGATATCGCTGTGGGATCAGCGTGGTCAAAAGAAGCTTGCGAGGCAGCAGCTTGGAACTTGTTGTGACAGGTGTCACTTTGGAGGATTCTGGATTGGGAGCTACCCCCATTAACAATATATATATAACATGTATATATATAACATGTACATATATATATATTATGTCTACATATATATAACATGTATACACATATATATATATAACATATTAATATATAATACTTACAATATATATATATATATAACATATATATATATAACACATATATATATAACATAAATATACATATAATATAACATATATATATAAAACATATATATATAACATATATTTATATCTATAACATATATATATATATATAATATACATAACTGTTTATACGTGGTTGACGTGGTTTCTTCCCAGTTTCCAAAGAGTCCCATGATGGAATCATGCCCACGTAGAGTCAATCATGAAACCAGCTCCAGCTCGGCTGTCAGTCCCCCCAGGAGAATCTGCCGTTGCCATGGAGTGATGCTCAGCATGGTAGCTAACAGGATGAAACAGATTACAATATCTTGGTCATATTCTTAAGAAGAATGGGAGTGTGCCATTCATGCCAAGAAAAATGAGTTGGTATCATAGAGAGGATTGCTTTCTGAAGCTTAGCGGGGAATCCGTGAAACCCACAACATGAGATTCGGGGTTCTTTGTGCTTAGCAAAGTGGTAAAACCATTTTTATAACCAAAAGCACAAACACCATTATTAACACCATATTTTTTTTTTTTTGTTGGGCTTACCATACGTTAATTATACCCATACCACATGGTTTCCAATGTTCAGATGGTGTGATTTGCCATGACTCCACGGCCACGGATCCTCTTTATACTCCGAGCGAAGGATGGAACTCAACGTGCTCCGCGTGAGTCACCGCGAAGTGAGCCGGTGCCAGGGGCTCCGAAAAATGGCGAGCTTCGGTGGTGTTGCAAGATGGCCAGCTGGTGACCATACGTTTGTCATCACTAGCAGGACTAGCAGGACCGAATCCAACCCAGAATCATGGTGTAGAGTTTCGTAAGTGTGAAAATGAAGCTTGTGATGGGAAAATCATGAAGTTTGAAGGGAAAAATATCAGCTCTTCAGCTCTTCACCAAGAAACACAATTGCTTCATGTTGCTTCTGGCTTCAGAAACAGACCGTTTTGACAACTCCAGCGAAAAGACCAGCCATGGGAGGCTGGGGAGATGAGTGCTGGAATCTCGGCACTTTTACCGCGCACCCGGTCCCCGAGGGGTGCAATAAATCAACCAACAAGCTAACCATATATAACCCACATGTAACTCACATGGGGATGGGTCAAAACCTATGAAATTACATGGAAATTAGCATATTTTGGGGAATAACAATCCAGCTATATCCAGCTATACCAGCTATGACTTAGGGTACCTAAGATACCATGCACCCATAACTCACATATAACTCACACAGCTTTCCATATTTCCGCAACAAAATCACCACGAGGGATCGAAAAAAGTCATTGGCCCAGGAAGGATGATGACAAGATCCATGTCATCTCGGGAGAGGCGGGTGCTACTTGTTCCAATTGTGTCCTTTCCATCAAAATTGCTGGTTAAAAAAGTCGTCATCCCCCAATTTCATTTGGATCAACGCGGTGTTTGACATAGATACCCTCTGGTAAACTAACATAGCTATTGAAAATGGTGATTTATAGTGGATTTACCAATAAAAAATGGTGATTTTCCATAGTTTTTTGTATGTTTACCAGAGGGTATGTCATATCATATATGTCATACATCTGTTCTTGATGGAATCTCCCCATTTTCTGCGCCTCAGGACGTCGCTCCCTGGCGCACCTTTGATGATTGCTGCGGCGCCTGGAAATTTCCTCATGGTCTGATGCAGTTCCTGAAAGACGCCGGGTTCAAGTGCCAGCCCCAGAGACAGATCTGAAGAGTTCGTTGGGAATAAAAAATCCCAGAAGTTGGTCACAATCAAAGAAGCCTCATATTTTCCTAGCATGATATCCATATGATATCCATATGATATCCATATGATATCCATATGATATCCATATGATATCCATGATCTCAATTACAGTGAAGAGTACATGTAGTACATCAGATCGCCACCGCCAGGGCGCCTACACCCATTCAAGCCTACACATGGCCTGTGCTCATGAACGGTAAGGTGGCTTTCGGGTGACATGGCTAGGGGTGGTCAGAAAACATGGGAAAAAATCACTGGTTTTCACCACCATAAAATGGTGAGATACCGGTAATCAAAAATGGTTGGCTTGGTTTCAAACATGTCTGATTCCTGGGATGTTCCAACATGTTCCAACCACTTTCATATGGTTTTCCCCATTGAACGGCGATAGTCTTAAAGTGTCCCACTACATAATAACTCCTGATTCTTATCATGTTACCCTGGTACCCAATACACTTGGCATACATGGGGTCTCATCAAAGAGAAAATCACCACTTTTACTGCTGAAAGCCACCATAAATGGGGTGGTTTTTTCGCCACCATTTCAATCCATGGTAACCACCCCCGGCCAGGATGTGATTGGTGTAGCAAAGACAGGAAGCGGCAAGACCTTAGGATATTTGCTGCCAGGCCCGATCGATGTTTCCATGGATTATTGTTTCTGGTTGCATCGTCATATGGAAAAGGTATGTGAGTCTTCATATGTCACAAGGGGGGTTGTGAAAATTATATGATGATTTTCGGGGACAAAACGAAGTGTCCCAAGTATTTGATGGCCATGACATGAGGATAAATCCCCCATGGATGGAGGCAAAATGTTCAGTGATTTCAGAGCTGCCTCGGTAGATTCACATCTATCTCTAGCCATTTTTTCTGAATTTTCACCGCCAGGGTACATCAAAGTCAAGCGCAACGAGGGCAAAGGCTTGCGTCACTTGGTGCCATCGTTGTGCCCCTGCCGTGCTTTCTGTTGGAGTTGACTTTGGATCGGCACCAAGATATCCCCAGAATCCCATGACCAAATCCCGTCACATTTATTTCGCACTGATTCTCCCGTTGTGCAAAAAAACAACCATTATCATCCTGTTACTAGTACTGTTGTTGTTATTATGACATATTATTACTATTATCATCACTATTATTACTATTATTATTATTATGAATATGAATATGTTATTATCCCATAATAAAGAATCCCATGATTGACAAGATCTCATCCTGCTCAGGATGTGACAATGGCCCTGCCATGCTGGTAATGGCTCCCACCAGCCGCTCGTGTGGAACATGGAACTCACCAGCAAACACATGGGCGAAACAACACAACAACGTTGGAACAATGGCGGTTTAAGCAACAAAAAGTGTGATTGAAGGGGATTTAATTAATGAAAACGATGGTTTAATATGATTTAACCAGATTTAACATGGTGGTTTGAGGATCTGACAAAGATGGGATAATAGGGATGATTCAATACCAATGAATTTACCACATGAAGGAGGGGTGAACATCCACAACTGGCTATAAGATGATGTGAAAGCCCAAGTTTCAGAGCGTTGGGTTTTGATCCATGGCCAGTTGGGGGAAAGCCATGCACAAATTGACAATAACTTGGGGTTAGGTGGGGATGGGTCAAAACCCTGGTACCTAGTGAACCCCAAAATAGCTGGTAAATGGATGTTCATCCCACTAAAAATGGTATTAATAGGTATTGACCCATACCCAGGTGACCATTTCACTGCAAAATCAAAGGTCTGTTTGAATGGCCTTAACCCTCTTCCACCATCTACATCGGACCTGGTATTTTAAGCTGAACCATGTTTTTTGAGGGGCCAAGGAGCACAGGACAACAACACGTTTTGTTGAGTTAGTTGACTGCAAGGACACATCCAAATCAACATGCCAAACCTAGGCATTCTTGCATTCTTGAAATCGCCAGTTTCGCCTCAAGATTAACATAATAAATTGGCAAGAGATTGCGATACACGGGGGATGATCAACTTGCCGCCCAGGAGAGCTTTGTCAACAGATCTATGAGGAAAGTGATCGCTTCGGTAAGCCTGCGATGATTGGCACGGCTTGTGTCTACGGCGGCGCACCGAAGAGAGATCAGCAAAAACAGTGCAGCTGGCATTTTTGGAGCGTGGTCAATGCAACAAAATGCAACAAAAAATCATAAATCGATATAAATCGTACCATTTATAGTTGATTTTCCCATTAAAACCTTCATAGTGGATATCCCTAGTGTTTTGATGACTTTTTGTCCCCAGAATTTGGAGAATGGCAGAGCCAGGCTGCGGAGCCAGCCGCAGTGCGTGGCAGCGACCCCGGGACGTCTCAACGATTTCCTGCGGGAGCGGTGCTGGTGATGCTTGCGCTTGGTGAGTCATGCTTTTCTTTGGATCTTTGAGCTGGGAACCGTGGTTTCCCAAGGTGATTTTACTGATTTCACCAAAGGTGTTTTGTGAGTAAAAGATGGTGTCCATCGCCTGGCCGCAGGAGGGCACCATCAATCTGAGTGTTTGCGACTACCTGGTCCTAGATGAGGCTTGGCCTTGGACCCTCCTATGGATGTCCTTTATGGGTTGCTTTTTACCATAGTCGATTCACAAAGCAATCGTTGCAGGCCGATCGAATGTTGTCACCTCAGTCGCAGCTCTCACTACATGATTCATCCCAGCCTGCGGTGGGATGTCGCATTGCAAGACGCCGAGAAACACGGATGCGTTGTCTACGACTGACTTTTTTTGCGGTTCTTATACGGGTGTGTCTGAAAATAAGGTATCCTAAAAACAAGATCAATCATCATCATCCCTATAGAAATAATACCCCCAAATTCCATAGACTGGTCATCATTCCTCAAATGAGCCATTGAACATACCCTCTGGTAATTTAATTAACATAGCTATTGAAAATGGCCATTTATAGTGAGTTTTCCCATTAAGCATGGTGATTTTCCCATCAGTTTGTTGTATGTTTACCAGGCCGGGTACCCTGGTGATTGGTTACTATTTTTGGAGTTATACTACCAAGGTTATAGGGGACTGGTTGATAAGCCATAGGGAAACCTATCTGGCTACCTATCAACCCAGCAACGAGGTTGGACATGGGCTTTGAGCCGCAGATTCAGGAGCTCGCCCGCTATCTGCCACAAGCCACTTGGTGATTTCACCACGATATGTAAACTAAACACCAGCTTTTTGATGGCTCTTGGGGAACCATATGCCATCAAATACCTACCTTTTTTGGGCTTGAAAGCTGAAAAGATGGTTTGGCTCAAGAATTTTGAGGACAGAAACGGTGAGAAAAATCATGTGCCCATTGCTTTTGCCCCGCAATTTGGCTGCATGTCATATACCTGCAATGTCCTTAACCCACCAATACATGGTATAAAGAGAAAGAACAAGTTTCTTTTTTGACACGACCAAAACAATGTAGGTCTGTGGGCATTGTAAGTATTTGATGCTGTGGGTATGTGTGTACAAACATATCATCAACAATATGCGCATTTGCCCGGAAATGCTGGATTTACAGCATCAATGACCATTGAAGAGTGGGGGAAAAGCTTATAAACCAGTGGATCATGTGGGTGTTGGTTAGAATAATGACCAACTCTTGGAGGAAAATCATCGTTCCGACCGAGGTTCGTCAGACGGCGCTGTACACCGCCACTTGGCCCCCAGAGGTGAAAGCGATTGCAAGGCAGCTGACCCAGGCCGGTGCTGGAGGGAGCTCTCCAAAACCGAGGAACTGCCGATGTTTGATGATTTTTGATGAGTTTAGGTTACCATAAACCCAAGAATTGATGAACATCGATGGTTTTTTGGGGGATGGAAATTGTTTTGGGAATTGGGGCTGGTTCTGCCGCAGAACTCTTGAAATCCTCGGCCAGGATCCAACCCACATCCAGGTGGGCAGTGAAGACAATGCAAGTGCCAATGCCGACATCACCCAGCACATTGTTGGAGTCTTAGACGTTTTGAAAGTGCCGAAAAAGTCGTCTCGTGTCGAATAAAAGTGTTTTTTTCTTGAGCCAATGTTGAGCTATAGTGGGTATGTTAATCCAAGGCACCAACAGTGGTTCTCCAGAGTTTCTCCATGGTTTTTCGATTTTCAAAAGGTCCGAAGTTTAAACATCCATTGCCAGGTGAGAGTTCGGAACGAACGAGACAAGATGACTTTCTTGGAGCAAGACATCTTCCCGAAATTGCAGAAGACCGGCGGCGTCGCTGGAATTCACCCAGCTGTAGCCACTGATAGCTGGGTATGGATCAATACCTATTAATACCATTTTTAGTGGGATGAACATCCATAAATCCCAGCTATTTTGATGTGAACTACAGGGGTACAAGGTTTTGACACACTGCCAGCTATTGATAGCTACTGTAACTCTTGTCCGTCGCTGTTCGGCCAGGACAGGTGGCGCTGCTTTGGTCTTTGTGAAGACCAAGAAGGATCCGCAGGGGATCAACAAGCCATCTACATTCCTGGAATTTTCTGATCATGTGTGGCTTCCGGTTGTTAAGCAGCGCTACTTGGATACGCATCCCACTTACTAAACCTTGTTTATGGATTAATAGCCATTGTTACACAACTGAAGATATTCCATATGTATACATAACCGGTTATGACATGTTATGACATCATTATGAAACCTGGCTGATTCTAGGGTCCTGCACAACTATGCTTAACCCGTGCAGGCTGCCACAGGACTCTATCAGACGCTGGGAAGCTCATGATGAGGTGTTCGATCGCCATGGGAAGCCACAGGATCCCCAAAACCATGGTTTCTTAAATGTCTTTGACACGTTTGATAGCTATATATATATATATATTTTTTAAAATGTGGTTTTATATACAGTATTACATATAATATAATATATATATATATATTATTAATACCATATCAATAAGCCATGTTTATTGGATCTTGTGGATCTTCCGAGGCTCTCCCGCGCTGGGGCTCCCATTGTTCAGCTGCACGGTCTGGCGCTCAAAAATCTTCGGGGCGGTCCCAAGGAATGGAATGGTTTCCACATCATTGCAATATATGATTAAAAAAAAAAAAAATAATGCAATATCATATAGTATAATTATAATATCATGAAACATATCGTTTTTGTTATGGTAGAAAACAATATAATGGAGTATGATGTGGTTCAATATGGTATATTACAGTATGATATAGCATATAATAGTAGAATATTGTATGATATGGTTTAAAAAGAATGATTTAGGATAATCGAAGGAAGTTTAGAAGGCAAACTTCCGACAATGTGGACAGATGGAAAAGCAGAGGTGGGAAGAGTCAGCGAAGAGAAAGAGTCAGGGAAGAGAAAGAGTTAGAAGAAGGAAGATGCAGGTGCTTAGAAAGGTGGAAAAGTCACGAAACACTGTGTTTTCCAATGTTTTGTGGCTCCGCAGGGTCGAAAAATAGGCTCGCTAAGCGGCGGGTTCGGAGCCATCTGGCCAGATGGCAGATAACACATTGCACGCTGTTGTGGCGCGAAGGAAGTCTCGCAGAATCGCTTCGTTTTCGATGCCGTCAAGTTAAATGATTGAAGAAGTCTCGCAGAAAAGCTTCGTTTTCGATGTTTTCAAGTCAAATAATTGAGGAAGTCTCGCGGAAAAGCTTCGTTTTTCAGGTTTCAACGTCTAAATTTCGAGGACGTCTCGCAGAATATCTTCGTTTTCAAGCTTGCAAATAGACAGATAAATAGACAGACAGATACATAGACAGATAGATAGACAGACAGATAGACAGACAGACAGATAGATAGATAGACAGATAGACACACAGACAGACAGACAGACAGACAGACAGACAGACAGACAGACAGACAGACAGATAGATAGATAGATAGACAGATAGATAGACAATGATAGACAGATAGATAGACGGATAGATAGACAGACAGACAGACAGATATATAAATAGATAAATAGACAGATAAATAGAAAAACATATAGATAGCCCGACACTTTAACCATCGTTCGATCCATCAGTGTGTTTGCTCTGCCATCCATGAGTCACAACAGCCAAGCTCTACTATAGGGTTTCCTATCTTTGAAGCTTCCGCCACCACCTTGTGCGGAACTACCGGTATAGAATAATATAAGATTAAAAAAGATAATATGGGATGGCCAATCGCTTTCTGGTTCTCAAGTCATTTCTCCCAAGATTGGGGGAGGTATTGTTCAACAAAATCTATTTTCCTTCGGGTTGATTTTGGTCAAGCTTCCCCTGTCCTTGTTTGAAGACTGATACTTTTCTACTTAGCAGATTGCTGCAGATTGGACTCAACAAATCATTCTGAACTCTTCAAGTTTCAATCTCTTCCCTTCATCTAGCTTGAGATACTAAGGAAATTGGTAGTTCCCTTTGATGATTGAGCTTCAAGTTGGCTGTTTTCCATTGGATTTCGCTGAGGAGATATGGATCAAAACCAGCGAGATCATGCTCTCCATGCCTTTAAGCAGGGAAAAGCCAAGGTTGGATGAGAACAGCATCATGAATTCTGGAGTTCTGTTGGAAAGTGTGATCTGAAATACGCTGGAAGAAAAATAAAACAACACACACCGTGCTAAGTCTCAAGAGAAATTGCTGACTCATTTGTGATGAGAGATGTAACCTGCGAGGTTTTGGTTGCAACCGATGTGGCTCAGAGAGGTTTGGACATCAAAAATGCTGGGAGCTCCGTGGCATGCTGCGATAATATGTGTAGTCAAGCTGAACTTGCCAATGTGGGGCCACACTCTAAGGTCCAGTTCGTTGTGAACTATGACGCGCCTGCCAACATGGAGGAGCGATGTGGAAATATTGGGTGGCATATAGACCTGTTTGGACTCACTTCAGACATCTTTCATGTCAATGTACTGTATACAGTAATCCTTCACTTTGGAGTTCTTGGGACGATTTGCCACCGTATTTTTTTTCGAGCTGAACAACAGCCATTTCTCCAGGACTATGTGCACAGAATCGGCCGTACAGGCCGCGCAGGTGAAAAAGGCCTGGTCGCTGCCGTTGCCCACAGTGCCGTGGCAGTCGTGGCAGTGGTGTCGTGCAGGTGATGCCTACACCTGTCTGTATGAGTCAGAGAACGCGTCTCTTGGTGCAACAAGGGCCAATAGTAGCATTCGATGATGGAGATGTCATTCGAAAATCTGCTGAGTTTTTTTTTTTGATGTTTTCCCAAGCTGCTCTCAGGATTGCCAAGGGAATCCAAACGATGTTTATCAAATCTGGTCAGGACCAGCCCCTGAGCCATGCCATGGTTAAAGGGCAGTTCTGAACACAGAAGTGTCAGCAAGTGTCCACAAAATTGGGCAAAAACTCAAGATGGCAATCTGAATTAATTATCAACCAGATTATAAACCATGGGATTTTCAGGTACCCGATTTTCAGACACTATGTCGCTATGTCATCCAGACATATCCAGACAAAATTTGCATGAATGCAGGAAATCCCCGCCGACCTCAAGGACATCGCCCGAGGCAGTGTGAGCGCTGAATGGGGACGCTTGGACTTGCAAGAAACTCAAACTCAAACCATCTAAAAAATAAAAAATGGAAAGACGATGAAGCATGAACCATTGATCCTGGTAATTCCTGGTATATATATATATAGATAATTTCCTGGTATATATTTAATTATATATATATATGTGTGTTTTAACAAAAGAATGGAAGATGCTAATGGATTGAGGCTTTCCAATCCCTGGAAAAGACATGTTTGATCTGGCAATCATCGACATGAAGCAGTGACAATCTCCGACATCTAAGGAGGTGGCGGAGGTGGCGGAGGTGCCTTGGCAAGCATGTTTTACACCACCGCTGAGGCAACCATTGATGTCCTTGACCCTTGACTTGAGGCAACCTCAACGGACAATGGGGTGGAAAGTATGCCCAAGGCCAATTGAATTGCCAGAACTTCTTGCCAAGAAGCAGTTTCAAATGTGGACAATCTTCGCAATTAGATGGGTGGACATAATATATACATCATATATATATATACACAAAGATAGATAGATAGATAGATAGATAGATAGATAGATAGATAGATTAGATTAGACTGGATTAGATTCGATTAGATTAGATTAGATAGATAGATAGGATAGGATAGGATAGGATAGGATAGGATAAGATTAGATTAGATTAGATAGATAGATAGATAGGTAGGTAGATAGGCAGATAGGGAGATAGTGAGATAGGGAGATAGGTAGACAGGTAGACAGGTAGACAGGTGGACAGGTAGACAGGTAGACAGGTAGACAGGTAGACAGGTAGGTAGGTAGGTAGATAGACAGACAGACAGACAGATAGATACATATAGAATTGGGTATAGATATGTAATATAAATATGAATGCAAGAACCATTTCAGCAACAAAACTTTGCATTGTTGGAGCGCTGGAGGTAATGACTCTTACACCGGTGGCTACGATCCCAGTGGTGGTTGCCAACTCAGGGGAGATCGACACGGGACGCTGGTCCCGTGGTGATCCGTCGTGCTGATCCGTGTGGCACAGGTTGGTGATGCCTCAAAGAGTCAGGTGTGGCACTTGTTCGTGGTGAAGGAAAAATACCCTCTGGTAAACATACAAAAAACTATGGAAAATCACCATTTTTAATGGGAAAATCCACGATTTCTATGGCCATTTTCAATAGCTATGTTAAATTACCAGAGGGTAAAAATATCTATCCAATCTTGCGATCCAATTTGGACAGTTGAATCCATTAGAGGCTACTCTTGGATACTGGAAGGCTTTTTTAAAGAGCTTTCCTTTCAGAACTCTGCTCTCGAAGGTGTACAAAACACCTCTATGAGTTTTGGGCCATGAACCGGGCCTTTGTTGCCTCGGGTGCCACGCACCCCTTTTCCACAGACGACCAACAGACGTCGTCCTTCGCCGCGCCGGTGCGTCCGGGGTTGCTACGCGGCCTGCTGGTCATGGTGATCAGGCCGCTCGCTGACCCTTTCTCAACGGGACATATCCATCAAAACAGTGCAGCAAAAATTAAGCTCCATGATATGATACGACATATATGCAGAATGACATATATGTCGATATACCTCATATGGTGGGGAGCTGGTCACAGGGGGTGTCAAGAACAGATAAATCAGTGTGGTCTGCTGTGTTCCTGCTTGTCAGAAAGGGGCAGGAGCAGACCGGAGCAGACTGGGGAGGCCGAGAACCTCCCAAAACGGGAGCCTCCATTTTGATGACCAAAATTCCCCACGGGGATCGCGAATCCCTTCCGACCTGGTCCCTTGAGACTCCGGCACTTAGACACATGCAGCTGGAAATGGCCACGGTATGGGCACTATGTGCACCATGGGCACATGCAGAGTTGGTACAAAAGGCCTGAGAGCCTGTCTTTGGTGCCACAGAACACAACTCCCGCAACTTCGGCTCAAAATCTTTCCCCAGAGCGTGGAATTCCCAATTTTGACGCCGTTGAACGACGCCTGGCTGTTGCCTCATTCTCGGAAGTGCAAAAGAAAGCCACTAAACATTTAGCCTTGGCTCATCCGAAGAATGTAAAATGGTCTGGAAAGAATTGGAAACATGGATCGTTGAGTCTTTCTTTGATCATGAAGCTTTCTCCGAAAACCACAGCAAGGCATTCGGATCGACATAATCAGTTCTATTCAGATATGCCATAGATATGTATGTGTGTGTATATATATAGATACACACACATAAGTATATGACATACATGCATGCCTACCTACTTACCTACCCACCTACCTACCTACCTACCTACGTACGTATGTACGTACGTGTAATCTTATTTATATATATATATACATAGATATGAGATATGATTGATATAGCTTCAGTGGGCCAGGGCCTGAAGGCACCACGTTTCTCACAATTTTCTGAGGCCGAGATTCTGAGTTTCCGGCACTTCAGGCCCAGGCCCGTGCTGTTTGAAATCGTGGTTTGTTGACCCGGGGACCTCACCACCATGGGAGGCTTGCACTACGGGCCAGGCGGGGAATTGAGCAGTCGCCATGGTTGAGCATCTGAGGAGCGGAGCTGTGGGTTCTGGCAGGGGAATGACCATTGGAATCGATCTTCTCCGGAAAGACAAGGGCGGCAACCCTGAGGCGCAGAGAATGACAGTTGATGTGTCTCAAGTCAAATTGCAACAAGGTCTTGAGTGATGTTCACGCCAATGACATCTGGTGAATAAATGTTATTTCATTTTTGCACCATTAAGAGCTTTGAATGTTTGGCCAGGAAGTGAAAGAGTCAGAGAAGAGACGTTTCAGTCGCTAACTCAGCTGCTGGTTTTTGGACCAGCTGAACCCGTCGCGAACCCGTCGCGCCAGCTGAAGCGCAGTGACATCTGGGATGCCCAATGGCCATCAATGGCCGGCAGATGCCCCGGCAGCCCGGCAGGAGATCCAAAGCTCATTGACAAAGTGCTGGAGCTGGATTCACAATGGGTGCCCCGGCAGAACACCGAAGCTCCTGGTGGATGACTGCAACCCACCAACAGCGTGTCAGGTGAAGCAGAAGTTCCAGTTGGATGAAAAACGCAAGGAGGTGAACAAGGTGCAAAGTCAGATCACTGAAAAGAAGAAAGCCTCCAAAGGGCAAGACAAGTGTCCTGCACTCAGCACTTAAATCTACACCAAACTGATGATAAGAATTGACAAAGGCACTGTCAACTCACACTTCACCATTACCCTCTGGTAATTTAACATAGCTATTGAAAATCACCATAGAAATAGTGGATTTTCCCATTGAAAATGGTGATTTTCCATAGTTATGTTAGTTTACCAGAGGGTAAATTTTGCATGTCTGGAACAGTGACTTGATCGACAGCAATTGATGTGACCTGATTCCACCCGTTCTGTGCCCAGGTGAAGATCTGTTGACGCAAAAGACTGCGCTGGAGGCCGGATGACCGGAGCAATGACCCGTAGGATCCCGTAGGGCCTGTGGGATCTGTGGGATCCTTCTGGTGCCTTTCAGTTTCTGCAGTGTTGATGAGGATGAGGATAAACTCTGATGATGACACGAGTGATAACGATGAAGTATCTCAATGAGCATCATGAATTCAATGAGCTATCACCATCAGCATGGGGACAATGATGGGAATGTTTTTTTTCTGTTTCTTTCTGCCCATGTTTTTTGTTTTGCTCAGGGCGAAGCTGCAAATATCGAGCAGATCTGCGACGAGATGATGGGTCAACGGGTTGGCAGCTTAAGTCTGCGATTTGCATGTGTCGTCATGAAGGGTGCAATTGAAAGCACGTGGTTTGGACTCGGTTCCGAGTCCGGATCAAGTCCATGTGTGGCATGAACATCCAACAAAAAATGCGGAACCAGGATGAGAGTGTGCAGTTTGTACTTGGCATTGGCCAAGGATAAGCTCTTGGGCTCCATCGGCAATATTGTCGCAGCCTTGGCATTCCACAGCTTCAGCGCCGGATTTCGTTGATTTCTGCGGGCCAAGGTTCATGACAGTGTGCCTGTCTCACAAGACGAGGAAAAGGACAACAAGGAGAGGGGTTTGGTGACAGGGTCCCTGTGCAAATGCTTGTTTTTCCTTTTTTTGAGGTTGTTTAAGTGCAATTTTGTGCATATAGAAGCAGACAATTGTGGAAACTCTGCTGGGGCGGAACAACCTCTAGACGTCAGGTAGTTGCGACCTGGGGAATTCCCCGCAGCTTTGAGGGCAAGACATACCAGGTGTGGAAGAGCCTTCATTCAGCAACCTCCTACTGCATGATGACAGTTTCTTTCCTATGGTTTCCTATGTTTTGTTCATCACTTGTTCGGAATTTCAACGTTTTTCAACACCGACTTTTTCAAGAACATGTTCAAGATGTGGGCTGTTTGCTGTAGAAACCCCACAGCCAAAGCTGGGAAAGAGCGAAGAAAGTCGCCGAGCATGCCTGTAATATCATTAATATGCATGATATAATGATAATATATATATATACACGTACATCTACATCTACATCTATATCTATATCTATATGTGTAGATGTATCTAATGGAGCTCGCCGAGCTGGATCTTTCACCGCTTCGAGGCCAACGGTTTCAGACCGCACTTCGAGCTGCTGGAGATGATCGGAGCAGTGGAGTTTGAAGCCGGCAACGAGGCCAGGCGGCCCGGGAAGCGGTGAGGGTTTTGGGCTTTGGAAGGTCGGAACTCAATGGTAAACTAATAATTAGTGAGTTTTCCCATTAAAAATTGTGATTTTCCATAGTTAACTGGTTTTTTTGGAAACCCAATATTAATGGAAAATCAATGGAATGGATGAATGGCTGGTGGTTTGGAACCATGGAATTTTGAATGACTTTATATTGGGAATGTCATCATCCCAACTGACTTTAACTCCATCATTTTTCACTGGGATGGAATGATGTGGACCTCAGGTGGCGGGCCATCGCGGCTACTTCCTGACTGGTCCTGGAGTTCTTTTGAACCAAGCGCTGATCAACTATGGTTTAAGCCTTGGGATGACACTGAAATGCCCACAGAATGCTCACAGAAGTAGCTTCTTTCCGCTGGTTTCTCTGCGGAAAAAACACTCTGCGGATTCGAAGTTCTTGGAACATCTCCAGAGTCTTATGATAAAACAAATTGGCCAGTGTGATTTAATCGATTTGCTGTGATCATTTGATATTGTTTGCATCTTTGCCTTTGAGGTCTTGCTTTCCTTTCGCAACGTGGCTACACTCCGTTGCTGGGACCTTGACCGAAACGATGGACCCGGATGGCCCAATGGAACTGACTCTCGAACGCTGCAGGCAGCCACCATTCTTCATGAAGAAGGACGGCCACAAAGGGCGGGTTGCAGATGTTCTCCACGAAAATCCGAATAGGTCAACCCCGGGACACAAAAAATCTGCAAAATCGTGGCAGTATGACATGGCCTTTGAAAAATGGAAGGCTACGAAGGTTTCATGTTTCTTAACTTAGTTTTCTCCAGGGATTTCCCGGCTGATTTGTAATTAGAGAGTTGTTGCATGGATCCCAATAATCCCTTTCACCCTAATAAAAGATGGAATTGATGGAATCCAGAAACTCTGGTGGAATGAATCTATTCATTTTGGCGATCAAAAAACATAAAAAACGTCGGAATGTTGGTGATCTCAGGACCTGATGGCAAAGACTGCTGAGTTGGTGCTAAGCTCAGCTCAGCTCTACCGCTGACTTTTCTCGGCGCTGAGAAGTCGTGGCTCTCAGGAAGACTACGATGATGTGCTTTACAAGGTCGTCGAAGACAAGGACTGTTGAGGATGGCTTTACAAGGATTGTTGCAGTGGGACAGATTATATATTCCTGGGATGGTTTTCAAGTTGAACCAGAGCTTTGCTCCGTAACCTCTGGAGCTTTCAATTGTCCTCAAAAGCTCCACAGTGCAGGATCATCCTGAACTGGACAAGTACCTCATCGCAACGTCGGACTGCGAAACGTCAAACGTCATTTAAGTCACTTGGATCTGGGTGATTTTTGTAGATCCATGGTGAATCCATGGTGAATCCATGGTGATCCAAATCAACTTTTGGTGACCCAAAAATCACACAGGAGCAGCCAATCTCAGCTTTCCATCGGGGACAGAACATTGACAAGGCCTTACCAGATTGAAAGAGCTATGCTGATGTTCCGCTATTGAAGAAACTGGAATCGTTCTAGAGTCTGATACTTCACATAAAGCTACATGCAAAGGTAGACGGGTTTCTTGCCACCCCAAGCCGAGCTCATCGCCAGACTCGCTTCCCCCTGCGCTACGTGGGCCTGTCTTCGTGCTTCCGACGGGAGGCAGGTAGCAGTGGCCCAATCCTGAGAGACATCAGACTCTTTGCCCTTTGGCAACTTTGCTACAGGCTTTTTGCCTCCCTTGTTTCAAGATTGAATAGAGGATAATGCAGAGGATAATTAGCATCCTTTCTAAATCATTCTTTCCATGGTTAGTGACAGACGATGGTGGATGTAGATTTGATTTTGATCCCAAGCCTCAGGTCGCGATATTCGTGGCATCTTCCGAGTACATCAATTCGAGAAGATTGAGCAGTTTGTTCTCAGTGACCCAGAGAAGCAGCAGACTCAGATGAAGAAATTTAGTACTTCGCAAGCGCTCCAGCCAGTTCATGAGTCAGGGTAGGAGTCCGAAGTTCTTGAGGCTTTGTTTTCATGAATGATTTTCAAAATCCGAAAACAAACAGACCATCAGACTGGCGCTGTTTGCATAGAAGAAACAAGTAAGCTCCGGCTGAGGTCATGGGATGAGCATGAGTCCATGATTGCCATGGCTCAGGCGATGAAATCTGTGAGAATCTGTTGGAACTGTTGCCGCCCATACAGAATTTGAAGGAGTTCTACCAGAGCTTGGGCATCCCATACAGAACGGTGGCCATTGTCTCGGGCGAACTGAACAACGCTGCAGCCAAGAAGTGCGGCTATTGGGGGGCAGGATGGACCTTGACCAAACAGGATTCATTTTGACATGGGGATATCGGACTTTCAGCAGCTTCATTTCTTGTTTTTTTCCATCAATTAGTGCTTTGTTGCCTCGGAGGTATGACTTGGAAGGATGGTTTCCTGGTGATGCTGAGGGCAAAGGCAAGCCGAGCGCTTAACAAAGCCGTTGAAAAAATCCACAACCTTCCATGGTTCAGAAGGGAAACACCAGGCCTACGGTGACCTATGGTGACCTTGCCGGTGGTTTCGCAGTTTCGGCGGCGATGCGACAGCAGTTCTGAGGTACAGAGAGTTGGTGTCGTGCTCAAACTGTACAGACTATCAGGCACGACATCAGCATGGCCTGGATGGCCTGGATGGTGACATTTGACCATGGGAAGGATGGGGCATGGTGAGGCACGCGCGATGCAAACGAAGTTTGGCTTCAGACCAGAGGATCCGCTTTTGGCCTCAGAAAATCCAACTCGCTTTCGCAGTTTGGTGCTGCAGGGCAGTCACATATGGGTGATGTCTTGGATGCTTCTTTGCTGAATTTCGATTGGTGAATTTGGTGAGGTTTTGCCACATGCTGAATAGCACTCTTTGCGCAACCGCCGCGCTCTTGGAATCTTTTTAAGCATTGATGGAGTATTGAGATTCAGAGTTTTCCACATTTTTCCACAACATCTTAGGAGCGAGCTATGTGCTGCGTGGTCGAGAATTATCAAGAAGAGGATGGCGTCAGGGTGCGCTCATGCAGATTACAAGCAATTGGCATCTGGCCATGTTGAGCCTGTGTTTGTATGTCAAACTTCCAGGTGCAGTTTGGATAGATATAGCAACCTGCCACGTGGCTGTATGAGGTGCCACGTGCGTTGGTGCCATTCCTCCTGGGACAGGACACCTGCTGAATTTGTGGAAGAAATTTCTGAATGATCCATTTCCAATATCTGTTACAATCGCTCTGGGAGCAGGAGTTCTTCCCCTTTGTGAAGACGTTGAAGGAAGAACGACCAGCAGCCAAAAGCAAGGCTGGGGGCATCTGCCATTCAAAAACAAAGTCATACCGAGCCATGCCCACATGGGAAGCCAAATCTGCACATGAATTTCGCTTCTGCTGGAAGGCAAAGAGCCAAAAGCTTAGGAAGCTCAGATAAGTGCAGAAAGCAACATTTGGATTCTTTGATGGTTGCTTACAATATCAACAAGTATTCAGATAATGAAAAATATGCATTTGACTGAGGCAAAAAATAAAATATAGATAGAATCATCCGAAAAAAAAACATAATAAAATGATTTATGAAGAAATTCCTATTATAGGGAAGGCTTTATAATAATTGATATTTTATTATCGTGGCTAAATTACATTAAAAACAATTAAAAAAATATTCAAAAATACTTTCCCAACTGAGAATTATCCTAATATAGATTTTAATTATATTGAACAATTAGGATATATAAATTCCTTAATTTGTAAAGATTTTGTACGTAACCGTGCCCGTACACCCCATTTGGAAACTCAATGCGTTTACTTGCTTTGTTGCGTTTGGTTGGGGGGAAAGATTTCTGGAAGTCGGTGCGTGCTGCGTCCAGGTGGTGTTTTGGAAGACATGTGGGTGCAAGTCAAATTATAAGGTCCGGAACAAGGTCCGGGGCCACCCCCGTTCCATACCCCGGTTCCGTACCCCCGTTCCATATCCCCGTTCCATACCCCCGTTCCATACCCCCGTTTGAAGGATCCGTTCCATACCTCTCTTCCATACCTCTCTTCCATATCTCCGATCCATACCTCATGATAATTTATTGAATTTGAACGCATATACATGAGCGCACATACATACATGAGTGCATACATGCGCCTGCAGCACTTACAACTGCTACCTACTTTGTTGTGTGATGGTAGGGATGCACTTGGCTACTGCCAGCTGGCAATTTAATAATTATTTGCTGCGTTGCTCCTGCTCCAAACTGCCAATTTTGATAAAGATGTGCTACCTGGTGGCAGTGCTGTGGAGTGGACCGTTTTGTTCCAGACCCCGTTCCATACCGTTCCATACCCGTTCTAGACCCGGACCACCCATAAACCAATCCCTGACCCACTCCCGGATGAATAAGCGGTAGACTCTTACATAGACTGTTCTTAACCTATCCTGTGGGTTATGGGAGCCTATAATCTTATTACGCGGATATATAATTTACCCGATAGGGACTTCTGAATTTTAAAAGTAGGAAATGGGACCCGTACGATAGGTTTGAAGTTGAATGGATAGCTTTATATGCTAGTTAGTGGGTAATATTGGCTACTGATTCTTCTTTAATTAGTATTTGAATACTAATTATATATACCAAAATTCCATTGAATAAATTTATAATAAATATAATATATAAATAGAAAAAAAAAAAATATATTTAAAATAAATTATATATTTATTATTTATATTTATGCATAATATAATTTATATTTTATTAAATTTAAAAGGTTTGGAATAAATTTAAATTATATTTTTTTAAATATAACCGGATTATTGTGGAAATTTATATATATAATTTTAATTTATAAATATATTTTGGAAAATTGATATTTTAATTTGTATTTTGATAGATTTGGAATTTTTCTAATATATTGATTTTATTGGGAATTGGATAATATTTAATTTTATTTTATTGAAATTTGGGAATGGGAATATATTGAAATAATAAAAGAAATTAAAGGCGAAGAATTGGAATTATTATAAAATTATTAAAAGATATGAGAATAATTTTATATTATTATTATTGCTATTATAATAATAATATTTAAATATTATATATGGAGGATGGATTAGATTGCGAAATTTAGGAAATAATATTTTTAAATAATTTGAATTTTATATATTTAAAATTTATTTGATTTATAATAAATAATTAAAATTCAATTTTATATTGAAATTGGAATAATTATTTTATGTTTTTTAGAAATAATTATTTTTTTAATTTTTAATTAAATATTATTAAAATATTATTTAAATAATATTATATATTAGGATCGGCCTAGCGGGGAATTACGATAGGAATAAAAATTAATATATTTAAAATATATTTTTAAAAAATAGGAATAATTCGAAATAATATTATTAAATTAAATTAATAAATTATAATATATAATCTGTAGGAATAGTTAATTGTTATAAATTTAAATTTCCAAATTTTCGGCGGGTTAATATAATAAATTATTTATTAATAGGAATATTTAATTCCAAAAAATATATTAAAATATTAATTAATATATTTTATAATATTATATATTAAATTCCATATAGGTTTATTAATTTATAAATCGACATTTCCAAAATTATAACGAATTATAATTATTAAAAATAAAATCGTATATATATATATATTCAAAATTAAGGTTTCAAATTCAAAAATAATATAGGAAATCAAATCGGATCTTGCTAATAACCATAATCATAAGAAAGAAAAAACACATATATTATAATTATTGCAATATAATAATATACTATAATTTATTATAAAAATAGATTATTTAATTCTGAACCGAACCAATAAATTCAGGAAAAAACTAATCCCAACCTTACCAACAAAAAAAAGAACAGAAATATAGGAAATACCGAATATCAATCGGAAACCCGCATTGGTATTTTTAATTACCTATATATATATAAACCGTTACTCTTCACGTACCACCAAATACTCCCCAAAATTGCTACCAAAAACTAATTCCCAAAGCGAATTACCAAAGTTGCGTTATCGAAGCCTATTTCGCGTACAGCAAGGTCCATAATTATTCCAAAAAAATTTAAAGCTGCTCCCCAAAATTCTTCCCAAAATCTGCTCTCCAAAGCTGGTTCCCGAAGCTGCCCCAGAGCAGCTCTCCACAACCCCGAAGCTAGTTCCCAATATTATTCCCAAAAATGTTCCGGAAATAAATTCCCCAAAATTATTCAAAATTGTTATTAAAAATTTGAGAAGGGGTAACACGAAAGGTAAATATTTCACAGGGAACGCGGGGGATCACTCAGTGCGAAAGCCGACATGCGACCGGGCCCTTTTCTGCTGACACCAAGCCTTAGCCTTGTCAATAGAAATGTCATGCGTTAGAAAATCACCGCTTTGACAGAACCATTTGGACGTATATTGTCTAACGCACACATCGTGCGGGGAAAAACAAATACGGTCAGTGTTAGCACAAACCTCAAAGTCGCTTTTGCGGTACCTATGGATACTCGAACCTGTTATTTTCATCGTACCGTTAAGTACGGGGCAAATGGATGTCGAAAAATTCAAATTGCGAGTCGGATGATAATAATGAAGATGATAATAATGATGAAGATGATGACGATGATGTTGATGATGAGACACTGCGAAGGGGCTGCTGTGTAAAGAGACACATAAGGCATGAGACGAGAGTTCACTTGGGGGGGGGCATGGAATTAGACATTCAGAGCAGAGCGGAGATATCTGGATCCAAAAAAAGATCACCCCCACGATGTCCATGGTTGCTCATCACTTAGTCCATTTTTAAATAGCCATTTGGAGGTATATATTGTCAGATACACACATCGTGCGGGGAAAAAAAACACGGTCAGTGTTAGCACAAACTCCAATGTGTCTTTTTGCGGTCACTTTCATCGCACCGTTAGGTACTTGGAAAATGGATGTCGAAAAATCCGAATTTCAAGTCGAATGATGATGGTGATAAGGAGGATAATGATGATGATGTTGATAATGATGATAATGAAGGTGATGATGACGAGACACTGCGAAGGGGCTGCTGCGTAAAGAGACATACCTGGCATATGGCGAGAGTTTGCTTTGAGGGGGGGGGAGGGGGGGGAGGGGTGAAGAGGGGCCCTAGCGTCTACTTCAAGATCAGCTAAGGCGTCTTCCCCAATGACAGCATTCTTTTACTCAGCGTTCTGCCGGTCAATGCTCTGTCTACAAAGTTACTTTATTATACCTCTTGAACCTTGAGGGGCGCATATAAATGTGCTCAATACTCATGCATGTACCTCTGTAGGTACAGGTCGAAACAAAAACACAGGCACAAATTCAAAAGCAATGAATAGAGCACTACGCCTTGTCGTACCCAATTGATATTAAGAGTATCTTCCTATTTTTTCTATATAATGACAAATAGCAAAAATAAACCGGAGTTACGCAGTGGCTTCGAATTAAAAAATATATGAAAGCAGCGAATGTCTTAAGGACATGCCAAAAAAAGAACAACGGATTCGCTAATTTTTCCAATAGTGACCAATGATGCTTCGCGCACGGTCTTTCCATAGGCAAAATGCCTCGCTCTACCGGTGAAAATTCGAATTGAAATGGTTGATTCGCAAAATTCAGAAATTCCGGTCATACGAAAAACAATTGACCAAATCACGAAATAAACGGAAATAGCGGATCTCCAAAATTACTCATTCAAGCGAACAATGGACAAAAATCGAAATTGGTAAGTTTTTGGAGTTCGCTCCATTCGGAGTGGTCTGCTCGCAGAAAATTTCATGGAGATAAATATGGATAGTATTTCTATTTACAAGAATATTTATTTTACATTAAATTGAAATTCGGATACTTGTGGTATTATCTCTATCTAAAAGAATATATATCATCTTGTGGAAATAAATTGATATACAGAAAAATTATATACGACCTTTCATATTGTATTATCTTCAATTAAAAAAATATACACTTACTCATCACCAATTACTTTATCTCCATGGTTTGGACGAAGAAGATAAGGATCCACCCCAACCAAAATTGTCCTGATATATTGATGTTTGATCTTCATATGCCTTTCTCTTTTTCTCCTTCTGTCTTTCCTTTCTTGTAGCGGTATACTTCATCTTCTGGTTAGCTTATTTGTAATAATATCATTTATTCCACGATATATCAGAAGGATTTAGATAAATAAGAATTGGATTGTATACATCACGATCATTTGGAGCAACCATAAAGATATTATAATCACCATATAAGCAAATTTCATTTACCTTGAAATAAAATTCACCCATATAGTTTATATAATCTTCATCTTTATAATATTCAGGGTATTCCTCACATACCAAACGTGAATGATCCCACTCAACAACTGTCAGTATACAATTCAACAATCACCCTTGCCCGTTGTCTTCTTCATGAGTTCGTCGGTATATGAAACTGTTATAATATTATCCAAATTTATTACAAGAAAATCAAGATCCCGATAATTACAAGAAATGAAATGTTTGACCCTGATTGGAGGGTATATTGAATCAAAATTCTTGCGTAGGGCTTGTGTTACAGCACCCATCATCCTGATAATCCAGAATTAAATTAGGCTGTCTTGATATGTAGGGACACCTGGAGATTTTGGTGTAGTATAATAGCATGCCTTATTTCCATTACCTAGAATAACATTAATTTGATATCTAGTACACTCAAAAATCATAACAACTAAACACTCACCAACAATACCAGGAGTGCGTATTTCTGTCCAACGTAATAAATACCGACACGTGTCATCTTCATCCTGGCTCGTATCAAATCAACAATCTTATCTATATCACGGTTCTTTATCTTTCTCCAAGATATTTCAAAGATTGCCCATGAGATTTGTCGAACTCGTATGTCGTTGTTATCTGTATGATATCCAATAATTTGCCTGATATTGCCTTTCCTATACGAATTGCCTCATCAAATCATGGTAATTATTGAAATAAATTTTAAATTGCACCTCTTCGAATCTCTTTTTATGAGGATATAATGAATCAATTTCATAATTTTATGAAGGTTATTTTTCAAATCTATTTCTATATCTCTCACCTAATAAAATATTAATATTACTATTTTTTTAATTATATTATATTTTTAAGTCCACATAAAATTATTTCAAATATATCTGAATTTTACTATATTTTATATTATAAATCAAAAAATAAATCGAATTAAATAAAATCATAATTATTGTTAGAATTCCCGTTATAATAGAAATTCCAATATTCTTTAAATAAAATACGGTAGTCCACCTTACATTACTAAAATAATATATCTAAAAAATGCCTACCCAAGATAAAAAGGAATTTAATATTATTAAAAAAATTATAATTCAAATAATTAATTACAAAAAAAAATAATATAAATACAAAATTCTAAAAAATAAAAAATCCATATTAACCATATAAATATTAATACATATAAAAATATACCATATGCATAAAAATTCAATCAATTTATTTATTTCCTTTCAAACTATAATATTTAAAAAAAATAAATAATCCAATTTTTTTTTATAAAAAATACAAAATCTAGGTTAATTATATAGAAACTACCATATTTTAAGGGAAAAACAAAATATATAATAATTTAATTTTTATAATTTTTTAGTGAAAATCCCAAAGCAAATAATTTATATATATATATATATTAAATTTATTATTTAATTATTATTTTTTTATAAATTTAAAATTATATAAATATATATAAAATAATAAACCTATATTATAATAATATTTATTAATTTAAAAATATAATATAATATATATATAAAATAAAATTATTTTTAATATATAATTATAATATATTAATAATAATTTTTAAAATATATTATATTAATTTATATTATATTTATTATAATAAATTATATAATTTATTTTAATATTGTAAATTATATATATATATTTTATATTATTTTATTAAATACTAGAGACAATTGGTGTTATGCCTGGGGATCTTGGGGATTTCCGCGGACGTCTGGATATGAGAATTGGACTAGGTTCGAGCTGGTATCTAATTCTTTAGAGCTATACCCTATAAAACGATAAACATATTTATTTGTATAAATTAATATATATAATTTACTGCTTTTATCATATTTAATCTCAATTTAATTGTATTTATTGCATTTATTGAGCCATATTTTGTCCAGTATTTTAAAGATTAACAAATTTAATTTAGAATTCCAAATTAAATCTTTAAAAAATCAAGGGGGAATTGATAACCCGGGTTGACTTATGTTTTAGCCAGGGAAAATTCCAAGAAAAATAATATTATATAATTTTCAAATATTTTGTTTTCAAATACTTATAAATGTACAATAGTCCGGTGTCCCTGAAAAATGTCCTTGTTAAAAAATTAATTAAAATATGTTGTCAATATTAAAATTTATTTAGGTTATCTGTAATACAAATAATGGTCGGCGTACAACCGCATTTTTAGCAAATTACAAAAATTCAAAGAACTTATTTATTGTCCCTCAAAATATTCTTTCTAAAAAATCATGACCTACGAAATCCTTGCAAAAAATAGGAACTCCGGATTAGCCATATAAAAAAATAATATATTTTTGCATTAAAAAAAACCATTTTTTACGACAACCCAGATTATTACATTTTTAAAGTAAAAATTCCAAAGGGAATCATTTATATATAATTTTTCATTACATTTTTATTTTCCATTTCACCTTCATATTTTCTACTTATAAACATCCATTCAAGCGGCAAGCTATTTGGTTTTCATTTAATACCCAATTTTCAAATTATTAATAAATATACCAAAAAAATCCCAAAAACAAATTCCTAAAATTTTCCTAAAAAAACCTCTTAAAAAATAAAAAATCGTTAAATAACAAAATTTCCTTAATATTTTTTTTTTTCCGGCCAAATATATTCCTTAAAAAATATAATTTTTTAAAGATATCATATCTTGTATTCTTTAAATAAAATTTCCAAGAAAATCCACTAAATTACATTACACTACATTCCACAACACTAAAACTACACTCCACTACACGACAATCCACCCCTTTAAGGAAAGAAGATAAGAGGGGGTAAAAACTAAAATATTTCACTTAAGACCCCCCCCACATACCTAAAAATATTTCACCTTCCTAAAATAAAATATTTCAGCTAAAAAATTCTAGTCTATAATAGCTTTGGGCGTAGTTAAATTCAAGGCTAAACATCATATTCTAAAGGCTATTTAACAAATTCATTTTTTTATTTATTTTCTCAGAAACCGGCAATTACCATTTACCTAGTTATCAGTATTTGCGCATGGGTCCTACCCACGTAAGGACTAAAAAGGAATAAAGCCCGGAGGAACCTCCCTCCACGTTTTTTAACACCCAAAAAAATATGTAGGGGGGAGATATATTTCATATAATCAAGAAAAATATTTCTCAGATTTTTTTTACTTTACCCCTCCCCCCAAATATTCCAGGGTAAAGGGGGGGAATATACGATACTACATTATAATACACTACATTCCACTACACTACACTACCTTCCACTACACTTCATTACATTACACTACACTTCAGTACACTCCACTACACTACAATTACAGCTACAACTACAGAACTACACCCCACTACACTCTACTACACTACACTACACTACCTTCCACTACACTTCACTACATTACACTACACTACCTTCCACTACACTTCACTACATTACACCTCCACTACAACTACACCTACGACTACACAACTACACTCCACTACACGAAATTTCACTACACTACATTACACTACATTCCACTACATTCCACTACACTATACTACATTACACTACACTACATTACACTGAATGACACTGCACCACAGATAGACAAGTAGACAGCTAGACAGATGAAAGAGAGAGAGAGAGAGAGATAGAGATAGATAGATTAGATTTGATTAGATCAGATTAGATAAACAGACAGACAGATAGGTAATTAGATAAAAGAGAGAGAGAGATAGATCGATCGATCGATAAATAGATATATAGAAGATAGATAGGTAGGTAGTCAGAGAAAAAGAAAGAAAGAGAGAGAAAAAGAGAGAAAGAGAGGAGACCTCAAGCACCTTTCGGTCCATCAGTGGATTCGCTCTGCCATCCCGGATTCACAACAACCAATCTCTCCTATAGGTTTCCTATTTTTGAAACTTCCGCCACC